>OICC01000145.1_pt1 | contig 24674 bp, 17 predicted proteins | sample 1581191 | NCBI WGS metagenome assembly OICC01 (sample SAMEA3882535, study PRJEB24775) | human gut metagenome | biome: human-associated habitat; feature: intestine environment; material: feces | place: Netherlands | collected 2009/2010 | reverse complement strand
GTGCTGGCTCTCAGGCATATGTGGATGCATCCGAGCGTGGCGTAGATACAAATAAAGCAGCAGCTATTGGAATTGCCAATGCAGCAGCAGAGGCAGGATTTGAAAAGCTGAGCTTAGACCATTTATATGGCATGGCGGAGAATCCAACCAAAACTACATTTAAGAAAAAGATATTGGATTGGGCTGCCCAGTCTGGAATCGAGGGCAGTGAGGAAGTATTTACCGATTTTGCAGATGAAGCAGCAGACCGCATGATTAATGGCGGATTATCTGAATACAGCACAAACGTAAAAGAATATATGAAAAATGGAATGTCAGAAGACGAAGCAAAAGCAGCGGCTAATGAGCAGTTCTGGAACCAAGTAGGGAAGGACTTCGTAGCCGGTGCTATTTCCGGTGCTGTATTTGGTGGAGTCGCAAATACTGTGAACTCTGTACAGTATCATAAAATGGGAAAGACAATTAACCAGGATAATACAATGAGAGACACTATCCTGAAAACAGCAGAGCAGATGCCGGAGAATTCTACTGCAAAGCAGATTGCGGATACAGTAAAAACGGATAATATTACAGATTTGCAGATGAGCCAAATTATTGAATCTATGGCAAAAAGTGAAGACGTAAATCTGGACAAGGTTATAACAGAGGGATTTGTCAGAAAAGGAGCTGAACAGGAACAGGCACAGCAGCAGGCTCAAAAGTTAATGAATGATGCTGCAGATACCACTACCACAAAGGAAGAAAACACCATAGAGAATACTACAAATAATGTAGCAGACAGAATGGTAAATGCAGAAGGTATTACTGCAGAAAACCAGAAAGTTGCACCGGTGCAACAGTATAGCCGGAATCAGACAGGAGTAACAGAGGCAGTAAATAAGAATACCGGAAAACAGAATATCGTAGTAGAGATAGCAGAGAGTACACCGGAGAAAACTACGGTGAAGCTGTCAGATGGAAGCATTGTTGACTACAAGACGGTGGAAATAAACAATCCTACTATGAGAAATTTATATAACTTTGCTGCAACATTTGATGATACCAAGGCTGCCAATGCAGTTATTGAAAATTACAATGGGGAAAGTATGCCTACATACCTGGAGTCAGCAGCCGTATTTTACAATGCCGGAAAACTGGGTAAAACGTCATATGAAAGTATTATGAATAATCCGATAAATGCAAGAATTGTAAGTGAAATGTCACCATCAACATTGCTGGAAATGTATTATCTCGGAGAAAACAGCAGAAGTCCGTTATCACAGAATTCCAATGTGCAGCAGGCTGTGAAGATGGGAACCGGCTCTGTAATCGATAACAGACTGGATAAATCTGACAATCGCATGAAATCGGTTGTGGAAATGGTAGCAAAGAAAACCGGGCTTGATATTGAATTGAATGATGAATTGGAGCACGGAGAAAATGGTAACTTCCAGAAAGCATTATCAAGGATTGCACTGGCAAAGAAAACCGGAAAAGGAACGGATACGAATGAATACACAACACTTGTGCATGAATTGGGTGAATTCTCCGAAGCATATAATCATGAAGGTATGCAGAAAGTGGTAGATACTGTATTGGACTATGTTACAACAAAAGAAGGAGCTGCGTACCTTACAAATACTATCGAACAGTACCATAAGGCATATAAGACAGTAGAAAAAGGAAAGACCTATGAAGATTCTGCTAATGAGTATGTATTTGACTATGTGGCAGGACTGTTTGCCGACCAGAAGGGAGTGGAAGCATTTTCCAAGTACTTGTCGGAGAACACGACAGAGAGTCAGCATAAGAGCATCCTTAAAACAATTGCAGACTTCTTCAAAGGAGTATATGACAAAATTACATCATACCTGAATGACCATGTATTATCCAGCACAGCAAAGAAAGCACTGAGAGCGGATGCAGAAGAAGCGCAAAGAATAAGAGATATGTTTTTGGGTGAATTGACAAAGGCGCAGGAAAATTATAAGTGGGAAAATGTAACGGCAGAAGAGGGCGAACATTATACCATAAAAGTTATACCGGCTGAAAAATATATGGAACTGGGTGAACCTGAGACACTGGATATTGATTCGGAAAAAACATTTTCACTAGATGTGAACATGGAAGAGGGAAAAGACCTGATTGCAGTGCATAATTTGAAAGAAGATAACTTGAATAAAGCACTAGAACTTGGTGGATTTCCAATGCCATCTATCGCAATTACAAAAAAACAGATTGGACATAGTGGATACGGAGATATTTCGGTACTATTTAAGAAGGAAACTGTAGACCCGAAAAATAAGGAAAATAGAGTATTTGGCGCAGATGCTTATACAGCAAGATTTCCTAGAGTTGATTATAAAGTAAATGAAGAGGAATTGAGCAAATTGGCAGAACGAATAGGAACTCCTGCAAACTATATTGATGCAAATGCCTTTAATGGAAATGATTTGAAAACGGCAGCAATGAAATTAAGTGAAATGATGGAAGTAAAAGAAAGATTTATAAGGGAAAATAATCTGAAGGTGGAGCCGGTTTTAAGAATGCCAACTGCAGAACCATCATTTATGGGACGAGGTGCGGTTAAAGAATATCTTAACAATGAAAATATAACGGTAGATAAACTGGTATATGATAAAAAAGTGAGAGAGGGATTACTTGACACAATAAGAGAAAAAACCTCATTAAAAGCATTGGGCGAAAAGTGGGCTACAAAAATTAACGACAATCTGTCAGATATGGAAAGTGATAAAGAAATTTACAATATATTAAAAGAACAGTATCAGACCTATCTTGATATTGCACAGGGAAAAGCAAAACCAATAGAGGACAGATACTCATATACAGATGGCGTTAATAATACAATTAAGGATAATCAGGATGCTTTTGAGCTATATACATTGGAATTAGCAGAACCAGTTATTGGAAAAGCAGGAATATATAATGGAAAAGAATATTATACAGCCAGTGGAAATTTGAGAAGCTTCGAGGCATTACATGATGATTACAATATTGAAAACATTGTAAAAGCAATGAAAAGTGCTGGTGTTAAGAATGAAGAGGGTTCACTTATACCAGGAATAGGAGAGGTAAGAGCAGCAGTATCAAAAGACTTTAAGAGCATAGAGGATATAAAGAAACAGGAGGGAAGATTACTTGATTTGACGCCAGAGCAGGTAGATGAAATCTATAGTGAATCAAGAGAATTATACCAAAAGATTGTAAGCGAAATTGTGGATAATAATAAAACTATTTCTGATAATTCTTTTTTTGACCGAGATATAGCAGGGAGAAATATTGTTGAGGCAGTAAAGGGAGGTTTAAAGCCGGAAAAGATACAAAAAAGCATGCAGAAATATTATAAAAATATTTCGAGCAACATAGCGAATGATATTGTGCGTTTGGGAACAATCCTTAAAGATATTCCGGTAAAGTACTTTGAAGGAAAACCACAAAGAGCTGTAGGATTCAATGAGGTTGCAGCAGTTGTAATTCCGGATAGCATTTCAGAAAAGACCAAAGACAAACTGAAACAGGCGGGAATTAAAGCGTATGAATATAAAACAGATAATGAAGCTAGTAGGAAGGAAGTTGTAAATAGAGCCGCAGTTGAACAGGATACAGTATTTTCTATTGATGTAGATGCAATCTTAAAAAATAGTAAAGAAGTTTACATTAGCAAAAGGGAATATGCTATACTTGCATCAGAAGTAGAGAAAAATAATTACAGTAAAGATTTTATAAGCAGAAAAATTAATCCAGCATTTTCGGACAAGTATTTTTATCTGTATAAGGTGACGGATAAAAATGCAAATAAGTTCAAAGTGCTGGCACAGTATGACGTGGAATTATATCATGACGATATAGAGGAGGTAATGAAAAGTGGAAGGTTCAAGAAAAATTACAGAACCAATGAAGGATTTGATAAAGGGATTGGATTTTTGTGGGGTAGATACAAATATAATAGTGGGAGTAGCCAACGCATTGAAAACGGACGAAGAAGTGGTAGAACTGATTCAGTTCGCATACGAGATACCGAAAGAAGTATATCTGAACAATATATCGGAAGCAGAAGAGCAGATAATGGCAAAAGTATTACAGATAACCCAGAGAAGAGATACTCAATAGATATTGACGAAGATCTTATGGCAATCCTGGACGAAGAGTATTCTGATACAGAAAAAGAGATGGGTTCTATTATTGAGGATGGCTTTAAATCTCTTAAGAACGTGACTATAGATGAAAAGACCATGCGAAAGATTGCGTCAGAGGTCAAGCAGGAATATAAGAGCACCTACAATGCGAAGAAACTGGCGGATAATCTGACGAAGGTATTTGCATACCTGAAGGATACAAAGAATGTATCTTATGAAGATATGGTAAGAATCGTGCAGGAAATTGCCACTCCGGTAATTGAAGAAAGCACAGATGTGGATAGTGTGGAAGCGGATGTGTATAACTCATTCCGAAATACATTAAAAGCACAGAAAATCCGGTTAAATGAAGCACAGAAGAAAGAAGTGGCTCATTATTACGATAGCTACGAGAAGTTCCGGAAGATGAATTTCGGAAACATTACTTTCTCGGAAGACGGCATGTACCTGGATTCCTTGTGGGATGAGCTGTGCCAGAGCTCTAATTATATATTGGATATGGATACTGCTGTAAATGACCAGCCAATAGCATTGATTGATGCTATGAATGAGATGAAACCGGCAAAGCATAATATCTTTGGTATGAATAAGCAGCAGGCAGCATATGACCTTGCATTAGACATTTACCGGAGATTTTTTGTAGAGCAGAGCACGGATGCAGCAAATAAAAAGGTGCTGGCGGAAACCCAGAAGTTGATTGCAAAGCAGCAGGAATACAGAAAGAATCTGAATGCAGAATACCGTGAAAGATTCGAAAAACTGAAAGAGCAGGAAAAGACCAGACGAGACAGCCTGAAACAGAAGTATGAAAGGGCTTTGGATGAACAGAGAAGAGAACTCAGCTCGGCTATGGCCTATCGTGATGCAAAGGCAGAAACGGAAATCAGAAAGAAAATAAAGTCATACGAAGCAAAGCTGGCAAAGGTGAAACAGCAGAGCAACGATAAGTATATGAAGCTGAAAGCGGCGCAGTCAGAGAACCGTACGGCGAAGAGAAATATTGAGGAGCGGAGAAGATACCGGGAACGTATTAGAAAAAATGCACAGGGAATTGTAACTGCATTTAATCAGAATACAGATAAGAATCATGTGCCGGATGCATTAAAGAAAACGGTTGCAGATTTCATTGATGCGATAGATTTTGCAACAGACCGGACAAATCCGAACAGCATTAACTCACTAAAATGGTACAATGCATTAAGCCAGATGCAGCTTAAGTTATCAAGCGAGAGAGAAGCCATTGCCGGAGATTATGAGGATATTTATAATGCTCTTATGGATGGCAATTCAGGAGACCGGAAGACAAGCTCACTGCTGGATGATATTTCAGATTTCCTGAACAATAATGAGGGTGTACGAATTTCGGACATGGATATGAATGGCTTGAGATATCTGGACAGACTGGTATCCGGATTAAAGAGAGCCATTACCAGTGTAAATCAGTTATATGTAAATGAACGTGCACAGAACGTGGAAGAACTTGGAGACAACACAATTGAAGAACTGAAAACCAAGAAGGATAAGAAAGTATGGAATAATGATACTTTAAGGGGAAAGGCAATTAACAAAGCAGAAAATATGCTGGATGCCAATATGCTGGACCCAAGGTCATACTTCTACAGAATGGGAGATTCTGCACTTAGCATCTATAAAGGATTGCGTAAGGGACTGAATACCAGAACGGAAAAGATTGCGGAAGCACAGGATTATATGCAGTCTCAGTTTGGAAAGATTGCTGAGGAATGCGGACTTACTGAAAAACAGTTAAAGTCTGAAATGAAGAAGTGGACCGGAAGGGATGCGGAAGTTCATGAGTTTGATTTTGGCAATAAAAAGTTGCGGATGACAACAGCACAGATGATGGGGCTGTATGAACTTAAGAACAGAGAGCAGGCGAAAGAACATATCAAGTATGGAGGAGTGATAACAACAACCAAAGCTGGAACAAAGGTATATCGGAATTCTGAGGGAATCCGGCTTACTGAATATGAGGTAGGAAAGATATGTGAGGAGCTTACTCCGGAGCAGAAGAAAGTGGCGGATTCTATGCAGCAGTTTATGCAGAATAGATGCTCCGCATGGGGTAATGCTACCACAATGCAGATGTATGGATACAGAAGATTCGGCGGACAGCATTATTATCCTATCAAGACATCCGGAAATACTGTAGATACAAAGGACCAGACTTCATACTGGGGAGTAAAGAATCAGGGATTTACCAAGAAAACCATGAAAAATGCGAGAAATGCTATCGTGGTGGATGATATCTTTGATGTATTTACAAAACATGTAACAGATATGGCAAGTTATGGAAGCTATACAGCGGCACTGTCAGATGCTATGAAGTGGTTTAATTACAGACAAAAAGCTGGACTGGATGAACATATGTCAGAGGATGAAGTACTGGATATTTTGAATTCCAAGACATCTGTTAAGGCACAGATAGAAAGGGCTTATGGAAAAGAATACCAGGAATACTTTAAAAAACTGGTACAGGATATCAATGCAGAAGGAACAGGGGATGTAAAGGTCAAGTTCGTGGATGAATTGGTTGGAAATATGAAAGCTGCATCTGTAGCAGCGAATATCAGGGTGGCAATACAGCAGCCGACAGCGTATTTCCGTGCAATGGCAGTAATGAATTCCAAGTATCTTTTGAAAGCATTGACCATGAAACCTGCAGTGCATGAGGTACAGGAAAAAGCACCTATTGCAAAGTGGAAGTCCTGGGGCTATTTTGAAACATCAATCGGTCAGTCTATGAAAGAGGTTATTACTGGCCAGCACACCTTTAAAGAGGGATTGCAGGAAGGAACCATGATTCTTGCACAGAAAGCAGATGATGTTACATGGGGTGTACTGTGGAATGCAGTAAAACAGGAAACAAAGGCGCTACATCCTGATATAGACGTAAATTCCATAGAATTTACAGATTTATGTGTAGACAGATACGATGAACTTATCGACCAGACACAGGTAGTAGACTCCGTACTCCACCGGTCACAGATTATGCGAAGCAACAATGGCTTACATAAAATGGCAACGTCATTCATGGCAGAGCCTACGAAATCTTACAATATGCTGGCCAATGCATTAAGAGATTGGTATGAGATGCCGGGTAAATGGAATGCCGGAAGTAAAAGATTCTTTAAACAGACATTGAAAGCATATATTATTACAAATGTTGTGAATGCAGCAGTACAGTCCTTCATGGATGCATTCAGAGATAAGAAGGATGATGATACTACATACTGGGAGAGATGGCTTGAGGATTACAAGGACAATGTAATAGATAACCTGAATCCAGTTCAGTTAATTCCATACATGAAAGATATTCTTTCTATAGCACAGGGATATGATGTAAACAGACTGGATATGCAGGGGTTGTCAAAACTGTTTGCCGGAGTAAGGAATGTGCAGAAATATGCGACAGATGCAGACTACAGAGAAAACCATACTTGGTTAGAAGCAGCTGAGTCTTTAATGAGCGGAATTTCTTCTGTAACGGGTATTCCAATTTACAATGTGGAAAGAGATTTCAAAGCTATTTATAATACCACCACAGGAAAATATCTGGGAGGAATCAAGAGAAAGAATAGCAGGCAGTATGAGAGAATGCTGGACGCATACCTTTCCGGAGATAACGCAGCATATAAAGAGATAGAAGGAGAACTGAAAGAAAAGGGACTGGAGCAAAAAGAGATTACATCTAAGGTGAAAAAAGAGATAAAGGATGGTTACCTTGCCGGCGGCATATCAGAGAAAGAAGCTAAGAAGTTCCTTAAAGAAAAAGCCGGACAGAGTGATGAGGAGATATGGTGTACCCTGGAAGAATGGAACTATGGTGAAACATATCAAAGGCTATATGATGCAATTGACAATTCTATAAACAATGGAGCAGCTAGAGATGCTATCTTTGACTACATAAGTGAAGCGAAAAGTAAAGGCGGGAAAGAAAATAAAGATATCAGTGGAGTTGTAACAAGAGAATATAAAAAGAAATACCTTAAGGCAAAGGAAAAAGGTAAATATGCTGATATGAAGAATCTGCTTATTTCAATTTATATGCACCTTGGATATACGAATGCAGAAGCAAATAAAAAAATCGAAGAATGGTCAAAAAAGAAGACGAAATAGGGGAGAAATCCCCTATTTCTTTTTTATATAATGAGGGCGAAGGAGGTTATCTATGAGGAATAATATCGTAAATAATATGCGACTTGACCTGGATCATGAACGGACACGCCCCCGCATTTCTGTAAGACAGGGAGATACAAAGACAAGAAGCCTGCATTTTACACTTATGCAGAGCGGAAAGATATACGACTTGTCGGATGTATTGGTGGCGGCAGTAAGCATCGTGAAGCCAGATGGTAAAGTTTGCTACAACGATTGTGTAATAGATGGCTCTGAGATACAGTACGAAGTCACGACACAGACTATTAATGTGTTAGGTGAGTGTATTGGCCAAATAGAGTTGTCTATGCAGGATGGGGCGGTTATCACCTCGCCGGAGTTTGTAATCTATGTATATAACAAGATCCTGGACCCGAATATCATTGAATCTCAGAATGAATACAAATCATTGGTGCAGCAGGTTGCTCAGGCAGAAGACTATTGCAACCAGGCAGAACAGTACAAGACACTTTCGGAGAACGCAGAGAGGAATATATCTGCTATGGAAAGCGGATTTACCGAGAAAGCAACAGCTCTCGAGGAGTATCAGAATGAGATATCAGGTATGCAGGAAACACTGAGGCAGCAGGCAGATGATGAAAAAACTTTAATAAACATGTCGGTAACAGAAGCTGGTGGATATGCAGATAAAGCGAAGAGTAGTGCCGCAGGAGCGGCCGGAAGTGCAACGGAAGCAAAAAATTACGCTACGGGAGATAAAAACTCAGCAAAGTATTATTATGAAAAAACACTAGAATTATTTAATAGTCTTCAGAATGTAATAGATTCGATAGGCTATCCAAAAGGAGAATAGAAATGGCAGGATATGAACCAGTAGGATGGAAAAACTATCCGGATAAAACCACCAGTGTTTCAGCAGAAAACCTAAATCATATGGATGAAGGAATTAAAAAGCTGGATACTGAAAAATTGAATATTGATAAAATTACACAGAGCACAGCAGTAAATCAGGATGGATATGCTCTTGATGCAAGAGAGAAAAATGCTTCCATATCTGGCACAATGGCTAACCAGATTAGTGAACTAAACACAAAGATTGTTGTTGGTGATAGAACTGTACTTCCAAGCATTACAATTGCAGGAAACTCTTCTGACGCAATCGAATACACAATAGACAACAGTTATACTCGGAATGGCTATGTAGCAGTTGGTATACTTGGTGTCGATACAAGAACTGTTGGACTTTTTGCTAGAACGTTTGAAATATCAAAACTCAATACAGTTCGCCTTGTGCTTGACAATAAAAATACTAGCAGTATAAAGCAATCTCCTTTTGTAAGAATTCTTTACATTAAAGGCTAAAAACCATACGTAAATCAAGCTGTTTCATAAACGCAATTTAACTCAACTGCACATGCATCAATTGTTGTCCCTAAAATTATTTGTCCATTAGTTCTTACGTCAAATGCAATCGGGACACTTGTAACCTGACCTTTTGAATATACAATTGTCGCATAATTTGAAATATTCGCTTTTGGAAAAAAACCTTTTGGTAATAAACAGACAACCCCACCAGAATTAACGGTTGTTTTTATGGCGAAGCATAAATGCAGGAAACAAATTTTTCCACTTTTTATAATTTGTTGCCTTCCCGAAGCACCAAAATAAATATCAGAACTCCATGTGACAGTGCTACTTGCTGTTATCTTTGTGGCATTGTTTAAATTTGTGTTTACGGCAGTTAAATTTGTGTTTAGTTCACCTCTTAGAGCTATCTGATAAGATAGTCCAGGAGGTGGAACAATGGATATTAGAAATGAAATCACAAGGAAAGTAGTAGAAAAGTTGAAAAACCGGGTGCCAAACGAAGTGGTAGAAATGGTGCATGATGCATTGGCTATTACATTAAATGAATATGAGGTACAGGAAAGAAACACAGAAGTAGCATTAGTGGATGATATGCCGGAGAAGATGCTTGCCATGTATCTAGGAACGTTGAGACTGGAAGGAAAATCGGAGAAAACAATTACTAGATATTATGAAGTGGACAGGAAACTGATACGGTTCTTGAGAAAACCGCTTGAAGAAGTCAATACAAATGATATCAGATGCTATATGGCGTATCGAAGACAATCCGGAGCAGTTAGCAATAGAACATTGGATGGGGAAAGACGATGCTTTAGCAGCTTCTTTTCATGGCTTTCAGATGAAGGGTACATAGGCAAGAATCCAGTAGCATGTATGAAACAGATTAAATATCGGAAGGAAATAAAAAAACCATTTTCGGATGTAGAATTAGAAAAAATTAGAATATCCTGCAAAACAAAAAGGGATAGAGCTCTTGTAGAGTTCCTTTATTCCACAGGATGCAGGGTTTCAGAAGTGGTTGAGCTTGAACTGGAAGATATAGACTTTGAGCAGAACCAATTAACGGTTCTTGGCAAAGGAAATAAGGAACGAACAGTATTTCTTTCTCCTGTGTGTGTGATGCATTTAAGGGAATATATAAAAGCAAGGAAGTCTGGAGCAATCTTTAATGGAAAAGGAAGTGAGAGATTATCAAAAAACGGGATAGAAGCAGCATTAAGAAAGGTTGGAGAGCGAGCCGGTGTAGAGAACGTACACCCACACCGTTTTCGAAGAACGTTAGCAACAAATCTTTTGAATAGAGGAATGAGTATACAGGATGTGGCAGAAATATTAGGACACGCTGATCTAAAAACAACGCAGATATATTGTTATATCGACAAAAAGAACGTAGAAAATGCATATAGAAAATATGCAGATTAAGAAAGGAAGATGAGAATGGAATACATTAATGTAAATGGAAAAGAGTACCAGTGCAACACGACAACATCAACCAATAGCATCTCTTTTGAATTGGAAAATGAGAAAATTGCAGATGTAGTGGAGCAGTTCGAAGGAATGACAAGAGTAGAGGTCAAAGGAACGGATAAAGAGACAATTGGAATTTATGAAAACATTAAATTCATGTCAGCTACAGTTACAGCGGAGAAAAAAGTGATTGTAACAATGGATTTACAGAATGATGTTAATGCGAGATTAGACGCACTTGAAACCAGTCAGGCAGAACAGGACGAGGCTATTGCAGAAATAGTGGGAGGTGAGTTGAATGCTTAGTAAACCAGTAAAAAACATCATGGTAAGAGTTATTAAAAAACGTATGGCTAATGGAGAAGAATTGGAAGAAATTCTTGCCGGCTACACAAAACTTTCAGAGGAAGAAAAGGAAGAACTTAGACAGGCAGTAAAGGAAGGTGGAAAATAATATGAATAACAACACAATTAAAGTAATCATAACAGCGGTTACGGGATTCTTATCATCCCTACTTGGCATCTTGTATGTACCGGTATTGTTATTGGTGGCATGCAACATTATTGACTATGCGACAGGTATCTTCGCATCAAAGTATCGTAACCAGCCGGTGGATTCATACAAGGGATTCCGGGGGATTGCAAAGAAGATTTCCATGTGGCTTCTGGTGGTGGTCGGAGCAATTGTTGACCAGTTACTGAAGTATGCTGCTGCCACAATCGGAATCACAATGCCGATAACATTTCTCATAGCGTGCGTGGTAGCCATCTGGATTATATGCAATGAAATTATCAGCATCCTGGAGAACATCAAGGATATAGGTGCACCGGTTCCACCGTTTTTACTCCCATTGTTGAAAAATCTGAAATCGCAGGTGGAAGAGGTTGCAAAGACAGAAGAGAAGGAGGAAGAATAAGGTGAATTTTGGAGAAGCATTAGAACTTTTGAAAAAAGGAAAAAGAGTTGCTCGTGATGGGTGGAATGGGAAGAAACAGTACATCCAGCTTGCAACTGGCATCTCCTATGTGTCAGCAGATGGAAAACTCGTGAATTGCGAGCATGAAGCAATTGGAAACAAGGCTATTGCATTTGTTGGAACATCTGGCGTTCAGATGGGGTGGCTTGCATCACAAGCAGATATGCTTGCTGAAGATTGGATTAAAGCTGAAGATTGGATTAAAGTTGAATAAAAAGAGGAGGAGTAGTAAGATGAAGATCGGATTAAACGCAGGACATACACTTTCAGGAGCAGGAAGTGGTACAGTTGGAGTTATTTCAGAGAGCACAGAAACAAGAAGAGTCTGTAACAGATTGACAGAGCTTCTTACAACAGCGGGGGTGCAGGTGGTACCATGCACAGTAGATTCCGCACCAACACAGGCAGCATATTTACAGAAAGCAGTAGCAATGGCAAATGCAACTGACCTTGATTATTTTATCAGTGTTCACTTCAACAATGATGCTGCAAGAGCAGGACACGGAGTAGAGGTGTATACATACAAGGGCAGACAGTATCCGGATGCTGTAGAGGTATGTGAACACATTGCAGCACTTGGATTTACGAACCGTGGAGTAAAGGCCGGAAGTGGATTATATGTTATCCGTAAAACAAAGGCGAAGGCAATGCTTATTGAGGTTTGCTTTGTGAATAATCCGGATGCAGCACTGTATGAACAGAAGTTTGAAGAGGTATGCAGAGCAATCGCATACGCTTTATCTGATTATGTAGCAGCTGAATCGAAGCCAGTTGCACCGGTACAACTGCCGGAGAAGAAAAAGTATGTGAAAGTACTGGTGGATAATTTGGCAGTCAGAAAAACACCAAGCTGGGATAGTAGTGCTGTTTATGGAAGAGTGGCAAAGAATGAAGTCTTTACAATTGCAGAAGGACCTATTAAAGTGGATGGCGGCAGTATGTATAAACTTATTTCAGGAGTATATATTACAGCGGCTAGTAAGTATGTATCGGTGTATGAAAAGTAATAAACCGATGTATATAAAAAATGCATTACTAGGATAAAAATATCGAGTAATATCGAGTGAAAACCATGGAACGCTGATAGAAAGCTAGATTAAGAAATGAAAAAGAGCATTGGTAGTGCGGAGGTCACGGGTCCGATTCCCGTTGCCAGCTTAACTGGAAAAAGGGCTGTAATCCTTGATAAATCAGGGGTTACAGCCTTTTTGGTGATTATGCAAATCGCATAAAACATATTAACATCCGAGTCTGAATAATTTGCAGATTGTGTTAAATAACTCGGAACAGCTATTGAAATTAAAACACATAGTTTCGTCCTCCTTATTTTCTTTGAAATCATGTCTTAGCTAAGTACAAATGAATTGTAACAAGTCTGTAACATTTTCACAATAGGAGTACATTGGAAACATGGGAAATATCTGGCCTTAGGATAAGCCGGGAGGAGTTGGCTCTTTCTCAAGTTTTGCAAACCAGCTATTAACGGCCTTGCTTACCTCGTCACGTTTACGAAAAGGAATCTGCACAATGGAGTGGTCTTCCATAATAAGGTCGTGCTGCAGAATTCCAGTGACATGGTTTAGGTTTACCAGATAGCTGCGGCCAACCGGAAGAAAACAGGCAACAGAGGCAAAGTCCTCGGTAAGCTGTGTCAGGTTTCCGGGAATCGTAAAAGTCTCTGATATAGCGTGCAGCAGGACATTGTGCTGCCCGGTTTCAAAAAAGAGAATATCTGAGTAAGGAAGAGAATATTCCTTCCTACGGACAGAAAAGGTAAATACTTCATTGGATTCCTCTAAAAGAGTATCGCAGCGGCTCATGGCATTGAGAAAATCTGTGTGTGAGTAAGGCTTTTGCAGATAGTAAAGAGCATTTACCTCATAGCTTGCCATGGCATGTTCCGTAGAAGAAGTGGTGAAAATAATGCCACCCTCATAGCCCAGTGAGCGAAGGATACGTGCTGTTTCCACACCGTCCTGGTTATTCATATAGATATCTAAAAACAGCAGAGCCGGATAACGCTTTTCTTCCTTATAATATTGAATCATCTCTTCGCCCGAAGAAAAAAGTAGAATCTCCATATTACAATGATGTTTCGTGGCATATGTATTCAGATGATGTTTCAGCCGTAAGGCATCGCTTTCAGAATCTTCGCATAAGTAAATCAGCATAATTATTCTCCTGTATATAAAAAGTAAAAACACCGGATACGAAACAAGTATATCATATTGAAAGAAAATAAAAATCATTTTTTATCGACAATCAGGAAGATAAAATCACAATTTGGAAGAATTGGTTGCAAAATTTTAAGCGTTTTCTTATGATAGAAATTGTGTGAACAAAAGAAATAGAAATAAAAAAAGGAGAGGAAATATGGGAAAGTTAAAAGAACGTTTTCACAGGAAAAATGGCATTGTAAGCCGTATCTTTAGTATGGTACTTGCGCTTGCTATGATTATGACTATGATTCCAGCAATCGGTGGTGCAACCACTGCATATGCTGCTAGCCCGACAATCCGGTTGTATTTGGACAAACCAAGTACATGGAATACACCGGTTGTCCATGTCTGGGCTGCCGGTGCTGCGGTAGATAACCATGGCGCAGGAAATGCCACAATTTCACAATGGGGGAATCAGGAAAAACCAAAGCTTGCATATGAGAAAAGTTCTAATCTCTATTATGTAGATGTACAGAGCAGTGAGTGGACAGGTTTTCAGTTTGTTGATGCAGGTTCTACTGAGAAGGCTGCACCGGAGATAAAGACAGAAGGAGCTGCAATTGAGCAGATTAAGACTTTTACTTCTGATACAAGCATTTATTGTTTGTTGGATGACAATGGAAAATATCAGTGGTATAAGGATGCTTCAAAGAAGGAAACTTTGATTCCGGAGTCTGTACCAACAGAATGTGATCTGACTATTAATTATAAGAGCACATTAGGCAATGATGTTGCTGCATATATATATCATGAGACCAATAAGCCGGCAGGTGAATGGCCGGGAAAAACCATGACTGCAACAGCAGGTCATGAAGGCTGGTATACAATGCATCTGACATTAGATAACAGTACAGATTATTCTCTTATCTTAAATGATGATGGACATGGAAACCAGTTAAAAGACGTAACACTTTCTACAAAAGGAAAGGCAGAAGCAGAGTACTGGTTTGATGGTTCTTTGTCAGAGACAAAACCTGCTGATTGGAAATATGTAACAACCATTCATTATCTTGCTTCAGGAATGGGAAGCACTATTTACAATCATATGTGGGGAGCAGATGCCTCTGCAACAGGAGCAGGTGTTGGAAAAGAATGGCCGGGCGGACAGATTTCCGAAAATGCTAACCATTCAGGATGGTATGATGTAGTATATACACAGGATGTAAAACAGAATTTCAGCTGTATTTTTAATAATAACAATGGAGCACAGACGGATAATATTGATGTTTCTGTAACATCAACAAGTACTGAACTCTGGGTTACCGGAACCAAAGGTGGTGGTGATACAACCGTATATAAAACAGCACCGGACAGTTGGGAGGCACCGGTTGCGGACCACACATTTACAATTTATTATTACAATGAAGACTTATCAACAGACAAAGACATGGGAAAAGTTGATTTGTGGATGTGGAATGCCGGATTAAATGGATCATATGTTTTTGATGAAACAGAATATGATGCTGCAAATAATGTGACATGGTTTAAAAAGACCATTACAGTTGCCGGCAGTAATGTGGGAAAAACAGTAGGATTAAAGGCACGTTATGACATAACACAGGGATGGGATGGCGGCTCTGATACCGCAGACCGTTCTTTTACAATAAGCGGTGATGAGAATGAGGTATTATATTATGTGGATGGTTCCGATCCGGTTCATGAGAAACCGGTAATCGTACCAACGGAAAAGAGATACCTTGTATTGGATTATGAGAATCCAGGATTAAAAGAAAAAGGAATTACACCACAGTTCTATACATGGTCATCAGGATATGCTTCAGCATTAACCGATTTTACATACGTAGGTGGAGATAAATGGACAATAACAATTCCAGCAAAACCATCTTGTACAAAGGTTGATTTTTGTATCGCATTAGATTCAACAGTTGATCCGTGGATTAAAGATGGTGGAGACCATTCCGTTACATTCCCTTCTGACCAGAAGGTTATCTATGCCAGCATGAAAGCCGGCAGTGAGCCGGAAATTGCTATGCCATATAATACTGGCTATGAAGTAGATGCAGAAAATCAACAGGTATCATATTACTATCGTGATGATGCTGCATTTGTAGATGGCACCTTAAAGGATATGACAGTATCTGTTGATGTAGACGGAACAGAGTATCCAATGACATACAATGATACAACAAAGCGTTTTGAGTATGTAAAGAGCGGCTTGACAGATGGTAAAACACATTATCGTTACAAAGCAAATGGAACTTATGTTGTAGATGCATTCAATTCAAACAGTGAAGAGTACAAGAAAGCAGATTACTCATATTTTGAATACTATAAATTAAATGCAACAGTTACAGCAGAAGTTATGAATAAATCCTTTAACTACAATGAAAATGATGTTGTTAAGTTTAAGGTTGAACAGGATAGTTCAGATGCTAAAACATTAGAAGTAGCTAGCGCAAGTATCGATGTTTCTTCCCTTGGCGGAAGCAATGCAATGCCGATTGAACCGGAATTGCAGGCAGTTACCATTTCTGCTACAACAGATACAACATTAGGAATTAAGACATTACCAATTACTGTAACAGACTAGTACGGTAATAAATTCAGTACTACAGTGGATGTTGAAATTACAGACCGTGTGAAGGAAAACAAAAATGATTTCGACTGGGATGAATCTGTTGTCTACTTTATGGTGACAGACCGTTTCTTTGATGGTAATGAATCTAACAATACAGCAAGTGGTGCAGATACATACGGAGACAATCCGGGACTGTATCATGGTGGAGATTTTGCAGGTGTAACAACCAAGTTAGATTACTTACAGGATTTAGGTGTAAATACAATCTGGATTACACCAATTGTAGAAAATGTGAAAGGTGTAGCTGTAACAGATGAGGGTTCAGAAGATGTTCCTTATAATGCAGCATACCATGGATACTGGGCAAGTGATTTTACAAAATTGAATCCGACACTTGGTACAACAGAAGAATTTGAAACTATGATTAGCGAAGCACATAAACGTGGCATGCGTATTATGGTTGATATTGTTGTAAACCATGCTGGATATGGTACAGAATCAACATTTGCTGATATGCTTAGGGATAAGAGCGTCAGTGAAGGCGATATTAAATCATGGCAGTCTGGCTTGCCGGATTTTGCAACAGAAAAAGCAGATGTCAGGGCAAAATTAGTAGAATGGCAGACATCATGGATGAAGGATTATGGTGTTGACTATTTCCGTGTAGATACAGTAAAGCATGTTGACAGTACAACATGGGCAGCACTTAAGAATTCTACAACAGAAGTAAATCCATCCTTCAAGATGATTGGAGAATATTATGGCGCAGGATATGCGTCAAATGGTAGTACCTTAGGTACCGGTCAGATGGATGCAGACCTTGATTTTGATTTTAATGATCAGGCAACAAGCTTTGTCAGTGGTAATATTTCTTCTGTAGAAAGCTTCCTTTCTTCCAGAAATGCAGCACTTAATAACGCATACATGACAGGTCAGTTTTTAAGCAGTCATGATGAAGATGGATTTAAGGCGTCCTTAATGAACGGAAAAGGATATACCGAGGATGAGGCAACATCAGCAGCGTTAGTTGCAGCTACCTTACAGCTTACTGCAAAGGGTATTCCGGTTATCTATTATGGTGAAGAAGTTGGTTTAAGCGGATTAAATAATTATCCATACCAGACTAATAGATATGACATGGATTTCTCTCTGGCAACAGAGGACAATGTAACTTATCAGCATTATAAGAATCTGCTGAGCATCCGTAATGCATACACAGATGTATTTGCAAGAGGAAGCAGAAAGGTTGTGGCAAGTTCTGATGAGGAAGGCTATGATGTAGTTTCAAGATCCTATGGAGGAACAACCTTATATGTTGGTATGAATATCAAGGATACCGCAAAAGAAGTAAAAGTTCCGGTTAATGCAAATGCAGGAAATACAGTTGTAAATCTTTATGATGGTAAAACATATACTGTTTCTTCTGATAAGACAGTAACAGTTACCATTCCGGCAGCAAAAGATGGCGGTACTGTAGTGCTGAGAGCAGATAAAAAGATTAATCTTGACATTACTGTTCCGGGTAAAGATTTCCAGGAAGTAATTGATACCATTGATGCTGTGGGAGATACAGCAAAGATTAATGTTACAATGCCAGATACCACAAAAGTTCCGGCAGAAGTATTCAATGGCATGATTGGAAAAGATATTACCATTACCTTCAAGCTGAGTGACAACGTAAGCTGGATTGTAAACGGAAAGAACATTGTAAGTAAATTAAAAGATGCAATAGACCTCGGGGTAACCGTAGGTAAGAGCAGCATCCCGGCTGATAAGATTAAAGCATTAGCTGGAGACAATAAGACTATTGAACTTTCACTGGCACATGACGGAGCATTTGGATTTGATGCTACACTTCGTGTCAACGTTGGTGCAGAGAACAGTGGAAAATATGCAAACCTTTACTATTATAATGAAAAGACCGGAGCATTAGAATATGTTCAGGCTGTAAAGGTAAATGCAGACGGAACCGTTGATTTCAAATTCTCACATGCATCTGAGTATGTTATTGTACTTAGCAATACAGATATGAAACCAGCAGCATCTACAACTCCGAATGCAACACCTGTTGTAACAGCAGAGAAGCAGGTTAAGACAGGAGATAATACTCCGATTGCATGCATGGTAGTATTGTTATTCGTTGCAGGAGCAGCGGTAGTTGTACTTTACAGAAGACGTAAAAGAGTCTAAGCAGAGCAAAACTGCAAACAGGAGAGTTTAGTTTTTATAATGTATATCGTCTGAAATAAGAGGATAGATGGAAAGGGCAGCGAAAGCTGCCCTTTCCCCTTTTAACCCTCTTGGATAAATAAAAGAACAAAAGGAATAAATCCAGGCAGAAGATTGACATACTATTCCTAAGGTGTTATTCTTAGTTCCGACTGAATTACTTGGAAATAGGACGAAAATAGCTGATAAAGCAAATTGATAAAGGAGGAAAACCGATGGAATTAATCTATCTGGACAATGCGGCAACAACAAGAACGGACGAGCGGGTAGTGGAGGCAATGCTTCCTTATTTTACCCGGTATTATGGAAATGCATCTACCATTTATGCATTGGGTGAGGAAAGCCGCAAGGCAGTAACAAGGGCCAGAGATATTATTGCAGCAGGAATCGGTGCGAAACCGGAAGAAATATATTTTACGGCAGGTGGAAGTGAATCTGATAACTGGGCACTGAAAGCAACAGCAGAAGCTTATAAAGAAAAAGGAAAACATATCATCACCAGTAAGATTGAGCATCATGCAATTCTTCATACCTGTGAATGGTTGGAAAGACAGGGCTTTGAGGTAACTTATCTTGATGTGGATGAGAATGGACGTATCAATCCGGCAGATGTAGAAGCAGCAATCCGTCCGGATACCATTCTGATTTCTATTATGTTTGCCAACAATGAGATTGGCACCATCGAGCCGATTGCAGAGATTGGTGCAATTGCCAAGGCACATGGAGTTTTATTCCATACTGATGCAGTACAGGCATTTGGTCAGGAGCCAATCCAGGTAGATGAAATGAATATTGATATGTTAAGCAGCAGTGGCCATAAATTAAATGGACCAAAGGGAATCGGTTTTCTCTATATCAGAAAAGGTGTAAAAATCCGCTCCTTTGTACATGGTGGTGCACAGGAGAGAAAGAGAAGAGCCGGAACGGAAAATGTACCGGGAATCGTAGGCTTCGGTAAAGCTGCAGAACTGGCATTTGCTTCCATGGAAGAGCGTACTGCAAGAGAAAGAGAATTGAGAGATTATATGATTTCCCGTTTTGAAAAGGAAATCCCATATGTAAAAATCAATGGAGACAGAGAGCATCGTCTTGCCAATAATGTCAATGCATGCTTCCGTTTTGTGGAGGGAGAATCCATGCTGATTATGTTAGATATGAAGGGGATTTGTGCATCCTCCGGTTCAGCATGTACTTCCGGTTCCTTAGACCCGTCTCATGTATTGCTGGCAATTGGTCTGCCACATGAGATTGCACATGGCTCACTCCGCCTGACTTTAGGCGCAGATACCACCAAAGAGCAGATTGACACCACGGTAGACGCAATCAAAGAGATTGTTGCACATTTACGCAGCATGTCACCGTTATACGAAGATTTTGTAAAGAACCAGCAGTAATAGAGAAGAAAAGGAGTAACGATTATGTATAGTGAAAAAGTTATGGATCATTTTCAGAATCCGAGAAATGTAGGGGAGATTGAAAATGCCAGCGGAGTAGGAACAGTAGGAAATGCAAAATGCGGTGATATCATGCGAATCTATCTAGATATTGATGATAATGGTGTGATTCAGGACTGTAAGTTTAAGACCTTTGGCTGTGGTGCTGCAGTTGCAACCAGTAGTATGGCAACAGAACTGGTAAAGGGAAAGACCGTACAGGAAGCATTACTTGTAACCAATAAAGCAGTAATGGAAGCATTAGACGGACTTCCACCGGTTAAAGTGCATTGTTCCCTTCTGGCAGAAGAAGGTATTCATGCTGCACTTTGGGATTATGCTGAGAAGAATGGCATTGTCATTGAAGGCTTAAAGAAGCCGAAGAACGACATCTCTGAGGGTGAAGAAGAGGAAGAATATTAAAACAACATATCCCTATTGACATAGTAGGAAAAAAGGAATATACTGTACCCATAGACAAATAGAAATGGAGGTACAGTATGAAGATTTCAACAAAGGGACGTTATGCTGTCCGACTTCTTCTTGATATAGCAATGAATGATGAAGTTGAACCGGTACGTCTTAAAGATGTTGCGGAACGTCAGGATATTTCCATGAAATACTTGGAACAGATTATTTCTACACTGGTACGGGCAGGGTTTGTTAAGAGCATCAGAGGCCCCCAGGGAGGATATCGTTTATCAAAGACACCGAAGGAATATACGATAGGGATGATATTACGTCAGGTAGAAGGAAGTCTTGCACCGGTATCGTGTCTTGAGGATGAGGTGAACACCTGTGAGCGTCAGTCAGAATGTGTAACACTTCGTATCTGGAAAGAATTAAACGATGCGATTAAGAGTGTAGTAGACAGGTATACGTTAGAGGATTTGATGGAATGGCAGCAGGATATCAGCAGCGATTATGTCATTTAAATGGACGAGGTCGATGTGTACCAATGAAACAAAATATTTTAAATAATTTATTTGAAAAAAGTCTTGACAATTGGTACACATCGTTTTATATTATACTTAATCCATATCAAACAGATAGGAAATATATGAATTTAGGGAAAAGGAGATTATTATCATGGCAAACATTTATAAAGGAACATTAGGACTGATTGGAAATACACCATTAATCGAGGCAGTTAATTTAGAAAAGGCGTATAACTTAGAAGCAAAATTACTTTTCAAACTGGAATATTTCAATCCGGCAGGAAGCGTAAAGGACCGTATCGCAAAAGCAATGATTGAAGATGCAGAAGCAAAAGGACAGTTAAAAGAAGGTTCTGTTATTATCGAGCCGACATCCGGAAATACAGGAATTGGTCTTGCAGCACTTGCGGCAGCCAAGGGATACCGTATCATTCTTACTATGCCGGAATCCATGAGTGTTGAACGTAGAAACATCTTAAAGGCTTACGGCGCAGAAATTGTTCTGACAGAAGCAAGCAAAGGAATGAAAGGTGCAATTGCAAAAGCGGATGAACTTGCAAAAGAGATTCCAAACAGCTTTATCCCTGGACAGTTTGTAAACCCTGCGAATCCAAAAGTACACAAAGAGACAACAGGACCGGAAATCTGGAAAGATACGGACGGAGCAGTAGACATCTTTGTAGCAGGAGTTGGTACAGGTGGAACCGTAACAGGAACCGGTGAATACTTAAAAGAGCAGAAAGCAGATGTTAAAGTTGTAGCAGTAGAGCCGGCATCTTCACCGGTATTATCCGAAGGTAAGAGTGGAGCACATAAGATTCAGGGTATCGGTGCAGGATTCGTACCGGATGTATTAAACACCAAAGTATATGATGAGGTATTTCCGGTAGAGAACGAAGATGCTTTCCGTGTGGCAAAAGAAATTGCACACAAAGAGGGCGTATTAGTAGGAATTTCTTCCGGAGCAGCAGCTTATGCAGCAATTGAACTGGCAAAGAGACCTGAAAATAAAGGAAAAACAATTGTAGCTTTATTACCGGACAATGGAGACAGATATTATTCAACAGCTTTATTTACAGAGTAATTTGCAGTAGAATGGAAAAAATCTGATGTAACATCAGAGTGACAGAAATAAATAACAGAACGGAGAAAAAGAAGATGAGCACAAAGAAAAGCAGAGCAGAACGTAATTTAAAATTTGAAACTTTACAGTTACATGTAGGACAGGAAAATCCGGATCCGGTGACAGATGCGAGAGCAGTACCTATTTATCAGACATCATCCTATGTATTCCGCAACAGCGACAATGCGGAAGCAAGATTTGGTCTTGCAGATGCAGGAAATATTTATGGAAGACTTACGAATCCGACAGAAGATGTATTTGAGAAGAGAATTGCAGCATTAGAGGGTGGAGTTGCAGCGTTGGCAGTAGCATCCGGAGCAGCAGCAATTACTTATACGATTGAAAATCTTGCACAGAATGGTGACCATATTGTAGCTGCAAAGAATATCTATGGTGGTTCTTATAACCTGTTGGAGCATACACTTCCACAGTACGGCATTACAACAACCTTCGTTGAGCCGGAGCCGGAAGCATTTGAAGCAGCAATCAAAGACAATACAAAAGCATTATATATTGAGACATTAGGAAATCCTAACTCAGACGTAGCTGATATTGAAGCCATCGCAAAAGTAGCACATGCACACAAGATTCCATTAGTCGTAGATAACACTTTTGCAACACCTTATCTGGTTCGTCCGATTGAGTATGGCGCAGACATCGTGGTACATTCTGCAACAAAATTCATTGGTGGACACGGGACAACAATTGGTGGAGTTATCGTAGACAGCGGAAAATTTGACTGGGAGGCAAGTGGAAAATTTGCATCCTTAACTGAGCCAAACCCAAGTTATCATGGCATCAGCTTTACCAAGGCAGTAGGACCGGCAGCATTTGTAACCAAGATTCGTGCAATCTTACTTCGTGATACCGGAGCAACTTTATCTCCGTTCCATGCATTTATCTTCTTACAGGGATTAGAGACATTATCCTTAAGAGTAGAACGTCATGTACAGAATGCATTGAAGGTAGTAGAGTTCTTAAATAACCATCCACAGGTGGAGCGTGTAAATCATCCTGCAGTAAGTACAGATCCAAAACAGCAGGAATTATATAAGAAATACTTCCCGAACGGTGGCGGTTCTATCTTTACCTTTGAAATCAAAGGTGATGACAGAAAGGCAAAAGATTTCATCGACAATCTGGAAATCTTCTCCTTACTGGCAAATGTTGCAGATGTAAAATCTCTGGTGATTCATCCAGCATCAACCACGCATTCCCAGCTTAGTGCAGAAGAATTAGAAGAGCAGGGAATCAAACCGAATACCATCCGCCTTTCTATCGGAACAGAAAATATCGACGATATTATTGAAGACTTAGAGGAAGCATTCAAGGCAGTAGAGTAAATGACTGAAAGAACTAAAATGAAAAGCATGAGATAAAAGAAGTCTCATATACTTTAGAAAGAGTATATGAGGCTTTTTTTATGAAAAAATGGAAAAGGATACTGGCAGTGGCGGTAATGCTGGCATTGGTATTTTGCGCAGGCCGTGGGAGTGCAGTGCTGGTAAAAAGCTGGCAGAATGGCGGCTTACTGGGAGTAAATGCAGTGGCATCTACAACAGAGAACTGGGGACTTGGATTTGGTGAATCGGGGACACAGCCAACCGGAAATGCCACACCGGAAGAATTGCGGAAATATAATACATATTTTATTGGTAATGGCGATGATAAGGTGATTTACCTGACCTTTGACTGCGGCTATGAGAATGGAAATACGGAGAAGATACTGGAAGCATTGAAAAAGCATGATGTAAAGGCAACCTTCTTTGTAGTAGGGCATTTCTTAGAGACCAGCCCGGATCTGGTAAGGAAAATGGTGGAAGAAGGTCATACCGTAGGAAACCATACTTATCATCATCCGGATATGTCAGAAATTGCAGATGTATCGTCATTTCAAAAGGAAGTTGAAGATGTCAAGTTACTTTATGAAGAGATTACAGACAAGGAGATGGTTAAATTTTACCGGCCGCCTCAGGGGAAATACAGTGAATCAAATCTGAAAATGGCAAAAGAATTAGGTTATTATACTTTTTTCTGGAGTCTTGCCTATGTGGACTGGGATCCGGATAATCAGCCAACAAAAGAAGAGGCCTTTGAAAAACTCACCG
>OICC01000143.1_pt1 | contig 24904 bp, 15 predicted proteins | sample 1581191 | NCBI WGS metagenome assembly OICC01 (sample SAMEA3882535, study PRJEB24775) | human gut metagenome | biome: human-associated habitat; feature: intestine environment; material: feces | place: Netherlands | collected 2009/2010 | reverse complement strand
TGATCAAGATCATGAAGAAGCACAACGGTTAATTCGTTGCCTCTTAACGATTAAGTATATGGCCGTCCAGCATTTTTTCAATGCTGGACGGCTTTTTGTTTTTATAAGTGAGAATTTCTTTTCATTTTATTTTGTTTTCTCAATAATTTCATTTAACTTTGCGGCATGAAATATTCGATGATAACCATATTGGGACCTACGGCGAGTGGTAAGACGAGTCTTGCTGCCGCTCTTGCAGCCAGGATCAATAGCCTGGGTGCCCATTTGTCGGGTACCCCTGCCAAGGGCGCTGAAATCATTAGTGCTGACAGCCGCCAGGTATATCGCGGCATGGATATAGGTACGGGTAAGGATCTGGCTGACTATACCATCCATGGCAAGCAGATACCTTATCACCTCATTGACATCTGTGAGCCTGGTACGAAATATAATCTCTTTGAATATCAGCAGGATTTTTATGATGCCTATCAGGATATTCAGAAGAGAGGGGCTTTTCCGATATTATGTGGAGGTACAGGACTCTATATTGAGTCGGTGCTGAAAGGTTATCATCTCTCACCTGTTCCGCAGAACCCGGAACTCCGTGAGTCATTGGCTCATAAGAGTTTAGAGGAACTTACGCTGATACTGAAAGAGCTGAAGGCGAAAACGGGTTCTAATATGCACAATCGCACAGACGTGGATACAGCACAGCGAGCTATCCGGGCGATAGAGATTGAAAGCTATAATCTGGAGCATCCGATGCCCGAACGTGAACTCCCTGCGGTTGATTCGCTGATTATCGGTGTCAGCATAGACCGGGACGCAAGAAGGGAGAAAATTTCACGGAGACTGAAACAGCGATTGGATGAGGGAATGGTAGATGAAATCAAGGGACTGCTAGATCGTGGTATTCCTGCCGAAAATCTCATCTATTATGGTTTGGAATATAAGTTTATTACAGAATATGTGATTGGTAAGACTTCATACGATGAGATGTATCGCGGTCTGGAAATTGCAATCCATCAGTTTGCCAAAAGGCAGATGACGTGGTTCAGAGGTATGGAGCGCAGAGGCTTTACTATCCATTGGGTAGATGCATTGCAGCCAATGGAGAAAAAGGTGGAGACGGTTTTGGAGCTGATGAGGAGCTAGGCTGCGGCCTGGAATCTGGCTAGGGCTGCATCCGATGGAATCGGATGCAACGGTGGCTGGGTGGAAGTGATATTTTATACAACTTTCAAATTACAAAGAAGAGACAATGGTAAACGAGAATAAATGGGGGCTGCTTTATTGCCCTAGAGGAGGCTGGCGAAGTAACAAGCGCTGGGAAAAAATAGAGAAGGTGCTCAAGCAGCAGGGCGTGGATTACGACTTTGTGCAGAGCGAGAATCAGAAGAGCGTAGAACGGCTCATCAGAATGTTTATCAACAATGGTTATAAGACCATTGTCATCGTTGGTGGAGATTCTGCGCTCAATGATGCCGTAAACTGTCTGATGCAGATAGATCCGAAAGAAAGAGAAGAGGTGGCACTGGGTGTTATTCCTAACGGACTGATGAACGACTTTGCCCACTTCTGGGGATTCAGCGACAGCGATATCGAGAAGACGGTGGCGTCGCTGAAAAAACGGCGTATCAGAAAGATTGACCTCGGTTGTATCCGCTATGTGAACAAGAAGGGGGAGAAATGCCGTCGCTATTTCCTCAACTGTATCAATATCGGACTCATCGCCGCCATCATGAACCTGAGACGAAAAACCCATCATATCTTCGGTTCACGTACCCTGTCGTTTCTCTGTTCCTTCATCCTGATGATATTCCAGCGTCTGGACTATAAGATGCATGTGAAAATCAATTCGGATGTTATCAAGCGTAGAGTGATGACGATGTGTATAGGCAATGGAACAGGATATGGACAGACTCCGAATGCTGTGCCATATAACGGACTGCTCGATGTGTCGGTGGTATCTCATCCTAAGACAACCCAGCTCTTCGAGGGAATCTATCTTTTTGTGAAAGGTAAGTTCCTCAACCATAAGAGTGTGCATCCTTACCGTACCCGAGAGGTAGAGGTGCTCGATGCCCAGCATGCCCTGATAGGTATTGATGGCAGATTGATGAATACACCGGTAGGCCCATTCCAGATTACTGTAATTCAGGAGGTTATCAACTTCCTGATACCCGTATAACCAGTATGCCCGTAATAAGGGAAATGTATCAAGAAAAACGTATAATGTAAAACATATAAATAAAAAATAGCAGAACTTTATCCGAGTTCTGCTATTTTTATGATTTCTTCTTCCTGTAAGATTTTGATTTTCCTTCCTTCAGTATTGATGAGTTCTTCTGCCGTAAAGGCTGAGAGCGTACGGATGGCATTGCTCGTTGTCATATTACAGAGATTTGCCAGATCTTCACGACTCAATCGGATGTCAAGAGTTTTTCCGTCTTTTTCTAACCCATAAGAGTCTTTCAGAAATATCAGTCCCTCGGCAAGTCGGGCACGGATATGTTTCTGGGTGAGGTTCACGGTACGGTCGTCCGATTTACCTATTTCCACACTGAGATATTTGATGAAGAAGAAGCCGATGTTGAAACTCTTGGAGATCAGTTTCATGAGAACTGCCAGCGGGAACTGGGCAACGACGCAGTTTTCCAGCGACATGGCTGCCGTCTTGTATATCTCATCCGCAAAATAGGCTCTGAAACCAAAAAATTCAATCGGTTTGATAACACGGATAATCTGGCTCTTGCCACCGATACCTTCTTTGTATATCTTCACTTTTCCCGCTATGAGACATAGTGCATATTCAGGAGTGCCCTCGTTCTTGTAGATGATTTCGTTCTTCTTATACTTCTTGATTTCCAGATGTTCTTTCAGTAAATCGAACTGGTCATCAGTGATGCCTCCCCATAGCTTAGCAATCAGCGTTGCTATATTTTCTTTATCGTATTTTCCTCTAGCTGCCATGTGTACAAATCTTTTAAACTGAAAACTGAGTGCAAAAGTAATGCTTTTTCTCGAAATAATCAAGCATTTTTGTCTAAAAATATGTTTTAGAACATAAAAAGGCAATTTTTTCTAAAAATGGCATACAAAAAACTTTGTTATACCACAAAAAAGTGTTACCTTTGAAAGCAATTAATTTAGTCAACAAAAATATAGAACCTTAATATAGATCTATGAGTTATCTAAAATTCGAAAAGGCCCTTATGACGAATCTTCAAGAGTCGTTGCCTAAGGAGTTGTTGAGGACAAATCGCTCGGGTGCATATTCGTGCTCAACGATTGTAGACTGTAATACCCGCAAGTATCACGGATTACTTGTCGTGCCGGTTCCAGAACTGGACGATGAGAATCATGTGCTCTTGAGTTCGCTGGATGTTACGGTGATTCAGCATGGAGCTGAGTTTAACCTCGGCTTGCACAAGTACCAGGGCAACAACTACAGTCCGATGGGCCACAAGTACATTCGTGAGTTTGATTGTGATAAAGTGCCAACTACTCTTTATCGCGTAGGTGGTGTTATCCTGAAAAAGGAAGTTGTATTCCAGCATTATGAGAATCGCATTCTGATTCGCTATACCCTGGTAGACGGCCATTCGGCTACAACCCTTCGTTTCCGTCCTTTTCTGGCTTTCCGCAGTGTCCGTCAGTTTACTCATGAGAATGCTACCGCATCTCGTGATTATGCTGAGGTAGATCATGGCATCAAGACCTGTATGTATGCAGGTTATCCTGATCTCTATATGCAGTTCTCCAAGAAGAACGAGTTTAAATTCTGTCCAGATTGGTATCGTGGCGTGGAATATCCAAAGGAGCAGGAGAGAGGTTATGCTTCTAACGAAGACCTCTATGTTCCTGGCTATTTTGAAATGGATATCAAGAAAGGCGAAACCATCGTCTTTGCTGCTTCTACGTCAGAAATCAAGGCGGTCAGCCTGAAGAAGCTCTTCGACAAGGAAGTGGATGAGCGTTCGCCTCGTGACAATTTCTTCCATTGTCTGGTCAATGCGGCTCATCAGTTCCATCGTCGTGAAAAGAACGATGACCGTTATATCCTGGCAGGTTATCCTTGGTTCAAGTGCCGTGCCCGCGATACATTCATCGCTCTTCCGGGTCTCACCCTCTCTATCGAGGAAGATGACTACTTCGAACTGGTGATGAAGACAGCCATGAAGGGATACTACGAGTTTATGGAAGGCAAGCCGGTCAGCGTTCATATTGCTGAGATAGAGCAGCCTGACGTGCCATTGTGGGCTATCTGGGCTTTGCAGCAGTATGCCAAGGAAACCAGCAAGGAAGAATGCTTCAAGAAGTATGGACAGTTTATCAAGGATGTTATCAGCTTTATCCAGGATAACAAGCATCCGAACCTGAAGCTCGAAGAGAACGGATTGCTCTATACCGATGGTAAGGACAAGGCTGTTACCTGGATGAACTCTACTGCCAACGGCAGACCAGTGGTTCCACGTACCGGATATATCGTAGAGTTTAATGCTTTGTGGTATAACGCCTTGTGTTTCTGTGCTTCTCTTGCTGCAACAGTAGGTGAAGAAGACAGCCAGCAGAAACTCCTGGCTCAGGCTGAGCTGACCAAGCAGGCGTTCCTCGATACCTTCCTCAATGAATATGGCTATCTCTACGATTATGTTGATGGAAATATGATGGACTGGAGCGTTCGCCCGAACATGATATTTGCAGTGGCTTTCGACTATTCTCCATTGTCGCAAGACCAGAAGAAGCAGGTCCTTGATATCTGTACACGCGAACTCCTTACTCCTAAGGGATTGCGTTCACTCTCGCCAAAGAGCGGTGGATATAATCCTGTTTATGTAGGTCCGCAGACCCAGCGCGACTATGCTTACCATCAGGGTACGGCATGGCCATGGCTCGGTGGCTTCTATATGGAGGCAAGTCTGAAACTCTATAAGCGTACCCGTTTGAGCTTTATCGAACGCCAGATGGTAGGTTATGAGGACGAAATGTCTTCCCACTGTCTCGGTACCATCAGCGAACTCTTCGATGGAAACCCTCCATTCGCAGGTCGTGGTGCCATCTCTTTCGCCATGAATGTGGCTGAGATTCTGCGTGCGCTCGAGTTACTTGAAAAATATCAATATTAATAATAGGAGGACTGCTATATGAAAGTTTTAATGTTTGGATGGGAGTATCCTCCTCACGTATTTGGTGGTTTGGCAACTGCCAACTTTGGTATCTCCCAGGGACTTCATGCCCAGGGCGATGTTGATATCACATTGTGTCTGCCTCATCCTTTCGGTGATGAGGACCGCAGTGCCTGCAAGATTGTGGCAATGAACAGTGTGCCTATCGCCTGGCGAGATGTAAATCACGACTATGTGCAGCAGCGCGTAGGCAATATCATGAATCCGGACGATTATTTCCGCTACCGTGACCACATCTATGCCGATTTTAACTATATGCATGTTAATGACCTCGGCTGTATGGACTTTGCCGGTGGTTATCCGTCAAATCTTCATGACGAGATTAACAACTATAGCATCATTGCCGGAGTTGTAGCCCGTTCAGAAGAATTTGATATTATCCATGCTCACGACTGGCTTACATTCCCTGCCGGAATTCATGCCAAGCGCGTGAGTGGCAAACCATTGTGCATCCACGTTCATGCTACTGATTTCGACCGTAGCCGTGGAAAAGTGAACCCTACCGTTTACGCTATCGAGAAAGACGGTATGGATAATGCCGACTGCATCATGTGTGTATCCGAACTGACCCGTCAGACGGTGATTCACCAGTATCACCAGGATCCACGCAAGTGTTTCGCCATGCACAATGCCGTATACCCATTGAAGCAGGAGTGGCAGGATATTCCACGCCCAAATCATAAGGGCAAGGAGAAGGTAGTAACCTTCCTGGGACGTCTTACCATGCAGAAGGGACCTGAATATTTCGTAGAGGCTGCCAACATGGTATTGCACCGTACCCGCAATGTGCGTTTCTGTATGGCAGGTTCGGGCGATATGATGGACCAGATGATTTATCTCGCTGCCGAAAGAGGCATTGCCGACCGGTTCCACTTCCCTGGCTTTATGCGCGGCAAACAGGTTTATGAATGTCTGAAAGACAGTGATGTCTACGTGATGCCATCTGTGAGCGAGCCGTTCGGTATCTCACCTTTGGAAGCTATGCAGTGCGGCACACCAACCATTATCTCCAAGCAGAGTGGATGTGGAGAAATCCTGTCCAACTGTATCAAGGTAGACTACTGGGATATCCATGCCCTTGCCGATGCCATCTACAGCATCTGTCACAACGAGAGTCTTTTCGATTATCTCTCAGTGGAAGGCAAGAAAGAAGTAGACCAGATTACCTGGGAGAAAGTGGGAGCCCGCATCAAAGACCTGTACCTCAAGACCTTAGGGTGGAAGTAGGTTAAGTGAAGAGTGAAGAACGAAGAATGAATAATTTTGAGGCTTTACTCATCTTACAAGTTAAACGTTCAAATTTCAAATTTTTATGAAAACAATTTGTTTATATTTCGAGATACATCAGATTACCCATCTGAAACGCTACCGCTTCTTCGACATCGGTACCGACCATTATTACTATGATGACTACGAGAACGACCGTAGCATCAACGAGATTGCTGAGCGCTCTTATATGCCAGCCTTGAATGCCCTTCAGGAGATGATTGAAAAGAACGGCAAGTATTTCAAGGTAGCTTTCTCGCTTTCGGGTGTGGGTATGGAGCAGTTGGAACTTCATGCTCCTCAGGTACTGGAGAAGCTTCAGCAGCTCAACAATACGGGTTGTGTAGAGTTTCTGGCTGAGCCTTACTCTCACGGACTTGCTTCTCTGGTTAATGAGGCAAGTTTCAAGGATGAGGTGATGCGCCAGTGTACTAAGATTGAGGAATATTTCGGAAAGAAACCTACCGTATTGCGCAACTCTTCGCTCATCTACAGCGATGATATCGGTAACGATGTTGCCAACATGGGATTCATTGGTATGCTCACCGAGGGTGCCAAGCACGTGCTCGGCTGGAAGTCTCCTCACTATGTTTACCATTGCGCCCTGAACCCTAAGTTGAAGCTCCTTTTGCGCGATGTGAACCTGAGCGATGATATCTCTCTGCGCTTCAACAACAGCGATTGGGACGGTTATCCACTCTTTGCCGACAACTATATGAACCGGATTGCTGCCTTCCCAGAGGAGGAGCAGGTTATCAATATCTTCATGGAGCTTTCTGCTCTTGGTATTGCCCAGCCTCTGTCAAGCAACATCCTCGAGTTTATGAAGGCTTTGCCTCAGTGTGCCAAGGACCGTGGCATCACCTTCTCAACACCTTCAGAAATCTGCAAGAAGATCAAGTCGGTAGGCGAGGTGAATGTGCCTGATACCTTGAGTTGGGTAGACGAGGAGCGTGATGTAAGTTCATGGTTGGGTAACCCGATGCAGCGTGAGGCTTTCAACAAGCTTTACAGTGTGGCAGACCGTGTACGTATCGCCAACGATCCACGTATCAATCAGGACTGGGATTACCTGCAGGCAAGTAACAACTTCCGCTTCATGACTACCAAGCCAAGCAATGTGGGTCTTGACAGAGGTATCTATTCAAGTCCTTTCGATGCTTTCACTAACTATATGAACATTCTTGGCGACTTCATCACCCGAGTAAACGACCTCTATCCTACTGATGTTGATAACGATCAGCTTGAGAGCCTGCTTACTACCATCAAGAATCAGGATGAAGAGATTGAGATGAAGGACAAGGAGATTGTCCGTCTTCAGGCTAAGATTGAAAAGATAGAGAAGGAGGCTGAGAAGCACCATGGCGAGAAGCCTGCTAAGGCTGCTCCTGCCAAGAAGGCCGCAGCTAAGCCTGCAGTCAAGAAGGCTTCTGCCAAGAAGGCTCCAGCTAAGAAGACAACAAAGGCAGAGCCTACAGAAGAAAAGAAAGATTAGAATTTTTAGATTACTCATAAAGATTAATCCCCCTCGCTGCATTGATTTGCAATGAGGGGGATTTTTTTATTTCCCAAAATATTCTCTGAAATAACGCGTTAGCTGGATAGCGTTATTTTTCGAAATGAATCCAGTCTACGTCGAAGAAGGCAGCATCGTTCTTCTTGGCTGTGCGGGTGTTGAAGAAACCGAGCTTGGCACCAATCCACTTGCCTTCACGTACGGTGAAAGGATTGCCTATCTTGTTGAATTTCTTACCATCCAGACTGTAGCTCCATTCAGCGATAGCCTGTATCTGGTTGGCGATGCCTTCGCTATGAACCTTCACGCGGAGCCATACATCCTGGGTAGCGATGCGGGAAGAAGGAATATCATCTACGGCATACTTCACGGTGTAAGGCTGAGGCAGCTTGCTGGTCTTGATGGCCACTTGCTTTACCACCTTCTCGGCCTTTCCCTTCTCAGCCTTCTCGCAGGTTACATATTGCAATACAACACCCTCTTCCTTGGTATCAACAAACTTGAGTGCCGCATAGTCCATGCCTTGCATGATCATGCCAGCGCTTTCGCCCAATACCTTATCTTTTTCCTTGTAAGCCTCGGTGCGGTTAGGTATGAACTTCACCTTGGCAGTAGCAGTAAAGTTCTCGGTAGGGAGTTTCTGGAGCAGGAGGTTTGGCAAATCATACAGGTTCTTTACATCTTCAGCCTGCTGCACACCATAGAGACGTAACTTAGAGTTCTTGGCATCACAGAAGTACCAGTACTGACTGTAAGGACCGTTCCACTGCCATTGCAGACCTAAATCTACGCTGTTGAAATCATCCGATTCCTTAGGCTGGAAGTTACCGCTTGATGTTAGGTTTGGCTTCTTCCATTGCTGAACAGGGTCACCGCAGCCATCGCCATCCTTGTCGTCACCGATGACGAGCCAGTCGTTCACCCATTTGGCTGGTTGCAGATGAACCACACGACCATAAGCGTGCTTATCCTGGAAGTGGAGGAACCAGTCTTCGCCGTTCTGGGTATCAACCCATGCCCCCTGGTGAGGGCCGTTTACCTTCTTGTTCTTTCCCTGTGCCATACCCACATACTCCTCGTAAGGACCGTATGGATTCTTGGAACGCAGTTCTACCTGCCAGCCATACTTTACTCCGCCCGCAGGACTCATGATATAATAATATCCGTTGCGCTTGTAGAATTTAGTACCCTCGATGGTTGGCTGGTCTTCATGGCCATCATATACGATGCGTGAAGGACCGGTAACCTTGGTGCCGTCAGGTGACATCGGAGCTACGAAGAGTACTGACTTGATACCGGCTCTTGAACCGGCGCATCCATGCGAAAGATAAGCCTTGCCGTCTTCATCCCAGAGAGGGCAGCAGTCGATAAGACCTTTTCCCTTCATCACCCAGGTGATAGGCTCCCAAGGACCGCGTGGGTCTTGTGTCTTGGTCATGAAGAGTCCCTGGTCAGGATCGCCACAGTAGATATAGAACCATCCGTCATGATAGCGGATGGAGGGTGCCCACACGTAGTTACCATGCTGAACCTTCTTGCGCCAATCCAGTTCGGTGCCCTGATATTCAGGCAAAACAGGATAGTCATCGAGTAGGGCAGCGCCGATAATCTCCCAGTTTACCAGGTCGGTACTGTGCAGAATCTGCAAGCCTGGGAAACATTGGAAGGAAGAGGAGGTCATATAGTAGTCATTGCCCACACGGCATACGTCAGGGTCTGAGTAGTCGGCGTCAATAACCGGGTTGCGGTACATTCCGTTCTTCAGGTTCGGATTCCATGTCTTGGATACCGCTTTCTGGGCATTCTGCTCGGCTGTGATACCAGCGAAAGTTTGTGCTTTAGTGAACATTGGCAGAGCCATGAGCGCAGCCAGCACGACTGTCTTAATGATTGATTTCTTCATTTCTTCTTAGGTTTATCTATTTTATTATTTTCTTTTTTCTATAAGATTTTGTGCAAAGTTACGACATTTTTGCTTATCGCATGCAGATAGGGAATGAAAAATTACGAAAACGATTACGAATACCTTGTGATGGGTTTTCTTATCAGCATAATGATTTTGATTAGTAACTAGACTTTAGGTCGGCTAATTACTGAACTTTCTAAATGGGGCAGGCGGTAGCCGGAATTACGTCGCGACGTATCTGTTGCTGCGTCGTGACGCACTGATTGCTACGTCGTGACGCATCAGAAGCTGCGTCGTGACGTAATTTCAGTTGCCCCAGGGCAAGCGGAGCCGCTTACTGGGGTGTGGCAACAGGTGACAATAGGTGATAATAAAAATACCGCTTATTGCCACCCGTTATTCATTTATAATCAGAGAGTTATTGCACGAGTGGCAGAAGTGACAACAAAATCGAAGAAAAAACGGTTCAATAAATTCTGGCTTTGAAGTAAGCTGATGAAACCATGCACTTCATAGCATGAGTTCTTACGTTTCATAGAATCGCTACATACCGCTGTGCTGGCACCCAAATATGACTGCGCTGGCTTGTAGATTCGACTGCGTTGGCTTGTAGATTCGACTGCGTTGGCTTGAAGAGGTGTATTCGTAGCTCGAATGAGGCACTTTATTTGATAGAATGTAGCGGCTGAGTTGGCTGAATGAAACGTCTCTTTGGGTTCAAGGAGACGTCTCTTTTAGTTTAAAGAGATAGTTTCTTAGGTTGAAGGAGACAGCTTCTCGAAGGTTGCCACTAGGCTCAGCAGCTCTGCCGAGCCTAGTCAGCAGCTTTGCCGACTGCAGTCAGCAGGTCTGCTGAGCCTAGTGACAACACCTTTTAATCGTACAACTACAACCCTTATAGTCGTACAACCATACACCCTATAGTTGTACGACCATACACCCTTTAGTTGTACAACTATAACCCTTTCAGTCGTACAACCATACACCCTATAGTTGTACGACCATAACCCATTTAGTTGTACAACTATAACCCTTTCAGTCGTACAACCATAACCTATTTAGTTGTACAACCATAAACGCAAGCCCGCCAGGCGTTCTTTTTACGCCTAGCGGGCTTGCGTTTTTTTTACTTTCAGAACTTTCGCATGTGGTTCAAGAACGGGCTGAAGGCCCAAAAGCTTCTAGCCCAGAGCATGTGGGGCAAAATTTGCGAAAGTTTTGTTAATTTTATTGTTTCAATTTCTTAATCTCATCAATAGATAAGCCAGTTGATTTTGCAATGACGTCTATTGGAGTATTGTAGGTTAATAGGTTCAAAGCAATCTCTTTGCTTACCTTTTTGGCTTCTTTCTCCATAGCATGCTTATATACAGCATAATTGTCCCACATGACCATCATGCTGTTGTCGTATTTCTCCTGTTCCTCTTTGGTCAGGCTCTTGGAGTCGGCGATTTCTGCCAATCTCTTGAATATCTTATGCTGAGCCTCGAAAGGCATTTTTTCTAAAGTCTCCATATGCTTCAAATTATAAATCCAACAATCTAAAAACGTAGTACACTCTTCCTTATGTACTTACGCTGCAAAGATACGCTTTTCTTTCGTAACTTCCAAGAAATTAACAAAAAAAGTTTTTGTGGGTGTGGGGGAGAGGGAGAGAGAAACAAAAAAGTGCAACGCCCAGTGTGGGCATTGCACTTTATTTAAATATATCCATGTTTTTAGGTGATTACCATCTTGGGTCACCAACACCGAGCTTCTTAACACTCTCGTTACCGATAGTGAAGTCGCCCTTAGCGGCATCCTTATACTCAGGGTCAGCAACCTTGCCTGCCTCGTCAGCAAACATGTTAGTCTTACCCTCTACGTCTGCTACATTGAGCTTAGCGCAGTTGAAGTATACGTTGTTCTGGAATGTTGGAACGCCAGTCTTTGACTGGTTAGACCATACAGCACCAGTGTTTGAAACGATGTTGTTTGTCCAGTTGATTACGTTGCCTACATTGCGAACATAGAGCCAGTCGTTTATCCATTTGGCTGGTTGCAGATGAACCACACGACCATAAGCGTGCTTATCCTGGAAGTGGAGGAACCAGTCTTCGCCGTTAATAGCCGTTACGCTTGTAGAACTTGGTGTCTTCGATGGTAGGCTGGTCTTCATGCCCATCATATATGATGCGTGAAGGCCGTTTTGGGAGAAGCTATATAAAGAAAAAAGGCTGTATCAGAAGGACAATGCCTGAAGATACAGCCTTTAATGATTAAGGGATATTATATTTCTTCAAATGTCTGGTCATATATTACTTGATATTACCGATATTCTTGTCAACCAATGTCTCGTTGGTGATAGTGAAGTCACCAGTAGCAACGTTCTTGAAACCAGGATCAAGATTAATGCCCTCTGTATCGAATACCTTACCTGCACCTCCGTCAGGGTTTTGCTGTAAGGTAGCAGCATTGTAGTAGTTGTTGTTACTGAATACGAGGTTGTCTGTCTTTGTGTCCTTGCTGAAGGACACGTCTGCGCTCATTTCTGCAAATACGTTGTTCTTGATGTTTGCTGTGAAGAACTTGTCGCCTGCCTTGTTAGAACGAACGTAGAACAAGCCCTTAGATGTAGCTTCTACCTTATAGAGGGTATTGTTCTCGAAGTTGATGACGATAGGCTGCTTGGCATTGTAGTCGAAACGGATGAAATCAGAACCATTGCAAGAGTTAGCTACGGTACAGTGATTCATGTTCAACTTTAAGATAGCGCCCTTCTTCTTCTGAGAGTCGATAAAGCGCTTGCCTGCGCACATGTCGTGGAAATAGCTGTTGGTAATATTCAGCTCAGCCACCTCGTAAACATTCTCACCAGGTTCTGTAAAGAAGTTGCCATATCCGCTAACCTCGATATTGTTGACGTTGATTGTTCCTGAGCAGTTCACACCCTTGATCAGAGCATCTGCAGTAACACCTTCAAACTGGATGTTTTCTGTAGTGAAGCCGGTAGCTCCGTCGAGTACGAACTTGATACGAGCCTTGACTGGCTTGGTGCCGAGACACTTGATGGATATGTTCTTGCTGATGGTCAATTCCTTGGTTGTTTCAGCACCATCGGTTCCTGTGTAGATAAACTCGTTGGTAGAACCGTCCTTAGCAGGGAGCAACATTACTGTACCGCCCTCTTCTGTAGCATCAATCAATGCCTGAAGGTCAGCACCTGGATAAGCTGGAGTGTAGTTTGGCATGGTGGTTACAGAAACCTTACCGCGAGCCTTGGTGCCATTCAAAATAGTGAATGTATACTTGGTTTCGTAGTTCAGACCTGTAATGGTTGCTGTACCATTCTGCTTCTCCTCATCAGAGAGTGTATAAGTCTCTTCCTTACCGCCTGTAATAGCAATGGTAGTAACTTCTGAACCTGGAGTCCACTTCAATGTTACGCTCTTTGCAGTGATATCATCATCAGTAACGGTTTCGAAAATCTGCTCAGCATCTGTTGTAACAGAGGCTTCCGCCCAATGAGATTCCTTGGAACTACCTATAGCCTTGATACGGATAGAGTAGGTAGTTTCGCCAGAAAGACCTGTAATGAGATAAGGAACTGTTGTTACGTCTGTATATTCATAGGTTGGAGTTCCTTCAAACTTCATATCAGCATCGTCAGCAAACAACTGAATGGTGTAGCTGTCTGCTTTAGACAAACATTCCCAGGTAAGTTGTACATTAGTCTTGTTCTGTACCTTAGCCTCTACAGCTGTAGGCTTGAAGAGTCGGTCGTATTCTACGCTTGTCAACTCATCATCTGGGTCTGAGCATCCTGCTGCGGTAAAGAGTACCGCAGCAAGAGCTAAGATATAAGTTAATTTCTTTATAATATTCATAATCTTTTCTTCTTGAATGGATTAATAATTATAATCGTTTTTGAGCAAGCCGTTGCTACCATCGATGAATACCTTCCAGATAGGCCAGAACATCTTCTCGTCTGGATTGTTGATGTAGAGATATTGCAGATACTTATCAATCTTGTTATTGTTGTCTGTAACGCTCTTGTTGTCGTCCTTGCTCTCACCGTCAACGTGCTCTCTATAGGTAAACCAGTTGGTGCTGCTTTCGTAAAGAGACTTGCCCTCTGCATCAGTCTGTCCTGCTTCCAAGCCATAAACTTCGTAGCTGTCAGCATCTGTGCTGGCTGCACCTAAGCCCTCATTGAAGTAGAGCTTCTTAGGGTAGTTGGCATAGATTCCTGTACGGTTGGCCAATTGGGTCATCTTTTCCTTGGTTTGTGCAAGAGTGCTTCCTAACTTACCCCAACGCATAAGGTCGAGCTTGCGCAATCCTTCACCAGCGAACTCAAACTTGCGCTGGTCTTCGATGGTAAGCTGGAAACTTTCCTTGGTAGATGCTTCGTTCAAAATGGTGCTAACTTTGGCTGAAGGATAAGCACGATTGAGTATTGGCATCAGATACTGCTTTGCATTAGCAGGACCATTGAGGGCATTCTCTGCTTCGGCAGCCATCAGGAAAATATCTGCGTAGCGAAGAACCTGATAGTTGATACCGTCGTCATTGGTAGAAGTAACCTTGCGTTTCATCCACTCATAGCGAAGCTTGCCAAAACTCCATCCGCCGCCAGAACCACCAGAGATAGTCTTCACGCCCTCATCCCATGTATATGGAAGACAGGTAACGTTGCGGCGAGCATCGTCTTTGTCGAAATCATACCAGAGAGTTGGGGTAGGGCCGTTTACACCACCCTTTGCCTGATTTGTCCAGCTATCTACAGTCTTGTGCTTGCCACCCCAGGTGTAAAGTACACGACCACGACCGTCTGAGAAAGGAAGTTCATAGATAGACTCTTTACCTGCTGTAACATCCTCATTACAGAGGTTGCGGAAGTTCTCGTCGAATTTTGCGCCCAATTTGTTGCAGCCTTGATTGATGATGCTTACGCACTCATCTTTTGCAATGGTGTACATCTGATTGCGCTCGTTCTCATCCTGAAGGTTATAACGGAGACCTTCGTTTGGCCACTCAGATTTACCAGCAAGGAACAGAGCGATACGGGCACGGAGACCCTTTGCAAAAGACTTGCTGACACGTTCTGTTGACTTGGTATAAGAGTTTTCGTTAGGCCAGCCGAGATAATTCTCAGCAGTCTCCAAATCCTCTATCAATTTTTTGAGAATGGTAACACGGTCAGTCTTTGGCAGATATACTGTCTCTGAGGTGTTAGGCTCAAAGCGATAAGGAACATCGCCCCATGCCTTTACCAGGTCGAAGTAGATAAATGCTCTCAACGAAAGCAACTCGCCATAGAGTTGGGCTATATTCTTATTGGTGTCAATATTGCCATATTGCTGGATAGAAACGATAGCCTTGTTGGCACGCTCAATACCCTCATACAATTTTGCCCAAGCATTGGTGCTGGTATTCATGTATGTATTGGTAGAAGAGGCTGAATAGCAAGCCAATGATGCTTCCTTATCGGTAGATGGGTCGCTCACACCCGCATAGTTGTTGAAAATCTCGCAGTCGGTATTGGTTCCATAATATGGAATGAAGCGACCACGATATGAGTTGGTCTCACCAAAAGACTGGTGGATACCCATAACGGCAGCATCAGCAAGTGCCTCGGTAGAGAAGACCGTTTCTTCTGTGATAGAAGACTGTGTTGGAGCCTCCAAATCACACGAAGACATCAATGTTGCTGCACAAAGAAATGAAATATATAATGATTTTTTCATTTTTATAGTCTTTTATTTGTTAGAAGTTGAGGTTCATACCGATTACAAACTGACGGCTCTTAGGATATGCTGAGTAGTCAACACCTGGGGTCAGGTTGGTCCTGCGGATAGCTGATACTTCTGGATCAAAACCTGAGTAGTTGGTGATGCAGAATACATTGTATGCGGTTACATAGAAGCGCAGACTGTTGATTCCTACACGCTTGGTAAGATTCTCTGGCAGGGTGTAACCCAAAGTCAATGTGCTCAAGCGGAGGAATGATGCATCCTCTACATAAGCGTCTGTCAAGACATACTTACCTGTGTATGGTGACCACATAGATGTATTGGCATTGAGTGCAGCCAATTCTTCTGCATTATCCCAGTTCAGCAAGTTACCGTTTGCATCGATGTTGGTCCAGCGTGAACCGCCAGCCATCTTGTCGATGAGGTTACGATACTGATATTTTGAAGTCTGGGTATACTCGATGGCATTGGCATTGTATACGTCGTTGCCTACGCTCCAGTTGAAGTTGGCTGTCAAGTCGAAACCGTAAACACGTGCATTGATATTGAAACCACCTGTATGTGTAGGGTTTGTATCACCAATCACCTGACGGTCAGCAGTTGTGATAGTACCCGTCTTCTCTGCCTTGGTCTCTGCAATCTTCATGCTACCAGGACGTACGCTTGTACCCAAAACGTTGCTGCAGTCGGCTACTCCTTCTTTCAAAATCCATTTGCCCTGAGCCTTTGATGCCTCAATATCGAAATCGCTTACTTCATAGCGACCTGCGCTCTTGTAGCCCCAAATCTGTCCGATAGGTTCGCCAGTCTTGATGACGAAATCCTGATCGATTTCTGAAGAAGCCCATTCTGTGCTGATGTTGTCGATTGATTTCATATCTCCCAATGAAAGAACCTTGTTCTTGTTGAATGAGATGTTAGCACTAAGAGTCAAACCGAAGTTCTTCTTATTGATGGCATTCCATGTCAGTGCAAACTCAAGACCCTGGTTGCGGGTCTCACCCATGTTGCGGTACTGGTAGTCATAACCTGTACCTGCTACCGGATACTGAATCAGAAGGTCCTTGGTATTGTTCCAATAACCATCGATGCTACCGGTCAACTTGCTGTTGAAGAGTGTAAAGTCGATACCGATGTTTCGAGTAACGGTAGTCTCCCACTTCAAGTCTGGGTTTGCCATGGTCTTAGATGGTGCCAGATAAGAATTGTAACCATTAATCCAGCTTGATGAATTAGCTACGTATTCCTGTACCAGAAGGCCTGAAGGAATATTGTTGTTACCTGCTGTACCGTAAGAGAGACGAAGCTTCAAGTCGTCCAACCACTTTTCTGTACCCTTCATGAATGACTCTGAAGAAATACGCCAAGCTGCAGCTACTGATGGGAAGAAACCCCAACGGTTGCCGTCAGAGAACTTTGATGACCCATCGGCACGGGCTGTAGCACTCAAGAGGTACTTGTCATCATAGCCATAGTTTACACGACCGAAGTATGAATTCAAAATATCATTTGGATCATAGAAGTCGGTAATCTGGAATGGTGTTCCCTGAGTAGTCAGTCTCCAGCAGTCGTTAGCTGAGAACGTCTTTGGGAAGCCATGAACCGTATTGGTCATTGTCTCATTCTTGGTGATGATGTACTCCTCACCGAGCAAAGCGTTTAAGCTGTGTTTGCTGTTCTTGCCGAATAAAGCCTTGAAATCGTAGTTCAAGGTGTTGGTGTTACGGAACTTGGTGCGATACTGGTTAGTCAGTGTGATTGCTGGCTTACCCTGATTCTCTGAAGATGGAACGTTCTGGATATAATAGGTTGTTGTACCATAATATCTTTTGGTGTCTACCTTATAAGTATCGTAACCGAATTCTGTCTTGAACTTGAGATTCTTGTAAAGTTCCCAAGTGAAGGATCCCGACATGTTGAAGGTAGTACGTACTCTTCTCTGATCGTTGTCCTTCAAGCTTGTTACAGGGTTGTAGAATGATGAGTTGGTTGTGTCGTCATCATCCATATCTGTTGACAAACCTGCGACTGGGAATGGAGTGTACTGGATTGCATAACGCAGACGCTTGTCTGTGTTATAGGTACTGCTCTGCTCATTAGCACCACCACCATTGATCTTAGTCTTAGACCAACGAGCCTGGAAGTCCAATGTAACGGTCTTTGTTGGCTTTGCATTCAGCTTCAGGCTGAGATTGTCGCGTACGAAGTCAGACATCTGCATGATAGCTTTGTCATCCATGCGTGCATAGCTGAAAGCATATTTCATTTTGTCTGTACCACCATTGATGTTCAAGTTGTGGTTGAAGGTGTGACCGATTCTTCCGTATACGATATCCTGCCAGTCATTGGTAGCCACATTGTCGTACATGTCCAAATCATCGTAGCTTCCGAAATAAGGCTCGTACTTGTCCTCAACCTTATTCAGCAGGCTAGCCAATTCATACTGCCAGTTAGCATAGTCACGAGCGCCCAGTACATCAAGCTTCTTGGCAATTTTCTTCCAAGAATAGTATGCGTTGTAAGATACGCTGGTCTTACCCTCTTTTCCACCCTTTGTAGTAACGAGGATAACACCGTTAGCACCACGTGAACCGTAAATGGCAGTAGATGATGCATCCTTTAATACAGTAATATCCTCAATGTCGGATGCAGGAATATCGCTGATGCTTTCTACAGGGAAGCCATCAACAATGTAGAGAGGATCATTGCTCTGGGTGATAGAACCACCACCACGTACACGAATCTTTACATCAGCATCAGGAGAACCTTCTGTTGTTGTAATCTGTACACCAGGCATCTTACCTGTCAATGCTTCAGATGCAGAAGCTACAGGCACCTGTGTCAGAGCCTTGTTGTCTACCGTAGCTACAGCACCGGTCAAGTCCTTCTTCTTGACAGCACCATAACCGATAACAACGACATCGTTGAGAGATGTTGCGTCGTCTTCCAACTTAATGTTGATGACAGACTTGCCAGATACATTAACTACCTGAGGTTTCATACCTACGTAAGATACCTTCAATTTTTTACTATTGCCTTTCAGAGTGATAGTAAAGTTTCCATCAATATCGGTTACACCACCATTACTGCTAGTACCCTGTTCGAGGACTGAAGCACCAATTACTGGTTCGCCTGTATTGTCGGTTACTGTACCCTTGATCACTGTTTGCGCAAAACCATTGGCTGACATAGTCAAGGTTGCGGCAACAAGCGCAAATCTCAGATTTTTTAATTTACCAGACATACACTTTAGGTTTAGATAAAACTTATTCTAAATTATTAATATTCTAATGTTTTTTATTTAATGTTTTTAAGTAGAATTCCAGTTCTGAGCAGATGCTTGCTGAAGGGATGTTCCTCTTGGAACCCGAAGGCTCCGATGGAGCAACCTAGATGCGTAGCAATAGCTAAGTCTTGGTTTTCTTGTTGCAAAAGTATATAAAAAATATGAGAATATAGGTATATTGGGGGTAAAAAATAACGTAAACGTTTACAGGTTTTTGCGTAAATACTCTGTTTTTTACATTTCGACGGTCTGTTTTCTCAGTTCCCGTTTCTGCAGTTTCAGAAGTTGAGGGAACAAAAAAAGTGCAATATCCGGCACCCTTCTGAAAGAGGATGGGGATATTGCACTCCGAATGTTATCTGTCAATCAATTTACTTAATGTCTCTGCTTCTTTACTTTACGATGACCTTGCTTGTCTTCTTGCTGCCATCTGCCAGGGTCTTCACAATGATGTTGATACCCTTCTGAAGATTTGAGAGCTGGGTGCCGTCGGCTGCATAGATGGCGGTCTTGATGACTGCTGCTGTAGCTGTAGCGATGTTGCGGATGCCGGTGCTTACAGAATTGGTTGTTGCACCGAAACCTCCCATCTGGTTGGCTGCACGTACGGTGAATGAGCCCTTCTCGCCGTTGAGGTTTACAGACTTCTCTGTGGTCAGGGCGAAGAACTTGCCGTCTTTTGCTACGAGATACATCTGGGCATCACCTGTCCATGAAAGCTTGTCGTTGCTCAATGTAGCCGCTGTAGCCACTGTCTGAGCAGAGAGGTTGGCTGGCTTCCAGTCACCGAATACAGCATCGAGGGTGTATGTTGCAGCTTCTTCTGCAGTCAGAATGATGTTCTCCTCTGCTTCTTTTGCTTTTCCGTTTTTATCTTTGAAAAGTACCATCTTTTCAGCAGGAGAGAAGGTGTTGCCCTCTGCATCTTTCAACACATCGAGGCGGAACTTGTCAGCAATAGCTGTCTCCATAGCTGCGATGTTGAAGTAAGTGTACTTCGTGCCATCGTTCAGGATTTCATCCTTCTGGTTGATGGTTGTATTGAGCCAGGTGAGTCGGGCAATGTTATTCCATGAACGGCCGAGACTGAAGTTTGCAGCCTTGTTTTCGATGGTACAGTCTTTGAAGATATATCCCCATTCGCTCTTGCTGTTAGGGGCAGCAATTACGTCAGTACCATTCTTCTCGTTTTCCTTGCGGCTTTCGTTGACGAAGAGTACGCGGTTGAAATATACATCACCACCACCGCAAATGTAGTCTACTGTTCCGTGAATCTCTGAGTCTTCAAAGTAGAACTGTCCCTTGCTGTTTGGTTCGTTGCTGTAGTAGGTATCCTGGTAAGATAGCATCTTCACATTCTTGCAGATGGTCTTTGTACCACGATCCTGAAGACAGACTGCACGACCGGCTGCTCCTGTCTTATAGTAATCGAGCGCATCTTTCAGGGTGATGTCCTGAAGATAGAGGTTGTTGCTCTGGTTGAGGAGGGTGGCTGTGGTGCCAATGCCTTCATTCTCTATAGCTGGCTTGTTGACGATGATGGTGTTGTCCATGCTCTCGCCGATGATAGAGATGTTGTTGCCGTTAATCAGAGTGAGGCACTTGTCGCCCAAATCGTATGTGCCGTTTGGCAAGAAAATGTAAGAACGTGGAGCATCTGCTGCTGCATTAGCTGCATTGACGGTTTCAAGCGTGGTGATGAAACTCTGTGCATTGCCAGTCTTTACTGTGTACCAGTTGCCTTCTTGGGTATAGGCTGGTTCTGTCATGTTCACGATGCTGAGACTATGGAGGTAAGCGTTGGCTGCGAAGGTAAGTGTGTACTCTCCGCTTGCTGTAGAGGTATTCTGCAGAATTGTGCTGATACCATCTGTGCTTGCCTTGGCATCTACACTTGCTATCGTAGTGCCATCAGGGGCAGTCAGTGTGATGTCGCCCGCGTTTGAAAACTTGCAGAGATTCATCTTGATGTAACCCTTGCCGCCCATCAGAATCTTTATCTTGTCGCCAGCAGTAAAAGTCCAGCCGTGTGTGGTATCATGCCACTTGCCGTTGCCTTCTACAGAGATTGCCTCGTGGTCGTTGATGTCGAATCCTTCCTTCTGGAGGTCGTAGTCGTAACGGGCTGTTTCACTTGCGGTCTCAATATCTGTAACGACTGCATAGAGTTTGGTATCTTCTGTAATGACAGAAGAGGTGGTGAACTTCTTGCTGTCTTTCTTCAGGTCGGTAGCCCAGCCACGGAATTTCTTGCCTTCGGCTACGGTTACCTTGTCTTCCATGCCTTCCTGGAATTTCTCTATGTTGGCATCCTGCTCCACCTTCTGGGTTCCGATAGCTGTTGTGCCGTCTATATTATAATAGGTGAGGGTGAAGTCTGGCTTGAAGCCTACGGTGAGCTCGTAAGTTACTTCATCTCCCTTAGATTCTACAACGATGGTTACCACAGTCTTCTGGTCTGCACCTTCGCCGGTGGTAGTATAGGTCGTGCTCTTGATGGTTCCGTTAGCAGCAACGATGTCTGTCAGCGGATTGGTCTCGCTGATGAGGTTTGCCTTCTTTGAAACGAGGAGGGTAGCGAGCTGCTTGCCTGATGCGTCTTCATTGAAGATGTCAACGGCAGAATAGTTGGTGCCGTTGAGGCTGAAAGTGCCGAGCATTGGAGTCTTGCTCATATCTACATTTCCGTAGATAGCGAGGTCGGTAACGTATGCGTTCTGGTTGAGTTTGAAGTTCTCGAACTTAATCTGGCAGTTGGTACGGTTTACGTCGAGTGTCAGATCTTCTCCGCTTGTGGTTACAATGGATACGTTGTGGATAGCTACCCAGTCAGCATCGCCGTCGCCCTTTACGGATACCTTGATACCACGTGTGCCACCTGTAGCTGCCTGATGGAGTGTAATCTTTGTGATGCTTGCCAATGGAGAGGTTACTGCGCTTGGTTCAGCTGTTGAGTATTCGCCGGTGTACTTTAGGGTCTTCATATAACCGGTACGGTCAGCGAACTTAGCGTTTGTTCCTGTTGGATTTATCTCAATGCCATTAAGAGTCATGGTAAATGCCTCTTTACTATAGAGAGTTTTGAGGTCTACCAAAGTGTTGTTGGCTGTTTTGCCATCTACCTTCTTCCAATTGGTGAAGTCGGTAGTGTAGAGTGCCTTCTCCTGGATGGCGCTTACGTGTACCACCTTAATCTGATAAAGGTAGCTTTGCCCTGTAGCAACAACTTCTACATATCCCTTAGCCACTTCGGCAGATGTTGCGTTGTATTCTGTTACGTCTGCAGTAGCTGCTTTTCCGCCTACGGTAAGGTTGTGGTAGTTTGGATAAGTTGTTACGGTAACTACATCTTTGGCTGATTTTACCGGAATCTGCAGGATGGTTCCTACGTTATACTGTGCATCAGATGTTCTGCCCTTCAACTTACCTTGTGTAGCGTTGACGTGCATGGTGATGCCTTCTACAGTAGAAGCGAGGTCGCCCTCGTTACCTTGGAAGTTAGCTGCAGTGTTGATACCTTCAGGAAGATTTTTCTGAAAGTCCCAAACAGCAGTGACATTTTGTGCCTTTGCGATGAAAGCAAAGACAAGCAACAGGCTGAGAAGCCCCAATCTTAGTAGATTTCTTTTCATTTGTTTGCCTTTAGGTTGTTATACTTTATTTTATTGTTTATCTTTTATTAGTGCAAATATACACTTATTATTTCTATTTAAGAACTTTTTGTTTCAATTTTGTTGTAAAAGCTACGCAATCGTTTTCGTACATTTCCGCCTTTTTATCTCTCTTTCCTTTTGCCAAATGAGAATTAAGTCGTACTTTTGCAGGCGAAAACAAACGAATTTCAAACCAAATTATATTATAAATCAAAACTATTAAAAGATGAAGAACTTATTTACTTTTATTGTCGCATTGTTTATGGCGACGAGTATGTATGCGCAGAAAACTGTAACTTATAGTTTTACTGATGGTACAGTGGGAACGTCTTCTGATGGACTTCCTTCTTTGACTTTTTCAGATGGTGCTGTTTTAAAGTTGTCTGCAGCTAAGGTTGGTACTAGTGAAAAGAAATTTGATAAATCTGAAAATATTACGGTTGACGGGGTAGAAAAACAAACAATAAAGTTGTCTAAAGGTTTACAAACAATCTTAGAACTTCCTGCGCCTGCTACAAAAATTACTTTGTATAGTTTTTACAATGATAATGCGGTAGCAACAAAAGCTCTTTACTGGAAGGAGTTTGCTGGACAGAAATATGATGAAAATACAGCAACAACGATGAAATATAATAAAACTGCGATTAAGAAAAATCCAGATGTTACCGATGCTATCTCTTTTAACGTTAATTACTTGAAAAGAGTAACTTTTACTGATAATGGTGAAAAGCAAATTTGTGTTGTTATTAAGGTAGAGTATGCAGATGAGAGTAAGTATTCTTCGGTTACTATCGGCGATGCTGGTTTCGCAACTCATGCTTCTAAAGTTGCTGTAGATTACTCCAAAAGAACTGATGGCTTGGAGGCTTATGCAGTAAAGTATGCAAATGGCACGCTTACTTATAATAAAATCGATGGTATCGTACCTGCAAATACAGCTGTACTTTTAAAGGGTGAAGCAAAGGAGTATATTTTGGGTGAAGCTGAGGGAACTGGTAATGCTGTTAATACAGATTTGAAGCCTTCTGATGGTAATAAGCTAGGTGGAAATAACATTTACTGCTTGGCTAATAAGACCACTAATGGTGTAGGTTTCTATCGGGTTTCATCTGATGTTACAATTCCTGCAAACAAGGCATATTTGGAGATTAATACACCAAACTCTGCTAAGTATTATTCCATCGGTATTGGTGGAAACACTACCGGCATTCAGGCTATCCAGCAGAATGGTGTAAAGGCAGACGGCATCATGTACTCTCTTTCTGGTCAGAAGGTTGGCCCGAACTACAAGGGCATTGTTATCTGCAACGGCAAGAAGATGATCAAGAAGTAATCGCCTTTGCTATTTACTAAACTTTACTATTATAACAAACACGTTGAATTTTAAAGAAAATAAAGATGAAAAAATATATTAAGCCAGTTATGGAAGTTACAGAAGTTGAGGTTGGTGTTATCTTGGCAGGTAGTGGAACTCCAAGTACTACGCCATCATCTGATGAAATCATTGATAAAGCAGATGATGTTCTTGCCCGTCCAAGCAACGGCAGTCTTTGGGATTAATTCACCTCTTCTTTCATTATAAGGTATATAGAGGGTGCGTCATAAGTTATGGCGCACCCTCTTGCTATCTTTACAGTACTTCCTTATCTCCTTTCATTTCTTGATAAGTGAAAGTTAAGTTATTTGATTTTTTCTTTGGTTAATTCAGATTTTCTTTGTAATTTAGCCGCGCAAAACGTAAAGTTTGTAAGATTATGGCAAAAATAGTAAATAAATACCCTGTGGGGATACAGACATTCGAAAAACTCCGTGAGAAAGGTTATCTCTATGTAGATAAGACCCAATATATCGTGGATTTCAGAGAAAAGCAGATGTCGTATGTCTTTCTGAGTCGTCCAAGACGATTCGGAAAGTCGCTCTTTGCCTCTACTCTTCAAGCTTATTTCGAGGGTAGAAAGGAACTCTTCGAGGGATTGGCAATAGCTGATTATGAGAAGGATTGGGTGAAGCATCCTGTGCTTCATTTTGATATGAGCGGTGCCAAGCACTTTGATGCTGATGCCTTGAACAGTTATCTGAATCTACAGCTTTTGCCCTATGAAAAGCTATACGGTAAGGGAGAAGGTGAAAAATATCCTAATGAAAGACTGGATGGTATCGTAAAGCGTGCTTATGAGCAAACGGGCGAAAAGGCGGTTGTCATCATCGATGAATATGATGCCCCATTGCTGGATGTGGTACATGAGAAGGAGAACCTGCAGCCCCTCCGCCGTATCATGCAGAACTTCTACAGTCCTCTGAAAAAGCTCGACCCATACCTGGAGTTTACCTTCATCACGGGTATCACCAAGTTCTCGCAGCTCAGCATCTTCAG
>OICC01000113.1_pt1 | contig 27972 bp, 19 predicted proteins | sample 1581191 | NCBI WGS metagenome assembly OICC01 (sample SAMEA3882535, study PRJEB24775) | human gut metagenome | biome: human-associated habitat; feature: intestine environment; material: feces | place: Netherlands | collected 2009/2010 | reverse complement strand
AATAGTCAACATCTTTGCACATATATAGAATAAAAAAGTATTGGAAGCGAACTAATTCAATATAGAAAGAATAAATCTCCGGTTTCAGTTGGAGTTTACAGAAACCACACATCCGGATTGGTAGAAGAGATGCAGACAGCTCCGGCATTCAGCATGGATACAACGTCTTCTTTATCGGAAATGAGTCCGCCAGTAATAACAGGGACTTTGGAAATCCGGCATATGCGGGATACAACCTTAGGCATCAGTGCCGGCAGGATTTCGATGTAATCCGGTTTAACAGAGCGAAGCTGCTTTTCGATGCTGCTGTAAGCCATGGAATCGATGACAAAGAAACGCAGAATCGTGGAAAGTTCTAATTCCCTGGCTCGTTTAATAAGAGCTGGTTTGGTAGTGATAATACCGTCAGCCCGGGTAAATTTCTGAATGAAATCCACGGCAATCTCTTTCCCGGAAAGACCGTTAATTAAATCAATGTGTACCATAGCGTCTCTACAGTTGGAAAGCATAATATAACCGCCTTTCTGAATCTTTGTAACTATTATACCTGTATTTGAAAAAATGATAAAGAGAAATGAAAAGAAATATGTTATAATTTAAAGACAAATACATCGTAAAGAGAAAGAGGAAACAAATGGATTTTAATGCAGTTTATCATCAGGCGAGTGACAATTATTGTTATCCGTTGAATGAAGATGAGTTAATTATTAATATTAAGACGGGATATGATGTGCAATCGGTATCCATCATATCAGGAGACCCATTTGCTGCTGGTATCTTAGGTGGCGGAGAGCATTGGGATGGAACGGAAGAGGCAATCATTTATAAGAAGCGTCTGAAAAATCAGATTTGGTGGACAACAACTGTCCGACCGGAGTATAAACGTCTGAAATATTATTTTAAGTTACAGACAGAAAATGAAAGCTGGTTCTATTTTGAGGATGGATTTGTCAGTGATGAGCAGATGCATCTGGAAGGCAGAAGCCGCCAGTGCTTTGTATTTCCATGGATGAATCCATGTGATGTGCCACGGACACCTGCCTGGGTAAATGATACCGTATGGTATCAGATTTTCCCGGACCGTTTCTGTAACGGCGACCATTCCATTGACCCGGAGGATGTAGTGCCGTGGCGTGAGCATGGCAGGGTGAAAAATGAGGAATGCTTTGGCGGAGATCTGGCTGGAATCACAAGTAAGCTGGATTATCTGCAGAACCTTGGAATCAATGGATTATACCTGACACCAATCAATGAATCACCATCCAACCATAAGTATGATACGACGGATTATACAAAGATAGACCCACGGTTCGGAGATGAAGAGACATTGATTCATCTGGTGGAAGAAGCACATAAACGTGGCATCCGTGTAATGTTAGATGGTGTGTTTAATCATTGCGGATATTATTTTGCACCGTGGCAGGATGTTCTTGAAAAAGGACCGGAATCAGAATATTATGACTGGTTTATGATAAATGAATGGCCTTTTGACCGGAATGGAAAGGCTGCAAAGAAAAAACAGATTTATACATTTGCCTTTTATGATGGAATGCCGAAAATCAATACCAATAACCCGGAAGTTAGAAAATATTTTGTCGATATCTGTGCAAACTGGGTGGAGCATTATGGCATTGACGGAATCCGTCTGGATGTGGCAAATGAGGTATCCCATCGTTTCTGCAAGGAACTGCATGCCAGAGTGAAGGAAATTAACCCGGATATTTATATCCTCGGAGAAATCTGGCACAATGCACTTCCGTGGCTTCGCGGGGATGAATTTGATGCCGTTATGAACTATCCACTGGGACAAAGTATTAAGGATTTCTGGATTGATAAGAGTCTGACCAATGAGGATTTTGAGTATACGATTAACCGCTGCTATACAAGCTATATGCAGCAGACCAATGATGTGCTTTTCAATCTTTTGGATTCGCATGATACAAAGCGGCTTCGCTCGGATGTGAAAAATCTGGATGAGTATTTTGCACAGATTGCAGTATTATTTGCAATGCCGGGCAGTCCTTGCATTTACTATGGAACGGAAATTGCAATGGAGGGAAGCTATGATCCGGATTGCAGACGTTGTATGCCTTGGAAGGATATTGAGGCTGGAAAATATGCTGAGCGCAGCAAAATTATTGCAACATTGATTCATCTGCGCAGACAGGAACCTCTTTTAAAAAGCCGTAATTTCCATTTCCCAAATGATTATGCCAAGTACAAGCGTGTTATCCAGTTCCGGAAAGTGGATTTTCCGGATTGTTATGTGGAGGTAATCATCAACTGCTGTGAAGAAGATGTTGAAGTGGAACAGCAGGGAGAAATCCTGCTTGCCCGCCACTACATTGATTCCACACTTTTGTCAAATGGTGTGTTGATAAGAAGAATAAGAAAGTAGATTAAAAAGGAAGAATATTTTGAAGAAAGAAGTAATTATAATGAAATGCATTATTTCTTTGCAATGCGGTCGGCCTCTGTAATCGGACGGAGAACACGGCATGGATTACCGGCGGCAACGACATTGGAAGGAATATCCTTTGTGACGACGCTTCCGGCACCGATAATGGTATTTCCACCAATGGTGACACCTGGAAGAATGGTGACATCACCACCCATCCAGACGTTATCGCCAACAGTAATCGGAAGTGCCTTTTCCAGCCCAAGATTGCGTTCTTCGGCAATGGTAGCATGAATAGCTGTATACATGCCGCAGTTTGGACCGATAAAACAGTGGCTGCCAAGAGTGATCGGAGCACAGTCCATCAGATAGGCATTGTGATTGATAAAGCAATCAGAGCCAATGTTACAGTTATAACCATAGTCGGTATAAAATGGGGAGAGAATGGTAACACGTTCACCCATTTTTGGAAGCAGTTTTTTAAGAATATCTTCCCGCAGCGCCTTTTCCTTTGGTGCAGTATGGTTGAAAGTGAAATATAAATCTTCGGCTTTCTCACGTTCTTCTGATAATTCCTGGTCATAATTGGCATCATACCAAAGTCCCAGCTTCATTTTTTCTGATTCTGTCATAGGAAACCTCCTGATTCGTTACAAATAGAAATTGTATAAAATTAATTGAAAATCATATTACAAAAACCACACATCCGGATTCGTAGATGAGATGCAGACTGCTCCGGCATTCAGCATGGAAACTACATCTTCTTTATCGGAAATGAGTCCGCCGGTAATAACCGGAACTTTTGAAAGCCGGCATATGCGGGATACAACCTTAGGCATCAGTGCCGGCAGGATTTCAATGTAATCCGGTTTTACAGAACGAAGCTGCTTTTCAATGCTGTCATAAGCCATGGAATCAATGACGAAGAATCGCAGAATCGTGGAAAGCTCTAATTCCCTGGCTCGTTTGATAAGGACTGGTTTTGTAGTGATAATTCCGTCGGCGTGGGTGTATTTGCGGATGAAATCCACAGCAATCTCTTTTCCGGATAGGCCATTGATTAAATCGATATGTACCATAGCCGTTTTCCCTGCAGCTTTGACCTTATCTACAATATCTGCAATATTGCAGATGTCTCCAAACAGGATAAAAATAACTTGACTGTCGCAGGTGAGACATTTTTCCAATCCTGCTATATCCTTGATGGCTGCAATAATCGGAGAATTATCCATAGCATCTTTACAATTTGAAAGCATAGTAAAACCGCCTTTCTACGCATCGTATTTTCGTATTTATAAATATTATACCGTCATTCCCGGAAATGATAAAGGAAAACTATAGGATAAAAAATATAAATTTGCGGAATTTTATGAACATACGGAACGCATGTAAAAACAAGTACGCCAGCATCTGACCACTCAATCAGATACTGGCGCACCAAAACAGTTATTCCCCTGGAATAAATATTTATCAGAATGATGTGAATCATTTGATAAGAATGAGATTATAATTTTGCAGGAACATTTTTTGTGGCAACAATATCCACGCCGGTGCCTGCAACGTCCTGAACCAGAATATCTCCGATAGAAACCGGTGCAGGAACAGTGACGCCACAGAGAGCATTGATAATTGCAAAAATCTTTTCTTTTGGGATATCCTCTTTAGTTTTGCAGGACACCATCGGAATCGTGCCACCGGATACCCGGACGGTAGAAGTTACGATTCTGGTTGGATGGGTAACTTCCTTACGGGCATAAGCATCGCCGCGTTTGCAGGTGTTGCCGGTAACATCAAGAATTTCTGCATTTTCCATGGTTACGGTAATAGAGCAGCCTAAAGGGCAGCCGATACAGGTTAATTCACGTTTTTCCATCCTCTTATGCCTCCTCTATACAAATGGTAATCTGCTCTAAATCAGGGCAGTTGGTAAGCTGTTCTTTGGTAAGGACAACGGATTCCATTTCGCCCGGAGCCATAACCGGACGTTTCCGGAAGCTGATACGTTCTTTGCCGAAGTAAGTAGCAATTCCGCAGTTTTTATAAATTTGTCCCACACGGAACCGGACAGTAACTTTGTCTGCCATAGCCTCCGGCCGGATGTATTTTGGAACGGTATAGCGGACGCCACCGGTTGGAATAATTTCGACAGATGGCTGGCTGCATTCGGAAACGGATGCATCGGAATGCTGGCTGCTGGTATTACATGCATCAGCAGTATTGCCGGATAAAATATAATGTGCAGCATTCGCTCCGGCGATACCGGCTTCTTCAGAAACATAATCCACCAGGTCATGGACATGCAGGACATTTCCACAGGCAAAAACACCGGAAATACTGGTTTCTAAGCTGTCATTTACAACAGGACCGGAGGTGACCGGATTTAAAGTGACACCGGCACTGCGGCTTAATTCATTTTCTGGAATCAGACCACAGGATAAGAGGAGCGTATCGCAGGAATAATATTCTTCTGTACCGGCAATTGGCCTTCCATCGGAGCCGACTTCTGCAATGGTAACACCGGTGACACGCTCTTTTCCTTCAATATCAATAACGGTATGGCTTAATTTCAACGGAATATCAAAGTCATTCAGACATTGAACAATATTACGCTTGAGACCACCGGAATAAGGCATCAGTTCTGCTACGACTTTTACTTTGGCGCCCTCTAAGGTCATGCGGCGTGCCATAATCAGACCGATATCACCGGAGCCTAAGATAACGACTTCCCTGCCCGGCATATAGCCTTCCATATTGACAAGACGCTGTGCCGTTCCGGCGGAGTAGATACCTGCCGGACGATAGCCCGGAATATTAAGGGCACCACGGCTCCGCTCCCTGCAGCCCATGGCAAGGATAATTGCTTTTGCCTGAATCTCAAACATGCCATCTTTCCGGTTCATGGCAGTTATTTTTTTCTTATGGGAGATATCCATTACCATAGTGTTTAATTTGTAAGAGATGCCAAGAGCGAGTACTTTTTCAATAAAGCGGGAAGCATATTCCGGCCCGGTCAGCTCTTCCTTAAAGGTATGAAGGCCAAAACCGTTGTGGATGCACTGGTTTAAGATGCCGCCCAGTTCTTTGTCACGTTCAATAATGAGAATATCATTTATTCCATTTTCTTTTGCGGATACAGCGGCTGCAAGTCCTGCAGGACCGCCGCCAACGATTACTAAATCATATGATTTCATGGCATTTCCTCCTGAATCTCTTTGTTATATCCATAGACAAACTGTGAAGAGCCACCACATTTGCTGATGTCCGTCATTTCCATAGGAACTTCTCTGGAAAGAATTTCCATGGTACGCGGGGAACAAAAACCTGCCTGACAGCGTCCCATGCCTGCTCTGGTACGACGCTTGATGGCATCTAAAGAGCGGGCACCCAGCGGGCGGTGAATAGCATCGAGAATTTCTCCTTCTGAAATCATTTCACAGCGGCAGATAATGTTTCCATAGGCAGGCTGCTTTTTGATCAGTTCATTTCTTTCTTCTAAGGAAAGCTCTTCCGGCCTTAAAATTCCTTTGCGGGTGGCAATGAAATTTTCTTTTTCGGTTAAATGCATCTTATCCTGCACCAGTCTGGCCATCATGACGCAAATGGCTGGTGCAGAGGAGAGCCCTGGAGATTCGATACCAGTGGCATCAAAGAAGCCGGGAGCATCATCTGCTTCGCCAATGATAAAGTCGCCATTATCTTCATGGGCACGAAGTCCGGCAAAAGAAGTAATGACCTGACGCATCGGAAGATTCTTAACGCTGTGAGAGGCTTTTTCGGAAAGAGAAGCAAGTCCTTCTCTGGTGGTATTGATGCCTTCTTTGTTATCGGTATCCTCTGCGGTCGGACCAACGAGAAGATTGCCGTGAACCGTAGGAGTAACCAGGACACCTTTTCCCATTTTACCCGGTAGCTGGAAAATCGTATGGGATACATGAGTTCCGGCAGATTTATCAAGAAGCTGGTATTCACCTTTCCGGGCGGTAATGTGAAGTTTTTTGCTGCTTACCATATTGTGAAAAACATCTGCATATACACCGGCAGCGTTGACAACAGTTTTTGCGGTGATATCCTGCTTATCAGTGGAAATCAGGTATCCATCTTCTAGGCTGGTGATAGAAGTTACAGCAGTATTTAAAAAGAATTCAACGCCATTTGCAACGGCATTTTCTGCGAAGGCAATTGTCATATGAAACGGACAGACGATACCACCTGTGGGCGCGTAGAGAGCACTTGTGACATGATCGTCTAAATTTGGTTCCATGGTGTGTAAGGCTTCGCGGTCAAGAATGCGTAAGTCTTTGACCCCGTTTCCTTTCCCCTGTTCCAAAAGACGTTCCAATTCGCGGGCATCCTGTTCATCGGTGCAGACCACCAGAGAACCGTTTCGTACAAAAGGAATGTCCAGATCCTTAGAGAGAGTATCCATCATGGCATTTCCTTCTACATTAAGCTTTGCTTTCAGCGTGCCCGGTTTTGCGTCAAATCCGGCGTGGATAATGGCACTGTTGGCTTTGGAGGTTCCGCAGCAGACATCCTCTTCCCGTTCAATGACACAGATGCCTGCCTGATAGCGGGATAACTCTCTGGCAATGGCACAGCCGGTGACTCCGGCACCAATAATTGCAATATCGTACATATAAAACTCCTTTCTGCTGGCAACAAAAAAAGCAAGATAAATAAAAGCGATACTCTCGCTCTTCTTTACCTTGCTCTCGTCTCTTGGTAATTCAATCTTTATTTATGTATATTATAACATGAATTGGAATGGGTGACAATTCCTTTTTTACAGTAAAATGAAAAACATAATTTAGGCGAGTGACGAGAAAATGTCAGAAAATTTGAAAAACAGGTATCACAAAGTTTTGCCCTATGCTATACTAGAACTATGGGAAAAACAGAGCATCAGAAACTGAAAATATTATATATATTAGAACTGCTGTATGAACAGACGGATGAGAAGCATGCTGTCAGGATGAGGGATATTATAGCATATCTGAATCAGAAAGGTATTTCGGCAGAACGCAAAAGTATTTATCGGGATTTGGAGATGCTGCAGGACTTTGGTGTGGATATTTTAAGGGAACAGGAGTACCGAGGCGGATATTATATCGGAAGCCGTGATTTTGAACTGGCAGAATTGAAACTTTTGGTGGATGCGGTGCAGTCATCGAAGTTCATTACACAGAAGAAATCAAGAGAGCTGATACATAAGTTGGAGAAGCTGGTCAGCGTCTATGAGGCAAAACAGCTTCAGCGTCAGGTAGTGGTAACCAACCGGAATAAGACCATTAATGAGAATATTTATTATAACATTGATATGATTTACAACGGAATTTCCGGAGATGTAAAAATCCGTTTCCAGTATTTTTCGTGGAATATCGAAAAGGAAATGGAGCTTCGGCGGGACGGAGCATTTTACGAGGTGAGTCCGCTGGTGCTTTCCTGGGATGACGAGAATTATTATCTTATAGCATATGATGAGGAAGATAAGATTATCAAGCATTTCCGCGTGGATAAGATGCTTAAGATTTCACTGACCAGAAAGAAACGGGAAGGTCTTAAGCAGTTTGAAACCTTTGATATTGCATCTTATTCAAAGAAAACTTTTGGTATGTTTGCCGGTGAGGAAGAAACGGTGACACTGCTTTGTGAAAATGATATGATTGGCGTGGTGATTGACCGGTTTGGGCAGGAAGTAAATGTCAGAAAAGCAGATGATATGCATTTTAGAGCAAGACTTCATGTGGCAGTCAGCGGACAGTTTTACGGCTGGCTTTGTGGCCTTGGAGAAAAGGTTGAGATTATCGAGCCGGCAGAGATGAGAGAAAAATATGTGACATATCTTCAGAAGATACAGAATAAATACAGTTAGCAGGTGATGGGAAGAATGGAGACAGAAGTTAAGTATTGTAAGATGTGCAGAAAGGCATTGCCGCCTTTGTCAGACAGGGAATACTGTTATGCCTGTGAGGAACTGCTTCTTTTTGATAAAGTGCGGGAATTTGTACGAAACAATGATGTAAATGAATATCAGGTGGCAGAGTATTTTGATATTCCGGTACGGATGGTAAAGCAGTGGATTAAAGAGGGAAGAATTGAATATAAAGAAAAGGATAAAGCAGGTATTATGTCGAATTATTGTTCCCGGTGCGGACAGCCGGTTTCCTTTGGAACACTTTGTCCACAGTGCCTGCGTCTTTTAAATGGAGAAAAGGCCAGAATGATTGGCTTCTCAAAACCGGAAGAAGGGGAAGAGGGCGAGATGCGTTTCTTAGACGGAGAAAGAAAGTAAGCAGTACTGCTTTGATTTTTGGTTATATTTGTAAAACAGAAACAGCCTGTGATTTTCATGATGTATCATGAAAATCACAGGCTGTTTTTAAAATAAAGTCTATTTCTGCTTTCTGATTTCAGTTGCTGCTTTAATAAAGCCTTTGAATAAAGGATGTGGACGGTTTGGTCTGGATTTTAATTCTGGATGGGCCTGGGTTGCAACGAACCAAGGGTGTCCAGGAATTTCTACCATTTCTACGATACGTCCATCTGGAGAAAGACCACACAGCTTCATACCGTTTTCGGTAAGAATGTTACGGTAATCATTGTTCACTTCGTATCTGTGACGATGTCTTTCGTGGATGGTTTCTTCTCCGTAAACCTGATAAGCAAGGGAATCAGTATCCAGAACACATGGGTAAGAACCGAGACGTAAGGTTCCACCGATGTCTTCAATGCCATCCTGATCCGGCATCAGAGCAATGACAGGATGTGTGGTATTCGGATCCAATTCGATGCTGTGCGCGTCATTGAGTCTGCAGACGTGTCTTGCATATTCAATGATAGCAACCTGCATACCAAGACAGAGACCAAGGTATGGAATTTTATGTTCTCTTGCATATTTTGCAGCAGTAATCATTCCTTCTACACCACGGTCACCGAAACCACCCGGTACAATAATTCCGTCAGAATTACCAAGAATTTCTTCTGCATTTTCATCATTTAATAATTCGGAATCTACCCAGTTTAAATTAACGGTTGCACGCTCGGCAATTCCACCATGTTTTAATGCTTCTACAACAGAGATATAAGCATCATGAAGCTGTGTATATTTTCCAACTAAGGAGATATTTACTTCCTGAATCGGATTGCGTAATGCTTCAACCATATCGGTCCAGTCTTTTAAATCCGGCTCCGGACATGGAAGATGAAGAGAATCGCAGGCAACCTTTGCCAGATTTTCTTTTTCCATGGCAAGTGGTGCTTCGTAGAGATATTCTACGTCCAGGTTCTGAAGTACATGGTCAGCCGGGAGATTACAGAACAGAGAAATCTTGTTTCTCATTGCATCATCCAGTGGATATTCGGAACGGCAGACAATGATATCCGGCTGGATTCCCATTCCCTGAAGTTCTTTTACACTTGCCTGTGTCGGTTTTGTCTTCATTTCCTGAGATGCTCTTAAATAAGGAATCAGAGTAACATGGATCAGGATAACATTTTCTGCTCCGCGCTCATGTTGAAACTGACGGATGGATTCAAGGAAAGGCTGGCTTTCAATATCACCTACTGTACCGCCGACCTCGATGATAGCAATCTCAGTATCTTTTGCAGCCGGATTACGGTAGAAACGGCTCTTGATCTCATTTGTAATATGAGGGATTACCTGAACAGTTCCTCCGCCGAAATCTCCGCGGCGTTCTTTCTGAAGAACGGACCAATAGATCTTTCCTGTTGTAACATTGGAATTCTTTGTCAGGCTTTCATCGATAAATCTTTCGTAATGACCAAGGTCAAGGTCAGTTTCTGCACCGTCATCTGTAACGAAAACTTCTCCGTGCTGTACTGGGTTCATTGTACCAGGGTCAATATTGATGTAAGGATCGAATTTCTGCATAGTTACAGTGTAACCACGCGCTTTCAAAAGTCGTCCCAAAGATGCAGCTGTAATTCCTTTTCCAAGACCGGATACAACTCCGCCTGTAACAAATACATATTTTACTGCCATAGTGTCTTTCCTCCTCCGTGAATAGTTGTTATCAAAAAAAATACTTTCCAAGTATACACCTATTCAGAAAAAAATTACAATACTTTTTTGATAAAAACATAGAAAAAAGATGGGATGAAGTGATTTTGACGAAGTAATGTAAAGAAGTGAAGGCGAAAAAGCTTTGTAAAATGGGAGAAATGCAGAAAAAAACCTCTCAGACAGCAGGTGGTTATACCTGAAACCGCAGAGAGGTTTTTGTGATATCTTTCTGTATTGGTAAGGATTTGTCTTTAGCTTAAAATCTGACGTTCGTTCACAGCTTCACTTGTGAGCTGTACACCAAGTTTTTTAAATGTCTTGATATCAACACTTGAAAGCATTACGGAAGTATGAGCCTGGCATCCTTTCAGTTTTGGAAGCTGGGAGAGTGCAAGCTCAGCGATCGGATTGACAGCAGCACTTGCGGAAAGTGCAATCAGGATCTCGTCTGTGTGAAGACGAGGATTCTTGCTGTTCAGGTAATCCACTTTCAATTTCTGGATCGGTTCAATTGCTTCCGGAGAGATGATATGGACATTGTGGTCGATGCCGGCAAGTTCCTTCAGTACGTTTACAAGAAGGGCAGCGCTCGCACCGAGCAGGTTGGAAGTTTTTCCGGTGATGATGCGTCCATCTTCAAGCTCCAGTGCGGCAGCAGGTCCGCCTGTCTGCTGAGCACGCTCCAGTGCCTTGACAGCAACTTTTCGGTCAGAAACAGTGATTCCTTCCATATTCATAAGAAGCTCGATCTTCTCAGCTTCTTTCTCAGAAGCATCACCTTTCAGAAGCGCATTGAGTGCTGCATAGTAGCGTCGGATGATCTCCTGGCGGGAAGCTTCACGGCAGGCTTCATCATCACAGATACAATTTCCGGCCATATTTACCCCCATGTCTGTAGGTGATTTGTATGGGCTGGAACCGTAGATCTTCTCGAAGATTGTATTTAAAACAGGGAAGATCTCTACGTCACGGTTGTAGTTTACAGTTGTTACACCATAAGCTTCAAGATGATATGGGTCGATCATATTTACATCGTTAAGGTCAGCTGTAGCAGCCTCATAAGCGAGGTTTACCGGGTGCTTCAGCGGCAGATTCCAGATAGGGAATGTCTCGAACTTCGCATATCCGGCTTCGATTCCGCGCTGGTGCTCCTGATATAACTGAGACAGGCAGACAGCCATCTTTCCACTTCCAGGTCCCGGAGCTGTTACAATAACAAGCGGATGTGAAGTCTCGATATAATCGTTCTTTCCGTAACCATTCTCACTGACAATCAGTGGAATGTTGGACGGATATCCCGGAATATTGTAATGAATGTATACAGAGATTCCAAGGTTCTCAAGACGGTTCTTGAACAGAAGTGCACTTTCCTGTCCGGAGAACTGTGTGATTACTACACTTCCAACGAAAAGTCCCTGCTCACGGTAAGTACCGATCAGGCGGATCACGTCTGAATCATAAGTGATACCAAGATCCCCACGAATCTTATTCTTTTCAATGTCTTTTGCACTGATTGCAAAGACGATCTCAGCCTGGTCGCTGAGCTCCTTTAAGAGACGCAGCTTGCTGTCAGGTTCAAATCCCGGAAGTACACGGGAAGCATGATAGTCATCAAAAAGCTTTCCACCGAATTCAAGATAGAGTTTGCCACCGAATTTTCCGATACGCTCACGGATATGTTCGGACTGCATTTTCAGATATTTGTCATTGTCAAATCCAATTTTCATCGTTTTATCTTCCTTACTATAAATTTTGCCGAACTGTTATTACTATTATTAACAGATAAATCTGTTATAAACAGGCATTACTTTTCTAGTATACTATGAAACGGCACGTTTTTACAATATTTTCATAATCTTTTTATTGATTTATGGAAAACCACTATTTATAATGGTAGGAAGTAGTTGTTTTTTTACAAATAAGGTAAAAGATTTGCTGGAAAATAACCACTATTTAAGTTTTGGAGGAAAAAAATGGAGAATAACAATAAAAACAAAGGCCCGAACAAGAACCGACAGGGTTGGGGAATTATTTTGTTCACTACCTTGTTGGTTACTTTTGTTGTTATGGGCCTATATTCTATGATGCATGGCGGAAGCGCTTCTGAGATCAGCTATGATAAATTTCTGAAATTAGTTGATAATGGAAAAGTAGAGTCTGTCACATTTACCAATTCAAGGATCAATATCGTTTTGACAGATGACGCCAGAAAGGAAAAGGCAGAGGGAAAACTTACAGAAGTAAAGGATAATGAGAAAGCTTCTGCAGACCAGAGTGATAGTTCAGATTCTAAGGAAAGCGAAGATCAGGAAAATGTTATGGACAGTCTGCTTGGCCAGATCAGTCAGATGCAGGGTAGCTCCAAGAGCAAGGAACCGGATTATTACACAGGAAATGTATCAGATGACACACTTGTAAAGCGTTTAGATAAGGCAGGGGTAGAGTTTAAATCCCAGATTCCGGATACGGCAAGTTCACTGATCATGGATATCTTCATCACAGTGATCCTTCCGATCGTACTTCTTGTATTCATGTTTAATTTCCTTATGAAGAAGATGTCTAAGGGCGGCGGCATGATGGGAATCGGCAAGAGCAATGCCAAGATGTATATGGAGAAGCAGACAGGTGTGACATTCTTAGATGTTGCAGGTGAAGATGAAGCGAAGGAGTCCTTACAGGAAGTTGTTGATTTCCTGCATAATCCCGGAAAATATACAGGTATCGGAGCGAAGCTTCCGAAGGGAGCACTTCTTGTAGGACCTCCGGGAACAGGTAAGACACTTCTTGCGAAAGCAGTTGCAGGAGAGGCGAAGGTTCCGTTCTTCTCCTTGTCAGGATCTGCATTCGTAGAGATGTATGTCGGTGTAGGTGCTTCCCGTGTGCGTGACCTGTTCAAACAGGCACAGCAGATGGCTCCATGTATCGTATTTATCGATGAGATCGATGCAATCGGTAAAAGCCGTGACAGCGCACTTGGCGGTGGTGGTAATGACGAGCGTGAGCAGACATTAAACCAGCTTCTTGCAGAGATGGATGGATTCGATACGAATAAGGGACTACTTGTTCTTGCAGCAACAAACCGTCCGGAGGTACTTGATCCGGCGCTGTTGAGACCGGGACGTTTCGATCGCCGTATCATAGTAGATAAGCCGGATCTGAAAGGTCGTGTCGAGATTCTTAAGGTTCATGCGAAGGATGTTAAGATGGATGAGACAGTCAATCTGGAAGAGATTGCGCTTGCAACTTCAGGAGCAGTTGGATCAGATCTTGCCAATATGATCAATGAGGCTGCAATCACTGCAGTTAAGCATGGCAGACAGGTTGTCAGCCAGAAAGACCTCTTTGAGGCAGTGGAAGTTGTACTTGTAGGTAAAGAGAAGAAAGACCGTATCATGAGTGCAGAAGAGCGAAGAATCGTATCTTATCATGAGGTTGGACATGCGCTTGTCACAGCACTTCAGAAGAATACAGAACCGGTACAGAAGATCACAATCGTTCCTAGAACAATGGGAGCACTCGGTTATGTAATGCAGACACCGGAGGAAGAGAAGTTCTTAAATACGAAGAAAGAACTTGAAGCAATGATCGTTGTTGCACTCGGTGGACGTGCAGCAGAAGAGATTGTATTTGACACTGTTACGACAGGTGCATCGAACGATATCGAGCAGGCAACGAAGATCGCTAGAGCAATGATCACACAGTATGGTATGTCAGAGCGCTTTGGTCTGATGGGACTTGAATCTGTTCAGAGCCGATACTTAGACGGTCGTGCAGTTCGTAACTGTGGAGAAGCGACAGCAGCGGAGATCGATGAAGAGATCATGAAGATGCTCAAAGCTTCCTATGAAGAAGCAAAACGCCTCTTGAGTGCGAACAGAGATGCTCTTGATAAGATTGCAGCCTTCCTGATCGAGAAAGAGACGATCACAGGTAAGGAATTCATGAAGATCTTCCGTGAAGTGAAGGGAATCCCTGAACCGGAAGAAGCAGATGGAGAAAAGAAAGAAGAGCAGGAGTCCGGAAGAATCCTGATGAAGCCGACAGAGACACAAGCAGCAGAGCCAGAAACAGTGAAAGAACCGGAAACAGAAAAAGAGCCGGAAACACAGGCAACAGAAATACAGCCACAAGAAACGGTGGAAGAAGAAAAGTCAGAGTAAGAGCTGATTATCAGTATTAAGAGTTTCGCAGATGAATAGGAAAAGTCATTTGCGAAACTCTTTTTCTTTGATGAAAACATGTTATAATGAAATGAAGCAAAATGTGCCAGGGTATATCAGATGTGAGATGACTCCCATCTGATATAGCCTCCGGCAGGATTGCAGAGATGCGCAGAAGAAGTATGTCATGCATTGCATGACGCGCATCTCGCAGCAAGAATGCAGAGGCATTCTTGAATGCAAGGCACAGAATATGCAAAACATCAATCAAGACAGTAGCAAAAAAACAGGAGACATTGGGATGACAAAAGCAGTATTTTTTGATATAGATGACACCATTTATGATTATATTGGAGCGCATATTAATACGATGCCGGTGATGAAAGAATGGGCATATGAGAACTTAGGCATAGCAAAAGAAGACTTGGAGAAATATGTTGCCGAAGCGAGAGTGAAGGCAGATGACAGAGCCGGAAGAGATTATGCGGTGAACCATAATCGCCTGGTGAGATTTCAGTGTATGCTGGAGACACTTGGAAAGCCGGTTTTCCCATATGCGTATGAGATGTATAATTTGTACTGGGATACATTGATCGATCAGATTATTCCATCTCCTGGAATTGAAGAGTTGATGAAAGAATTGAAACAGCGAGGCATTTATATCGGTATAGGATCCAATATGACTTCAGACGTCCAGTATCGGAAGATATTAAAGCTTGGATTAGGTAAGTATATTGATGGAATTGTGACAAGTGAAGAGGCTGGCGAGGAAAAACCGCATCGAAAACTTTTTGATCTCTGTGTTGAAAAAGCAGGAGTGATGGTGGAAGAAAGTATCTTTATCGGAGACAGCATCGCACATGATGTGACAGGAGCACAGAATATAGGAATGCCGGTGATCTTGTATCGGCCGAAGGAAAATGTGAATGAGATCGAGTGGCTTCAGACAGAGAAGGGAAAATGTCCGGCCATTGCACATTTTTCTCAGTTTTTTGAAGCAGAGAAGATGTTATAAGAAATGAAAAAGATGTAAAAGAAACTTTAATAGGAATAAAAAGGAGACATAAGAAAAAACATGAAACTGGTCGAAAAAGTTCCAAAGGATCTATATAAAATATTTGGAAGTAAATATATGGAATTCTATATGCAGTTTCTGGTAGCGCTTTATGAGGAGAGCAGTCAGTCTTATTCTCTTCTCGGGCTTACGGAACGAGAGTGTCAGATGATTATGAATGAACGACTGGCGAAGATGGCACTGGACTGGAGTGAGGCAAGAGTCGATGAGGAAGGAGAACTGATCACCAAAGCCAACATGGCATCAGTCAGTCTGAAGCATTTTGAAGACTGGGGATGGCTTAGAAGGGATTATGATGAAACGTTGAATAGTTATGTCGTTTCATTTCCGGAATACAGTCAACTGTTTGTAGAATTATTTCAGAAATTATACAGTGAAAATGACGGTAAGGAACGAGAGAGTGTGCTTACGGTATACAGTCATCTCTATACCTACAGTTTAGACAAAGAGAAGAATAATGAGATTTTAAAAAGTGCGCTTCATACATCAAGAGCACTTCTGCAGATGCTCGCGAACATGCAGGAGGGAATGCGAGGTTATTTCGATGAACTGTCAAAGCAGAGAAGTTTCCGAGGAATCCAGGAAGTACTTGTGAAAGAAATCAATAACAGTGATAGCAAAAAATATGCGATATTGACTACAACAGACAGCTTTTATCGATACAAAGAAGCTGTAAAAGAGTTGATCGAAGAAAATCTGGAAAAGACAGAAGCAAGAAAATACTCATTTGAAACAGAACTCTTAAGTGAAGAAGAAAATACGAGAAAATCTTACCGTCTGCGAAGAATGATTGAGATCTGTGAAGAGGCGACAGATATGCTCTATAAGATTTCGAGAGAGTTTGATGCGATTGAGCGCAGATATAATAAGCTGATTGAACAAAAGACAGTATTTGCAAGCCGTGCCGCAGCAAGAATCCGGTACATTATGATGGAAGGTGTAATGGAAGAAGATCAGACAGTCGCACTGATTAATCTGATCAATGAAAGTGGCAAGTCGGAAGAGATTCTGGATAAGTTGTCTTCAAAACTTAGGTTTTCGGAGCCATATAAGATTATGACAGAGAAGAGTCTGTATCAAAGACGTGAAAATCAGAAGGAAAAGTTCACTCCACAGGCGGTAACACCTGAGAAATCACAGGAAGAGAATATGACAGAATTTGTCCTGGAACCACTGTATACGCAGAAAGAGATCAGAGATTTCCGAAAGAAAAATGAACAGAATGGAAAATTCACAGTGACAAAAGATACTGTAAAATCAATAGAAGATTTGGAGAAGTTATTTATGGTATGGCAGCATGCAACAGAATCTGCGGACAGTAAGGCACAGATTGAAGTGGCGCAGGAGATGGAGAATGAGGCTGGTTTCCGATTTTCAAAACTTACGATAGAGGGAGTAGAATCAGATGGTTAATTATATGGAAGAATTGTCAGTGACAGAAGCTGATAACCTGAAGAAAACAATTGCTGCATTATTCAGACAGACATGTATTTTACAGATGAAATATGATCCTGTAACACTTGTCCCAAGAGACAATCTGCATTATGAGATCTGTACAAGACACAGAAAGTTTATTGAAGACTATCTGTCTGTTTTAAGTTGTGAATTAGTGCATGACCCACAGGAACACATTTACCGTTTACACGGAGATGGAATCGCGATAGAAAAGATAAATGCCACCGTTACAAAAGTAATCTTACTGGTTAAATTAATTTACAGAGATAAGATTTTAGGAGAAGGTTTGAAAGCTACAGTGACGAATCTGGCGGAGATTCGTGAATATGGAAAGAATACGAATCTGATTAATTATAAGCTTACGATGGGTGAGTGGAAAGAAGCTTTATATGTGATGAGTAAGCATCAGATCATTGAAGTGCCGGGAGCAATCCAGAATGTTGAGGATGAGACTCCGATTTATATCTACAGCACGATCAATCTATATTGTGGAAGTATGGATATTACTGCGTTGATCAAAGAATATCAGGAAGATCAGTACGCAGAGGAAGAGATTACAGAAGAAGTTTCTGAACAGGAAATCCAGGAAGAAGCAGAGGGAGGTGTGGAAGATGAAAGAGAAGCAGTCGAAGAAAATATTTACTAGAATGTTAATGAATAACTGGGGCGGTATCAGTCACAAAGTGATGGAGTTCCATGAGTATGTGAATCTTTTCAGTGGGAAAAGTGGATCTGGTAAGTCTACTGTTATGGATGCGATCCAGGTTGTTTTATATGGAAGTATATCTTCCACATTCTTGAATAAAGCGGCAGATGACGCGAAGAACAGGCGTAGTGTTCTAAGTTATCTTAGAGGAGCGCAGAAAGACGGTTCCTTTAACCGAGAAGACCAGGACTTCTGTTCTCAGATCGTCTTGGAGATTAAGGATACAGGAAAGAATACACATACTTGTATTGGTGTTTCATTTGAGGTTGGAAAGGCAGATACAGACATCAGGAAATATTGTTTCTTCAGTCATTCCGGAAAGATTCCGGAGGATGAATATTTGACAGAAGAAGGTGTCCCATATACAATCGCGAAACTTAAAAAATTGGTAGAAGCAAGAATAGAATCGGCTGACAACAGAGGTCGCGGAGATGTGAACCGTGTATATCCATCGAAAGAAGCGTATTTGAAAACGGTTTATGATGCAATCTTTGGTTATGTAGAGCCGGGCCGTATGATGACAATGGAGAAAAGCGCGATTGCACTTCGTATGACGAACGGAACGGGACAGTTTATCAAAGATTATATGTTCCCAAAGAGCAAGGAAGACACAGTTGCAACAATCAGTGATCAGCTTGGCGCTTACCGTGAGATCAAGGAACGCGTAGAAGATCTGGAACAGAGAATTAAAATGCTTGACGAGATCAGTCAGCATAATCTAGCCTTGCAGAAAGCAAGAGCTGATAAGATCTATGTGGAACAGATCTTAAAATATATTGAAATAGAAAATTGTAAGGCACATTTGCAATCGAAAGAGGATGATCTGCAGGATATTCTCAAGAAGATTGAGGAAAAAGAAGAAAAGAGAAAATCTTATTTGGCAGAGAAAGATGCTTATACGAAAGAACAGGTAGAAGTCGAGGCAGAACTCAAAGCCAGCGATTATGGACAGAAAGAGAAGGAGCTAAAGGAGATTGAAAATACGATCCAGCTCCTGGCAACGAATTCAGAACAATGGAGAGATATCGTAAAAGGTCTTTCAGCCTGGGAGGAAGACGATGAAGTCAGTGCTTATGTGAGCAATCAGGCGCTGCATAGAATTGATGATATCCGAGATGGTGTTGTGAGTGAAGATTCGATTGAAAAGCTAAAGCAATATTTAAGTGATGCACTCGACAACATCAATACAGAATTAGGCGATGTTCGCGAAAGAATTCGTGAGAATCAGAAAGAACTTCAAGAGAAGCGGGAGATGGTAGAAGACCTCAAAAATGACAGAAAACCATATCGTGCGGAATTGAAGCGTGCAAGACAGGAATTACAGAATATACTTAGTACTCAGTATGGAAGAACGATCCATGTAAATATCTTTGCGGACTTGTTTGATATTACGGATGAAGAGTGGAAAAATGCAATCGAAGGACGTATGGGACGTGTGAAACACAGTCTGGTGACAGCACCTGAATATACGTTAGATGCTGCGAAAGCATTTCGCAAAATGAAGCAGATGAAGGGGATCGAGGATGTCGAACTCATGGATACTGCGGCAATCGTGAGAGACAAGCCGAATGCAGATGAGAATACATTGTATGAGTGCGTGCGCGCAGAGGAAGCTTATGTAGATACTTGTCTGAAGCGATACTTAGGCCGCATTAAGAAATGTGAGACGGTGGAAGAACTTCATGAGACGAGAGATGGTGTCACAAAGGACTGTTATTCCTACAGCAATTACATTTTCAGACATTTAAGAAAGAATGATTATGAGAAATATGCCTGCATCGGAACGAAAGTCTCAAAGGCGAAACTTCTTGAGTTGGAAGAAGAAGCAGCGAAGCTGAAACAGGAAGTGGAAGAGGACTGCCGTGTTGAGATGGCACTGCGTGCAGCACAGAAATTTGAGTGTCTGAACCAGAGTACAGAACAGATCTTACATCTTTCAAAAGCAGCGGAACAGCTTCAGGATTATTACGAGAAACAGGAAAAATTACGTCTGGAAGTAGAAGAATTGAAACGAGGCGACCGGACAGTCGAACTGAAGAAGAAAAAGCAGGAATTACTGGAGTTGCTTAAGAAAAATGCAGAGATTCTTGATAGCATTCAAAGTGAAGTAGTACAGTATGCGAAGACACAGGGACAAATCGAGAGTAATATCAAATCATTTTCAGAAAAGATAAACTTCCTGACAGAGGGATTTGTTGTCAACGAACAGCTTCAGAATGAAGTAACAGATGCGTTAAAAGTACAGAGCGAAGCAGCTTATAAGAGAGACAAGACAAAAGAAAAGGATGCTTTGGAAACGTTGGAAGAGACGGAGAGAGAAGAACTGCAAAGAAGTAGAAATAAGTTCAATAATGCTTATCCGGCCTATGGTTTTACAGGAATAGAACATGAAAATGATGTGTATGACAAAGTGCTGAATCAGTGTAGGAAAGATTTTGAACCGAAGTACAAGGAAGAATTCGATAAGCAGTATAATCTGGTTTACTATACATTGCGTGAAAATGTGATTGCTTCCATTCATGGTGAAATCAAGGCAGCTTACAGACATAAAAAAGAGATCAACCGTCTGCTTGCGAAGATCAAGTTCTCAGATAGTATTTACCAGATTGATATCATACCGGCTCAGAATGAAAACGGACAGTTTTATGAGATGCTTACAGCACCTGAACTAGACAGTAAAGTGTTCGATGACTACGGATTTGAAGGTCAGTTAAGTCTTGGTGAGGATGAGTTCTATCAGAAGTATGAAGAAGATATCAAGCGTCTGACTGAGAAGTTCATGCCTCCGAAGGAGGAAGATGCAAGATCCTTAAGCCAGTATCGTCAGCAGATGGAACAGTATGTGGATTATCGTAATTATCTGACTTTCAGTATGTATGAAAAGGTGGAAGACGAGAATGGAAATATCCGCAAAAATGCAGTCGATGATATGGCAGGCCGTGACTCCGGAGGAGAGGGACAGAACCCGAAATATGTCGCACTGCTTGCAGGCTTTGCGATGCTCTATATGCAGCAGACAAACCGTGATTCTAAGATCCGTCTGGTGCTTCTTGATGAAGCATTTTCCAAGATGGATAAGGAGCGAAGCGAAGTATGTCTGCATTATGCGAGAGAGCTGGAGCTTCAGCTGATCGTATGTGTACCGGATGAACGTCTGCAGTCGTTGATTCGAAATGTGGACTGCGTCTACGGATTCAGAAGACACCAGAATCAGGTATCCATGATGCATATTGATAAAGGCGATTACCTCGATATGGTTGAGGGAAATGAATAAGGAAACGGTTATCAGAATCAAGTGTCTATGATGCACATTGATAAAGGTGATTACCTTGATATGGTTGAGGAAGACGAGAGATAGAAGAAAGGGGCTTATCGCCTAGTGCGATAGCTCCTTTCTGTATAAAGATAAGCAGGCGGTTCCGTTGCGGGATCGCCTGCTTTTTAAGAACAAAAAGTGTTTTGAAATGAAAACATATAATAGAAAAATTGGAGGTGATATTTAACTCACTTCTTGTAAATTTACTGTAAAAAGAATTTTTTTTATGAAAGATGCACAATGTTACCTGATAAATATTGATGAATGATTCAATTATCTGTATATTTTTATTAAGAGAAAAATTATGTTTGTCAAAATACTGCACAAAAGAGCTGATTTTATACAAGTAAGGACAGAAGGAGGAGCTTTATGACAGAGAAAAAATCAATATCACATTTTTTTAAGCCGGGAATAGTTCTTGTGCTGGGAATATGGATGCTTTTGGGTATTCAAACCACTGTATATGCAGAAGAATCCGGAGATGATGGAGCAGTCGTGGCTCTGGATGGAACAGAACAAAAACAGACCAAATGATACACGTAAGCCGGCGGCATATATTGTAAAAGCAGCGTTGGACCCGGAAAAGCTGGTTGCAGGTTCATCTGTGTGGTGTTTTTCCGACATTTTTGAGGAATTTTACGGAGGATTTGGACTGCTGACACACAGTGGGATATCGAAACCTGCCTATTATGCTATGAAAATGCTGGCAGAATTGTGTGATAACAGAATTGTTCTGGATAAAGACGCTTCCGATGGCGAGGTGGGTATAGCAGCATTTGAGGATGTGGACAAGATGCAGATTCTATTGTTCCGTCAAAAGATGAAAAATGAGGTTTTACCGAAAGAACATATTGAGGTTGAGGTTGCACTTGAGCGAAATCCCAAAGAGGTATTTCTGGAACGCATTGATGAGGAACATTGTAATCCGCTTCAGCTATGGGAAGAAATGGGAAGTCCCCAAGAACTGACAAACAAACAGAAAGAGATGCTGCTTGGAGAGACAGCGCTCAAAATGGAGAGAGTATCGTATGAATACACGGAACATCGTCTTACTTTGAAAGCAGAAATGGGTGTAAATGATGTATGGATTTACGCTCTGTTTTTGATTATTTTATATTTTTTCGATAGGCAGAAGGGGGACATCCAAAGCGTTGTTTAAAAAGCTTGCTAAAATGCGAGGCAGCGGTAAAGCCACACAGATATCCAATGTTCTCTAAAGTCAGGTCTGTTTCGTTAAGATATTGGGCGGCTTTGTCAAGACGGATATTCATAAGCAGAGAATTAAAGGTTTTCCCTGTTTTTTCTTTTACGATTCTGCATACGTACTGTTTACTAAAGTGAATTGTGTCTGCTGTGGATGCCAGATCTGCTGTCTGGTAATTTTGTGTTAGATAATTGAGTATTTCTTGATACTTTATATCGCTTCGGCTGACCTTAACTGATGATTTGATTTTTACACTTTGATCACGCAGTATAGTAGCAAATAACAGAGAAAGATAATTCTTCATCACTGTATTGCAATATTTATCCTGATTAATATATTCGGCAAATAGAGCCAGAAAAAGATCCCGAATATTATCGTGGTTGGAGGTATGTATGGCGAGATAAGAGGTATAATCATCGGAGTCTAATGTTGTCTGTGATATAAAAGTAGTCAGAGTGGTGTCTCCTAGAAAAATGTTCGTGTATTCTGATATAACAAAAGAACGGCGAAGATTTAGGAAGAGACAGAGACTCTCCACGTCGACGGAAATCGCATAATATACCTCAGGAGGTATAATGTAAAAGTCTCCCGCCTGGAGGTGAAACAATTCTGTATCAAATTCTAAAGTACCTTTGCCTTCCATGAGATATATAACTGCATAATAGTTGCATTTATGCCGTAATGAATTGGGAAAGTTAAATTGTTTTGCTACAGTAAAGTCACATCCGGACAGAATATTGAAGTAATCTGTTATTTCTTCCAGTTCCGTAATATATTTTGGCATTGTTATATTGCCATCCATGGGAGATGGAAAATAAAATCGGGAAAGATTTTGGCTTTTGATGATATAGTTGTCGAAAAATTCAAGATAAGTATCATATTTTAAAAAGTTTTTCTGTGATCTGGAATATTCCATAAAAGAAATTTCAAGATTATTCAGATTCTGCAGTATATGATATACCTGTGTTCCGTCTATGAGCTTCATTCAGATAACCCTCCATCCATATTATTTATAGTATAACCTGTCGAAAAATAAATAACAAGATGTTTCATGAGAGATAAATTAATCCTTCAATATTAACAGGTTTACAGAGAAAGTGTAGGACAGTGATTCTCTCAAACCAGAGGAGGATATAAAATATTTGTAAATGAAGGAGGTTCAGGAAATGAGTGCACAGATGAAAAGATTAAACATTGCCGATGAAAAATTTTCCGGCAAAAAGGCATTTGGTTTCTCACTTGTAAGACTGGGCAATATTCTTGCAGGTCTCATGATTGGAGAAGTAACTTACTTTGCGACAAACAGTCTGGCGTTGACTGCTGCGGCGATTTCTACGGGTGTTGCGATCAAGACGGCGATTGATGCGGTAACAGATTTGATTATGGGGACGATTGTTGACCGGACGCATACGAAATATGGAAAAGCCAGACCATACGTGCTGGCGGGAATCCTGATGTGGATTACCCTAATCGCATGTTTCGCGGTTCCAACAAGCTGGTTTGCAGGAATGGCACCGGAGCGGAGAAACCTTTGGATGGTTGTGTACATAACAGTGTTTAATGCATTACATAGTGCGATATTTTCCACAATTGTAAACATTGCTTATGAGACACATATTAAGCGATCTATTGTTAAGGAAGAAAACCGGATTAAATCTTTGACAGTGATAGGAATCATTTATGCTGTCGGATCTTTGGTACTACAGATGGCGCTTCCCGCAATCATTAACATTTTCCATGGATCCCAGACCGGGTTTGTGCTAATGGCAGTGGTAACAGCAATTTTCGGTATTATCGCGTGTATAGTCTGCTTTTTTCTCTGTCCGGAATATACAGAGGAAGAGCTGGCTGCATTTGGAGGATACGATGTAGAGGAGGCAAACAAAAAGATTCCGATCAGCGAGTTTTTAAAAGATGTTCTGAAGAATAAATACCTAGTGATGTATACTTGTATCAATTTTTTATACATGGTTATTCTGATGAGTTCTTTTACAACAGGACAGTATTATTTTCAGTATGTATTTGGCAACCTTGGGACGTTTTCTATTGTTATGGTAATGTCGGCAATTTTGCTTCCGTTGTATTTCTTTATTCCAAAGATCTGTAAACGTTTTGGTGTAGCAGCAGTGATCCGGACAACGATGATCATTGCAGTAATTGGAGTTTTGATACGTGTTGTTGCGCCGAGTTTATTGCCGACACAGTGTATCGGATATTTGTGCGTAAGTCTTCCGAATATTTTTGTGGCATGTGTTGGTTCCCAGATTAATTTCGAGTGCATGGAGTATGGCCGTTATAAGACGGGAGTTATTGCTGAAGGTATGTATTCGGCATTTGTAAGTTTTGCACAGAAAATGGCGACCAGTTTGAGCAGCCTTATTATCGGAGTGATCCTGTCTGTTAGTGGATTTGACTATTTGACCGCTGCTGTTGTCAATAATGGTTTTACGGATTGGTCAGAACTTTCAGCTTTAGGAACTGAAGGATATGAAAAATATGTAGAGGGAGGAACACATACAGTAGAAGCGGCAATGTCGGGAATCAATTTTGCTTATAACTGGATGCCATTGATTTTCCTTGTAATCTGCATAATTCTGTTTTGTTTCTTCCACCTTGAAAGAGATTTGAAAGAACTGCGTGTCGCAAATGGTCTGAATGAGGACGGAAGTATGAAAAAATAAATAGTATATTAGTAATGATATGAACCGGTTAAAAGCGTCGAGGGTATTTCCGCGGCGCTTTGAATTTAAATATAGGGTATGGAAAGGAAGAAAATTATGAAAATTATAAGCTTTAATCAAAAATGGATTTTTAAAAATGAATTAAAAAATATTCCGGAACAGACAGTTGATCTGCCCCATGATGCAATGCTTACAGAAAAGCGCCTTCCGGAAGGTAAAGCCGGCGCTGCAGGAGCTTATTTCCCCGGCGGAAAATACAGCTATCGAAAAGACCTGTTCGGGGCAGAAGAGTACAGGGACAAATCAGTTTATCTAGAATTTGAGGGCGTTTATATGAAATCATCGGTATATCTTAACGGAGAAAAAATAGGTGGTCATATCTATGGATATACAGGATTTTATGTTGATCTGACAGACAAGCTCCGCATTGGTAGTAATAATGAAATCAGAGTTGTAGCAGATAATACACAGATACCCAATACTCGTTGGTATTCCGGAAGTGGCATTTATCGCAATGTAAATCTGATTACGGGTGATAAACGGCATATTAAGTTAGAAGGAATCAAGGTTGTTACAGAAAGTATAGATCCTGCAGTGATTTCTGTGCAAACAGAGGTGGAAAACGATGAGGGGCTGGACATAAAAGTTGAAGTCTATGAGTATAAGAAAGGATTTGATACGACAGGTAAAGTAAAAAGGCTTGAAGCAGAAGAAATACCAATATGTACAGGGAAAGGAAGGAACTGTCATATTGAGATTCCGGATGCCAGTTTATGGGATGATGAGCATCCGAATCTGTATCAGATTCGTGTGCTCCTGATTGATGATAAGAATCAGATTGTAGATGAGCAGTCTGTAATTACAGGTATCAGAAAGCTTTTGTGGAGTGCAGAAAATGGGATTCAGATCAATGGCAGGATGGTGAAACTACGGGGCGGATGCATTCATCATGATAATGGAATTCTAGGTGCGTGTGCTCCATATGCTGCCGAACTCAGAAAAGCCCAAATTTTGAAGAGAGCGGGATTTAATGCGATTCGTTCCGCTCACAATCCAATAAGCAAAGCAATGCTGGCTGCCTGTGATATGCTGGGTTTATATATCATGGATGAAACATTTGACCAGTGGAAGTGCTCTAAACTTGATTATGATTATGCGCTCTATTTTGAACAAGAATGGGAAAAAGATTGTCATGCCATGATATTAAAGGATCGTAATCACCCGTCAGTAATCATGTACTCAATCGGAAATGAAATCGGAGATACTGGTAAACCTGAAGGGGCGCAGATCAGCAGAATGCTGTCAGAATATTTTCGAACTCTTGACCCAACGCGTCCGACGACAAATGGAATTAATCCTGTAGTTTCAACTATAGGAGGAATTCCGGGTTCGAAAAAAGTATCAGCAAACGATAAGGTTGATCCCTATGAAGAACAACAAAATTCTCAGGCAAAGGCCAGTCTTCTTGCTAATATGATAGTGACAATTGCGCCGGCTGTAGCAAAAATAATAGGTACACCGCGAAAAACTGAAAAGCTTCTAAAACCGTGTTTTGATGAGATAGATATTGTCGGATATAATTATGCGGAGGAATGTTATGTACCGCACCATAAAGTTGCTCCAGATAGGATTATGGTGGGTACAGAAACATACCCTCAGAAATTGGCTGAACGCTGGTCGGGAATCATGGAAAAAAACTATGTGGTCGGTGATTTTATGTGGACAGCTATAGATTATCTTGGCGAAGCAGGAGTGGGAGTACCTTTATACGGAACAAAGCATGGCGGCTTTAACAGACCGTATCCATGTATCAGCAGCGGATGTGGGGTTATCGATCTGTTGGGACATATTGATACAGAAGCTGTTCATGCAGCGATTGCATGGGGAAAGTACGACAAGCCATATATTGCTGTACGACCGGTAAACCATTCCGGAGAAAAATATTTCTTGGGGATGTGGAGAGGTACAGATGCAACTGCCAGTTGGACATTTCCCGGATGTGAGGGCAGAAAAGCGGAGATAGAAGTATATTCTCCAGGAACATATGTTGAACTTTTCCAAGATGGAGAGTCTCTTGGAAAAAAGAGACTGGAGTATGCAAAAGCAAAATATACGATTACATACAAAAAAGGAACGTTAATAGCGGTAAGCTATGATGAAGCTGGAAATAAAACTGATTCCTGTACGTTGGTGTCAGCCGGTGATAACACGAAATTGACACTTAGACCGGATAAAACAGAGATGAAGGCGGACAATGAAGATATGGTTTTTGTGGATGTAAGTCTGACTGATAATATGGGAATTGTAAAAAATCTGGAGGATCAAAACGTTACAGTGCAGGTGACAGGTGCTGCAAAACTTGCAGGTATCGGAAGCGCCAACCCTATAACGGAGGAGTCTTATCTGGGAGATACCGTCTCTACATGGAACGGACGGATGGGAATTTGGATTCGAAGTAATGGGCATAAGGGAATAGCTTATATACAAGTAAAAACAGATACTTTGGAAGATACTTTGAAAATAAAAGTATTTTGACACAGGAAGGTAAAAAAATGGAAATAAAGTATCTTTATCAGGATGAAAAACAGACACCAGAAAACAGAGCCCAAGATTTGATTGCCAGAATGAATCTTGAAGAAAAAATTAATCAATTAAGCGGTGAAATTGTTATGGATCAGATACCGGAGGGAACACTTGGACATGGTATTGGAGAGTTGGTTGTATATGCTTCAAAGGGTTCGATGGAGGAAACCGCTGAATTTATAAATACGATCCAGAAAAAGATTATAAATAATTCTCGTTGGGGGATTCCGGTTATCGTACATGCAGAGGCATTATGCGGAGGGGTTGTTGCAGGAATGACACAATATCCATCTCCAATCGGACTCGGAGCATCTTTTATGCCTGAACTTGTAGAAAAAATGGCGGAAAATATAAAGAATGAGATGAGAAAT
>OICC01000109.1_pt1 | contig 28726 bp, 22 predicted proteins | sample 1581191 | NCBI WGS metagenome assembly OICC01 (sample SAMEA3882535, study PRJEB24775) | human gut metagenome | biome: human-associated habitat; feature: intestine environment; material: feces | place: Netherlands | collected 2009/2010 | reverse complement strand
TACTAAGGATTTCTCCGGTGTGGATTTTGTAATCTCAGAGAAATCAGAGCCGGTCATATGTCTTCTGGAAGGTGTATATGGGCGGTATGTTTTAATTCCCATTACTCTATCTCCTTTCGCATTTTGCTAGTTATTTTTGTCACGGATTTGCACCGTTTAGGTTCCAGTTTCTTACAGTCCCTGGAAGATTTCGATCTCTGCTGATTCTTCTGTCAGCTGAACGATTGCTTTTTTAGCTGCTGCTGTTTTTCCAACAGTCATGCCACGTCTTTTCTTCTTACCATCTAAGTTCATGGTATTAACGCTTGCAACCTTTGCTCCTTCGAACATTTTCTCAACTGCTTCTTTGATCATGGTTTTGTTAGCTTCCGGATGTACTAAGAAAGTATATTTCTTTTCTCCCATAGCTGCCATACTCTTCTCAGTTACTACTGGTTTGAGGATTACATCATAGTACTGTACGTTTGCCATTATGCATACACCTCCTCGATTTTTTCAACAGCAGCCTTTGTTGCTACTACTGTGTCATATTTCAATACATCAAATACATTCATTTCGCTGGTCTGTGTTGTCTTAACAGTTGCAATGTTTGCAGCGGATTTGATTACGTTTGTATCCATATCGCCTAAAATAACTAATGCTTTGTCTGCTTTCAGATTGTTCATAACCTCTGCGAATTTCTTTGTTTTGATTTCGTCTAATTTCAGCTCATCAACAACGATGAATTTATTTTCCTGAACTTTAGATGTTAAAACAGATTTTAAAGCTGCTCTCTTTTCTTTCTTGTTTAATTTGAAAGAATAGTCTCTTGGTACTGGAGCGAATACTGTACCACCGCCAGTCCACTGTGGAGATCTTGTTGAACCCTGTCTTGCATGACCAGTTCCTTTCTGTCTCCAAGGTTTTCTTCCGCCACCGGATACTTCAGAACGTGTCTTAGCTTTCTGAGTTCCCTGACGATTGTTAGCTAACTGCTGAACTACTGCCATGTGTACCAGATGTTCGTTAATTTCTACACCGAATACAGCATCGTTTAAGTCCATATTGCCAACTTCTTTGCCTTCCATATTATAAACAGATACTTTAGCCATCTGTGTGTTCCTCCTTTCTTAAATGCACTATTTTGCTGCTTTTACTGATTCTTTGATTGTTACTAAAGCTTTCTTAGGTCCTGGAACAGCACCTTTGATTAAAAGCAGGTTGTTCTCTGCGTCTACTCTTACAACTTCAAGGTTCTGAGTTGTAATCTTAACGCTTCCCATATGTCCCGGCATTCCTTTGCCCTTGAATACACGGCTAGGTGTAGAACAGGAACCATTGGAACCCTGATGACGATGGAATTTAGAACCGTGAGCCATAGGTCCTCTATGCTGACCAAGTCTCTTAATAGCGCCCTGGAATCCTTTACCTTTAGAAATTGCAGTTGCGTCTACATGATCGCCTTCTGCAAAGATATCTGCTTTGATTTCATCTGCAAGATTATAATCAGCTGCATTTTCAAGCTTGAACTCTCTTACAAATCTCTTTCCAGACACACCAGCTTTTTTGAAATGTCCCATTTCAGCTTTGTTTACGCCATGTCTGTTTCTGATTTCTTTCTTACCGTTGGCATCTTTGTTTACAACTTTTTCTTTCTTGTCAACAAAACCAACCTGTACTGCACTGTATCCGTCGTTTTCAACAGTTTTAATCTGTGTTACTACACAAGGACCAGCCTGTAATACAGTTACCGGCACTAATACGCCGTCTGCATTGAAGATTTGAGTCATTCCGACTTTTGTTGCTAAAATTGCTTTCTTCATTATCTTTCCTCCTGTTTTTTCTACAGCGGAACGGTTTCCCGTTCATCCTAGAAAGCCTTGCGGCCCCTCAGGATTTACTACTTGTTTTGACTTTATTTCATTTTGATATCGATGTAGACACCAGCCGGCATTTCTAATCTTGATAATGCATCAACTGTTTTCTGTGTCGGAGCAATGATATCAATCAGTCTCTTATGAGTTCTCTGCTCGAACTGTTCTCTGGAATCTTTGTACTTGTGTACTGCTCTAAGAATGGTAACTACCTCTTTCTTAGTTGGCAGCGGCACCGGTCCGCTCACCTGTGATCCGTTTTTCTTTACAGTCTCGATGATTTTTTTTGCTGATGAATCTACTAATTTGTGATCATAAGCTTTCAATGTGATTCTCATTACTTGACTTGCCATAAAAAAAGTCGCCTCCTTTTCGCACTTTAATTCAGTACGACAAGCGGTGACTGTACACTTCTCCGTGTGTGTCATAAGCTTTACACACGTTGTTTCTACCTCTGTAGACCATATTCGTGATACAGTGACTTGTCGCCAGTTTCCTAACTTGACATTCGCTCCACGGAAAACCTGCACCAGCTTATTCATTTGCCGGGCAGCAACCTCGCGCTTCATTGCTATCATGTCACAGCTCTCTTAGTATATCCGAGAGAGTGCAAAATTGCAAGTACTTTTTTTGTTTTTTTTTGAGTACAATTTTTTCTTCTTTATTCTTGTGTTTTCTCATGTATATATATTTGATTATTGATCGATTCACTTCCTATTATATTTTCCGTTTCATTCCCTATTATATATAGAAGAAACTCGTTTTATATCATTAGTTCCCCTTTTTATTCAATACATGATGTGTTTAAACTGGATCCCAATTAAGATTCTCATAATTTTTCTTTTCAAATACTTGACATCACTCTGTTCGAATGATATTATTATCTCGACTTGTAAGACCAAAGGCGGTTTTCCTATTTACTGAGGAGAAACTGTCTTTTTTTATTCGTTTTTACAGGTCAGATACTTCAGTTATCATGCAGTACGCTAACGCCGGATGTTTTCCCCAAGAATATCCCTGCCGCAGCAGTACCGTCAGCGCACAGCCTCTTTGTAGGAATTCCCCAGTTTCGTGTGCAGATGTTTCTGTCTGGTAACTAAAGGATCCTCTCAATTACATACCATAGAAATGACGCCGCCTGCTGGAGTTGCAGATCCAGCAAAGCGGCGTCATTTCCGTTATAATGCATTCAAGTCAAAACACGCATCCTCCGTGTCAATCAGCAAAGTGATTGACACGGGAGTGAACAGTAATGCATTCTTTACTTTTATAAGAGTTTTTCTATCTCCGGAAATGGAATCAGACTCCTTTTCAATATTCCATGAATATATGCGATCACCATTCCATAGTTTGCAATCGGGATCCCCTGATCCTGTGCACAACTGATCCTGTATTTCATTTCGCGTTCATTCAGCATACACCCTCCACAATGAATGATCATTTTGTATGAACCAAGGTCATCTGGGAATTCTGTTCCTGAAGAAGTCTCTATTATAAGTTCTTTCCCTGTATACTCTTTCAGCCAGCGTGGAATCTTCACTGTACCAATATCATCACACTGTCTGTGATGTGTGCACCCTTCACTGATCAGTACTTTATCACCGTCTTCCAGAATATCCAGTGCCTTTACTCCATGTACCATTATTTCCAGATTTCCTTTATATCTTGCAAATAGAATCGAAAAGGAAGTTAATAAGATATCCTTTGGTGTATCTTTTGACACTCTACCAAACACCTGACTGTCTGTAATAACCATCTTTGGCTTTCTTCCAAGTGAAGCTAATGTTCCTGCAAGTTCTGTTTCTTTTACAACAATAGCAGATGCATCTGCATCCAAAATGTCACGAATCGTCTGCTGCTGTGGCAAAATCAGGCGTCCCTTTGGTGCCGCACTGTCAATCGGCACAACAAGCACTACAAAATCGGATGGATCAAGAAGATCTCCAACAATCTTTCGTTCTTCCTCTTCCTTTCCTTTCAATGCTCCAAGTTCTTCCTTCAGCTCATAAATTCCGCTTTTATCCGCTGCACTTACAAGAAGAATCTTCTCTTTCTCTGTTTTCAAATAACTTGCGGTATTTTCCTGTACCCGCAATCTCTCATCTTCTTGTGTAAACCGTTCACATTTATTCAGTACTATTATATAGGGTATGTTCTTTTTCTGAATCCGCTCTGTTATCTTGAGATCTTCTTTACTGACACCACACGTTCCATCAATCACAACAACAGCAATGTCTGTCTTATTCAACACCTGATAGCTCTTCTTCACACGAAGTTCACCCAGTTCACCTTCATCATCAATTCCAGGAGTATCCATCATCACAACAGGACCCAACGGAAGAAGTTCCATTGTCTTATAAACCGGATCCGTTGTTGTTCCTTTCACATCAGAAACTACCGCAAGATCCTGTCCTGTTACTGCATTCATCACACTTGATTTTCCAGCATTGCGCTTACCAAAAAAGCCGATGTGCACTCGTTCGGACACCGGCGTCTGATTCATACCCATATTCTTTTTCCTTTCTTTTGGCGGAGACATGTGGGAATCGAACCCACCCGGGACGTACCACGCCCCACACTGGTTTTGAAGACCAGGAAGCACACCAGTTACTCTTCTGCCTCCATAATACTTAGACAATTCATCATTGATCTATTTATTAAGAAACGGAGCAAACGCCAGCTGATATCTGGTCATCCGCTCCGCCATCTGATTCTATCCTAACAGAATCTTTCCTGTAAATCAAAATTGCTTACATCAGTTCCTCTGCCATCTTCTCGATGTCCGCTTTATTCTGCTCATCCATAGAAGACATAATCTTTACTGAAGTCTCAAGCCATGTGATATTCTTGCTCTTCTCAAACATTCCTGTCATCACTTTACCAGCCATAGAAGCCCAGGATCCATTCTCAATCAGACCAATTGTCTTATTCTGATAGTTACGCTCTGTCAAGTGCTCGATAAATGTCTTCATGAGCGGGAATACATCTCCGTTATAAGTTGTTGAAGCAAGAACGATCTTACCGTAACGGAACGCATCTTCTACAGCCTCTGCCATATCCTCACGGGCAAGGTCTGTTACTACGACCTTAGGGCATCCTTTTTCTTTCAGCTTCTCAGCAAGAAGTTCAACTGCCTTCTTTGTATTTCCATAAACAGATGTATACGCGATCATAACACCTTCAGATTCTGTTCCATAAGAAGACCATGTATTATACTGTCCAATGTAGTGCTCCAGATTCTCTGTAAGAACCGGTCCATGCAGCGGGCAGATTGTCTGAATATCCAGTGTTGCTGCAACCTTCAAAAGATTCTGAACCTGTGCTCCGTATTTTCCAACAATTCCGACATAGTAACGGCGTGCTTCGCAATCCCAGTCTTCCTCTGCATCAAGCGCTCCGAACTTACCGAATCCATCCGCAGAGAAAAGAACCTTATCCTTGCTATCGTATGTTACCATTACCTCCGGCCAATGTACCATCGGTGCAAATACAAATGTAAGCTCATGTTTTCCAAGTGTCAGTGTATCTTTATTCTTCACTTCCAGCTTGTTCTCGTCTGCAAGTTTCAGGTCACGGAAGAAGTTTCCGATCATTGTAAATGTCTTTGCATTTCCAACCACCTTTATATTCGGATATACTTCCAGAAATTTCTGAATATTTGCTGAATGATCCGGCTCCATGTGCTGAATGATCAGGTAATCAGGTGTTGCTCCATTCAATACATCTGCAATATTCTTCAGCCACTCATCGCCAAAAGCTGCATCCACTGTATCCATAACCGCAATTTTCTCATCATTGATCACATAGGAATTGTAAGCCATGCCATTCGGCACGATATACTGACCCTCGAATAAATCAATGTTGTGATCATTTACACCTACATATAAAATGTCATCTGTAATTCTCATATTATGCTCCTTCTCTGCCGAACTATCAGCAGTCTTTTCATTACCGCTCCCATGAATCTGTGAGCAGCACTTTTTCCGTTACTGTACACTCTCGTGTGAACAGTAACCTTTTTTCTTTTATTACTGAATAGAGTATAGCGCAAACCGCCCTCAGAATCAACGTTCATTCTCATATTCTCGTTTCTTTTTTGGAAACATGATTACTTTTCACTTCCATATCTATCGCTCCACTGTTCAACGCAGAATATGCGCATTTTGCCTTGAATCCAAAGATTAGACCATGCACTCATGAAGTTCTTCTCTCTCAATCCCCTTTTCCTGCATTACATGCTTGATCTGTTCTACCGCCTCAAGCGGTGCTGCCCAGGCAAGTCCACAACCGGCTGAGATTACTCTAGGTACCGGAATCAGTCTGCCCGGTACCTCCTCTGCCTTGCACGCTTTTTCCATCGCCATCGCATCCGCAGTTGTGTGAAATGTCACCACAAGTTTTAATTCTTTCTTTCTCATTTATGAGATCTCCTGTTTTCCTCTTATCTTTCTTAAAAAATCACAGATTGCCCAGGCAATACTCATACCTGCCGCAATCCCCAATGCATATAAAAATGTATCTCGTCCATAATTCCATGCCTGATGTAAATTTCCTTCAACAACACTTCTCATACAATAATAAAGCGTGCTTCCTGGAATCAGTGGAATCACCGATGTTACAAAAAATGAAGTCGAAGTACTCCTGCAACTACGCGCAAGTATCTCCGCATATAAGTCGATTCCAAAAGCTGCTGCCAATGTCGGGAAGAACACACCTCCCCAGAATCCTCTGCAGATGATAAATAACAGCCAGCCCAGAAAACCGCCAAGTGCAGCCAATGGAAGGTGTTTCTTCTTCATATGAAACAATATGCCAAATGCAACCGAACCCGCTGCACCTGTAAATAATTGAACAATATACGTCATCAACCAATCCTCCCAATCAGAAATATTGCTCCGATAAATCCAAGTGCAAGCACTGCTGCAAGAAGCATTGCCTCTATAAAACGCATAACCCCAAATATCGTATCTCCAATCAATATATCACGAATTGCATTGGTTGCCATCAATCCCGGGATCAATAACATAATATCACCAATCATAATCTTATCCACGTGCAGATCCGGAAAAAGCCTCGCCATAACACAAATAAAACATCCCGTAAGAAATGATGCCACAAATTGAAACGTTACTTCATTCATGCAATACTTTCTTATATGTCTCTGTGCTCCCCAGATTAAGATGCCTGCTAATCCGGCCAGTAATGCATCCCAAAGATTTCCTCCATAGAAAAGCGCAAAACTAAAAGCTGCCAGAATACTCCCTGCGAGTTTTCCTGTCTGTGTCGGAACAACTTTGTCAATCTGATCGAAGACTTTCCTGAGTTCTTCAGGAGACATAGGATTCTGGCAAAACTGTCTACTCAAATTATTCAATTTCTCCAGCTTCTCAAAATCATTTCCTCCGGTCTTTCGGATTCTCCTTGTCTGAGTTCGTACATTTTCTTCTGGAAATTCCATTGTAATAACAATACTCGATGTGATCACGAACACATTCATCTGTGTTGCACCGCATGCATATCCCATACGGTTCAATGTATCTTCTACACGAAATATCTCCGCCCCGCTTGACAGCAGCGCATCTCCGATATCAAGAAATACATGCAGATATTTTGTTGAAATATACATGCTGTTATCCTCACACTTTCCTTTTTCTCAACTCTCTTATTATAACCGAAACCAGACAAATAGAAAACATTTTTCATTACTAAAATGCTCCCTTTACCAAATTCACATTCAGTAAAGGGAGCAGGGCTTTTTACTATTTCATTTTACTCGATCACAACAGCAAATCCATCTTCGATTTCTTCTACTGTTGTTTTCTTTCCGTGATCCTTTGCAAATTTCTCCACATTTGTTTTCTGATGTGGTTCTGTCACAAGAACCTTCACCGGACTATTGTCACTTTTAATCGCTTCTGCTGTCAGCATCAATGGTTCTGGACAAGATAATCCTCTTGCATCTACTTCTCTCATAACTATTTTCTCCTTATTTTGCTTCGCTTCTCTTGTTTGTAAATGCGATTACAAAACATACAATAATACAAATAATTGCTGCGATCTTACCTGCTGGCGGAACAGCTCCGGCTACGATCTCACCTGTCTCAGCATTCAGTGCTGTTCCACTTGCTGCCAGGCCAAGGTTATGTGCAAGTGCTCCACCTGCAAACATACCGATCACTGTTACTCCTGCATCAGATGATCCCTGACCTGCAAGTACAAGCTGACGCAGCGGGCATCCTCCTGCAAGAACTGCTGCAAATCCTACTGCATACATTCCAAGAATGCTCCACAGGTGCTGGGAGTGAGCGATCACTCCAGGTGTATTGAATGCAAGAACAAAATGTCCTGTTGCAACATTATATACAAGCATAACTGCGAAGAATCCTACAACGATTGTGATCAGGTCAAAGTTCTTCATAAGAATGATATCGCGGATACTTCCTGCGAAACACATTCTTGATTTCTGAGCAAATGCTCCAAAGAGAAGTCCACCGATCAGAGAAATAATGATTGGTGCATGCATACTTCCCGGACCTGCTGTACTACTCTTTAAAAGATTTGTTCCAAGTGCAAGTACAAGTACTCCGATCATAAGAAGTGGAAGTACACTTCCGCTCACTTTATTTGTCACATGTGCACGCCCAAGGCTGAAACCTTTCTTCAGTGCAAACACGCCTGTAGCAACACCAAGAGCAAATCCGATCAGTGCTACCCATGCATTCAGATCTCCGGCTGACATACGTATCACCATACGAAGCGGACATCCAAGGAATACAAGTGCTCCGATCACAAGAATCATTCCGAGTACAAAACGTACGATTGTGGAAGATCCTGCTGTTGCACGATATTCTTTTGTCGCAATTGAAATAATAAATGCACCGAGGACGATTCCGATGATTTCCGGTCTTGCATACTGTACCGGTTCTGCGGAATGAAGTCCAAGTGCTCCTGCTGTATCACGTACAAAACACGCAATACAGATTGCCATGTTCGCTGGGTTACCAAAATAAGCAAGTGTTGCTGCTACCAGACCCATTACGACACCGGCGATTCCCAGTTTCTTCTTTGAATCAAACAAATTCATTTCCTTTTCCTCTCTTTCTCTACAACTCTTTTATTGCACGAATTGCAAAATCGACCTCTTCTTCTGTATTGTAATGAGAAAAACTGAATCGGACAGCTCCCTGTTCTACTGTACCGAGTGCTTTGTGCATCAGTGGTGCACAATGTGCTCCCGGTCTGGTCGCAATCCCATAAACTTCATTTAATTCATCACTGACTTCAGAAGAGTCATAATCTCCCAGATTGAAAGTCACGATCGGAGCTCTTTCCTCTGCTGTAAAATCTCCATAGACTTTCACATCCGGGATCTGAGAAATCCCATCATAAAACCTGCGCATCAGATGAAGTTCTTTCTCACGGATCACATCAATTCCTGTACGGTTCAGATAATCAATCGCTGCGCCAAGTCCTGCAATCCCATGCCCATTAAGAGTTCCGGCCTCAAGTGCCGTCGGCATCTGGGACGGATGATGCATGTTATAAGTATCCACGCCACTTCCTCCACACAGAAGCGGACGAATTTCCACACCTTCCCTAACATAAAGCCCTCCGGTTCCCTGCGGTCCAAGCAGACCTTTATGTCCTGTGAAGCACAATACATCAACCCCAAGTTCCTGCACATCAATTGGATAAACACCTGCTGTCTGAGAAGCATCCACAACAAACAAAATATGCTTCTTCGATGCAATCTGTCCTACCCGTTTCAGATTGATCATATTTCCTGTCAGATTCGAAGCATGCGTACATACAATTGCTTTTGTGTTTTCACGCACTGCATTCTCCATCTCTTCATATGACAGATTTCCCTTTTCGTCACAGTTTAGAATTGTAAGCTCTACTCCCTGTTCCTGACACCAATACAGCGGACGCAATACTGAATTATGTTCCAGCACTGTTGTGATCACATGATCGCCCGGTTGAAATAAACCTTTTAATGCAATATTAAGACTCTCTGTAGAATTTGCAGTAAATGCAATTCTTGTCGGACTTTCTGCATGAAAAAAATCTGCAAGCTTTTCCCTTACTGCATAGATACTTCTCGAAGCATCGAGTGCAGCTTCTGTTCCGCCTCTCCCTGCATTTCCCATATGCTCGAGAGCATAGAGAATCGCCTCTTTTACTTCTTCCGGTTTCTGCAATGTAGTTGCCGCATTATCCATGTAGATCATAGGGCTTCTCTTCCTTTCTGTATGTGTTTATATCGTTTACTTTTCAGATACAAATCACTAGTTATAGTATACTTCTCTTTTCTGTTTCCGTCTAATAGGAATCCGTAATGGATCTGCCCTATTTATAGACTTTTTCTATAAATAGGGCGTGTTATTTGCATTCACCTATCCCTGTATTTTCTTTCTTCAAATACATTCTCTTTATCATCTTTATAAAACGCTCTGCTGCCGGAAGCAACGGATATTCTGCATCATAGACAAGGTTGATCATTCTCTTTCCACCTTGACTGCCCAGTGGAAAAGCCAGAAGTGTTCCATTTTTCAATTCCTCTTCTGCCGCAAGTTTAGACAAAATCGTAACTCCCATCCCTTTACTTACAGATCTTTTGATCGTCTCCTGATTCTCCATCAAGGCTGCCAGCTTCAATTTTTTCATATCAATCCCTTGTTCTGCCAGCATTTTTTCTGCTTCTTTCTTTGTTCCGGATCCTTCTTCTCTTAAGATCACCGGCTCGTCCATGATCCAATCCGCCAATATTTGTCCACCACAAAGCTTTTCAACAAATTTCTCATTTGACGGAGTAAGCACAACTAATTCGTCTTCATAAAATGGAAGATATTTACAGTTTCCTTTCTCAATCACGGTTCCTGTAAATCCAATATCAATATGATGGGAAAGAATCATATCGATAACACCTTCGCTGTCTGTCTCAAAAAGCTTCAATTTTTCACCAGGATATTCTGCATGAAATGTAGACATTACATTTGGAAGAATATATTGCGCCGGTACGGTTGAAGCACCAATACGAAGTACATTTCCCTCCGGTTTTATTTCTTTTCCAAACCGTCCTTTTATTATCTTTTCGATTTCAAGCATTTGTACCGCATAAGCATAAAGCTCTTTTCCACTCTCTGACAGCTCAACTCCTCTTGTATTTCTTATAAGGAAACAGGTATTCAGTTCTTTTTCTAATGCAGACACATGTGCACTGATAGTTGGCTGCGTAAGGAATAACTGCTTTGCCGCTTCCGAAAAACTTTTTGTTTCTGCTACTTTCACAAATGCTTCCAGTTGTTTTAAGTTCATTCACTCTCCCCTTACTTTCCTCTGATTTGTTCTCTTTGCAATTTATTTCCTGCGGAGCGTTCTGTCTGTGCACCTTCTTTTGCTGTAAATCTGATTCGATCTGTATATTCAAAAATCAATCTGGCATTTTTTCTGCTTGTCTGAAATACTTCTTTCACCTGACTCAGTGTAATCACTTTAGATACAGATAACATACGGCTTACTTCTGTTCTAATTTTAAACGTAATCTCTGTTGTTGTATAAACACTCTCACAAACCTCTGTAATTTCGTTTTCTTCCTGCATATAATTCAGAATTTCCATCAATTCATTTTGACTTTGTATTCCACTTTTCTTTTTCGTTTTTCTTGCTGACTCAAAAAATGTTTCCAATTCCACTTTGTTCAAAAAGAAAACTTTATTCTCATTTGATTGACTGGCAAAGATTTCTCTTAATTTAGAAACTTCTTCCGTCTCTTTTACTTTATATCCCTCCGGAGAAATCAGCTCTATACTAGAATTTTCCTGTTGTAACCTTATACAACCGACATTTCCATGTTCCTCCAATAGTATAAGACATTTCTGAATTTCCCGATTCTGTTCCTTTTTCCCTTTGCTGATCTGATTGAAAAGAACTGTCTTTGGCATTCCTCTTCGATATGGATGAGCAGACAACCAGCTTTCCAATTCATCCATAATTCTCTTTTCTAAAGAAATCTGTTCCTGCTGGCTCTTTTCTTGATCTGGGATTTCCTTTGAACACTTATTTTCTTGATTCCAAAAATTGTTTTCCAACAGTTCCAGTCTTTGTAAAACCCCATCATGATATTTTCGCTCTTTTTTTTCTCCCATTTCAAGGATAATTCCTCCACCGATTGTCTCGAGTGGTGAATAAAATCGGACAACAAACCGGTCCCCTGGACAAAACGCAGCAGGTTCTTCTAATCTTAATTGGACATAGGCTGATTCCCCCGGCTCAACTTTCTCACAGGACAACGGAACTACTCTGCACAGAACTTCTGTTGTTCCGCTATAAAAATGTAATCGAGTCTGATGTTCAATACTTCTTTTACTTTGTGGAAGAAGTGTCAGTTTTGCATTCACATAGCGGCTGACTTTCATACTTCCTTCCGGTGCAATCACATTTCCTCGATACACAAACTTCCCATCACTGCTCTGTCTTCGGTCCGTCTGAACCAGGTTCAGTGCGCTTCGCTGACCTGCTTCACAAGCTTCTGCCTCCTGCTCATGCACCTGAACTCCACGAACTCTGCACGAAGTTTGTTGTGGATAGATCATCACCCGATCTCCCGAATGAATTTTCCCGTCAAGAAGTGTTCCCGTCACAACTGTTCCGCTTCCTTTAATTGAAAATACTCTGTCCACAGGAAGTCTTGGAAATGCAGGAATTTTCCACATTTCTTTCTGCTTTTTTACACATTTCAGGATTTGATTTCTTAATTCTTCTATTCCAGCTCCCGATTTTGCTGAAACACGTACAATGTCCACATTATATTCCAGCTTATCTTCTACCTGATCATTTCTCTGACCTACTGTAAGCAACTGTTGCATTTCTTCACAGATCTGCTGTTCTACCATCTCCAGCCATTCCTCATCCACAAGGTCACATTTATTCAAAACAACAAGGATATTCTCAACACCCAGAAGGCGTAAAATTGCCAGATGTTCTCTTGTCTGTGGCATAATCCCCTCATCTGCTGCAATTACAAGAAGAACAAGGTCCATTCCTACCACACCTGCAGTCATATTAGAGATAAATTTCTCATGCCCGGGAACATCAATGATTCCGACACGCTCTTTGTCTGTCAAATCCATCCATGTAAACCCTAGATCAATTGTGATTCCACGTGCTTTCTCTTCTTTCAGACGGTCTGTATCTCTTCCCGTTAATGCCTTGATCAGTGTCGTCTTACCATGATCGATATGTCCGGCAGTTCCGATGATCACATGTCTTTCCATCTAATGCAGTCCCTTTCTTAATGCTGTTTTTCTTTCTTAGTTATGCTTTCTTTCCATAACATGTCTGATCTGTGTCGCCAGATATTCGATTCCTTCTTCCGAGAAAGTTCTCATATCCAGAAGGAAACGCCCTTCCTTTATTCTTCCAATTACCGGAACTGAAAGATTTCTCATCCTGCTTTCTATTTCTTCAACGGTGATCTCAGTTGATTCCAATGCCACTCCGTAACTTGGAATCTCCGTCTCAGGAAGTGCACCGCCACCAGCCTTAGAAATACATTTTTCCACTCGAATCTGAACGGACGCTCCCTCTTGATTCCATCTATCAGCACAGACTCTTGCTTTCTCTTTTATTTCCTCCACAGGTCTTGTCAGCATTCTCAGTGTTGGAATCTTTTGAACCGCTTCTTTCTGATCCAGATAACATTTCAATACTTCTTCTATTGCTGTCATTGTAAATTTATCTGCTCGAAGAGCCCGAAGCAATGGATGATTACGCATCTGATCAATATATTTTTTCTTTCCTACAAGGACTCCGGCCTGTGCTCCACCAAATAGTTTATCACCACTAAAACAAACAACATCTGCACCGGCCTTTACTTCTTCCTGTACGGTTGGTTCTTTGGATAAACCATATTCCTCCAGATTTATAAGTACACCACTGCCCAGATCTTCAATCACTGGAATTCCACTTCGTTCCGTATGATTCTCGAAGTTTTCAGGTGGCAATTCCTGCGTGCATTCTATCAGACCAGTACTTAATTCATACAATTCTTCTGCACTTACCGATTCTGTAAACCCGACAATTTTGTAATTACTTGTGTGGACTTTCAAAAATGCTTTCGTCTTTTCACTGACTGCTGCTTTATAATCTTCTATCCTTGTACGATTGGTTGTCCCGACTTCTTTCAAAATAGCACCGCTTAATTCAAGAACTTCCGGAATGCGGAATTTCCCTCCGATTTCAACAAGTTCTCCTCTGGAGACGATCACTTCTCCTCCTTTTGTCAATGCACTCAAGGCAAGAAGTACAGCTCCGGCATTGTTATTCACAACAATTGCCGCTTCTGCTCCTGTGATCTGACAAAGCAATTCTTCTGCATATCCGGTCCTGTTTCCACGTTTTCCAGTCTGTAAATCATATTCCAGACTGGAATAATTCTCTGCAACTGCTTTCAGTTTTTCCGCAATCTCATGACTAAGCGTTGCACGTCCAAGCCCGGTATGAAGGATTACTCCTGTTCCGTTATAAACTGGTTGGATCTCCTTTTTCTGTTCTTGTTCCAGAAGATGGTTCACTTTTGATTTCTTTGAACTTGATTCTATCTCATACAGAAATTTCTGAATCATTTCTTTCGCTTCCTGCTCACTGATTCCCTTTTTGATTCCTTGTGAGATTTCATTTCTCAGATTCTCCACAGAATCTCTGACTGCTCCGAGAACACGCTCATATCCTTCTTTCTCTGCCAGTCTCTGAACATTTTCTTTCTTCATCAAGTCATCTACTCGCGGAAGCAGGCGAAAGATCTGATTCTTTTCTTTCTGTAAATTTTCTCTTTTCTTATTCTGATCTGACTTTTCCAACTACTGCTGCTCCTTATTTTCTCTTTCTACAGCGAAATGCCGCAAGAAACCGTTACTGCTCACAGAGCACTGTGAACAGTAACAAGAAATCTCTTACAGCATTTCCATTTTTCCTTTTTTTAGTTGGATGAGTTTTTCCTGCCGCTCTTTAACACAGCCTACAACAGAAACTTTCGTCTCCATTCCCACTGCCTCAAAGTCTGCTAACAGACTGTCTAATTCTTCTCTTGGGACACTGACAAGAAGTCCTCCTGAAGTCTGCGGATCGCTGATCAGATCTAAATAGACCTCTTCTATATCTCCTGCATCCAGTCCTTCCGCTGCAAACTCCCGGTTCTTATATGCTCCTGCCGGAACGAGTCCCATCCTTGCATATGCAATCGCTTCTGTCATATATTCAATCTGCTCCGGATATAATTCCAGAGTCATGTCACTTGCCTCAGCCATCTCTGTACAATGTCCCAGCAATCCAAATCCCGTCACATCTGTACATGCGTGGATCGTGTGTTTCTCAATTGCTCTTTTCGCTCTCTGATTCAATGAAGCCATTACTTTAGCAGCTTCATCTGCGGCTGCTTCGGAAGCCATCTGTGCTTTCACTGTTGTATTCACAATACCACTTCCAAGCTGTTTGGTCAGAACCAGCACATCTCCCGGCTGACACCCGTAATTCTTATAAATCTTATCCGGGTGAACGAAGCCTGTTACCGAGAGTCCGTATTTCGGTTCATCATCCTGCACCGAATGACCTCCAACCAGAACGGCTCCTGCTTCTAACACCTTGTCTGCTCCGCCTCGCAAGATCTCCCCTAAGATCTCCGGATCCAGACAATTTGGAAAACATACAATATTCAATGCAACCTTCGGCTCTCCTCCCATTGCATATACATCGCTTAAGGAGTTCGCCGCTGCAATCTGTCCGAACAGATACGGATCATCCACAACCGGTGTGAAGAAATCCAGTGTCTGTATCATGGCAGTCTCATCCGATATTTTATAAATTGCGGCATCATCTGATGTCTCAACACCGACAAGCAGACGCTCATCGGAAAATTTAGGCAGCTTACCCAGAACCTGGGCAAGGGTCTCAGGACCGATTTTGGCCGCTCAACCAGCTGTCTTTGTCATCTGTGTCAGATGAATCTCTTTGAGTCCCTTACTCATTTCGCCCACTTCCTTTCGAATATTTTTTCAAAATAATTCCCTCGATATACAAAAAAGCTGTTGCAGCAGCTTTTCCATCACATTTTCAAATTACTGTAACTGTTCCCATGTTTCTAACAAGGTTTCACAATCTTACCTGCATTATTCATAGACTCGACAATGTCATACATATTTGTAACTGTTCCTACTGCAAGCTTGTCTTTCATTCCATAATAATCCAGACATGTTCCGCAAGTCACAATCTCAACGCCCTGGCTTTCCAGATTCTTCAGATCCTCCAGAGAGTCAGATCCTTCACATGTGATCTTAGCGCCACCGTTGTAGAAGATCATCTTCTTTGGAAGCTCATCAAGCTGTGTGATTGCAAAGATGCAACCTTTAATCAGCACTTTTCCGAGCTCATCATTTCCACTTCCCATCTTGTCAGAAGAAATCACAACTACCGTATCCCCTGTCGGAACACAATCGCAAACCGCACCCGCCGGTGCTGTCTGAGATCCTTCTCCTGCAAGCGCCTGGATTGTCACTTTATATTCATCCTCTCCAAGCTTCTCCTGTGTTACTGTTGCGCCTGTACTCTGTGCCATCTTTGTCACATTAGCCACTGCTGTCTCATTGTCAACGAGAACTTCTATTGTCTCCGGAGCTGTCAAAGCATCTAATGCTTTCTTTGTCTTAATTACCGGAACCGGGCATTTATCTCCCATAGCATTTACTGTTACCATTCTATCGCTCTCCTTTACCTATTCGTTCAGGTATTTTAACCTCCAGGCTTCTGTTTTTCAGTATAACATTTTTACTATAGGTTATCAAACTATTCTATAGAAATTCTCTATAAATTTCCTTCTTTCTGATTCACATTTTTACGCAAAGCTTCTCCCAACTCTGTAATACACAGTAACGTGATCACAAGCACAATTCCCGGAATCAGAATGATCCACCAGGAGTTTGTCATCAATGCCTTTTCAGAAAGCGAGAGCATGCTCCCCCAGGAAATGATTTCCATCGGAAGACCAATCCCAAGAAAGCTCAATGTTGACTCTGCTATGATTGCACTTCTGATGTTCATCACGACCATAAACATAATCGATGAAACAAAATTCGGCAGCAAATGCACACGTAAAATATGCCAGAAACTTCCACCCATACATTTTGCAGCAATCAGATATTCACTCTCACGGAGCTGTCGTACCTCGGTGCGTACCATTTTTGCAATATTCATCCAACTGGTAAACCCAATCACTATGGTGATTGCAACAACCGAGTTCTTTCCTGCCAGTGCCTGAAGAAAGATAATTAACAGAATTGAAGGAATACTCAATAAAATTTCTGTAAAACGCATCATCAGTTCATCCATCCACTCCGGTGCGATTCCACTGAAGGATCCGTAGATCACCGCAATCGTAGTTGATAACACGGTGGATATCAACCCGATAAACAGCGATATTCTACCACCGTATAAAATCATTGAAAAAATATCTCTTCCCATCGTATCCGTTCCAAAAAAGAACTCTTTATTCGGTGAAATGTTGCAGTTCTTCAGATCCATGTATGTAGGGTCTTTCGTCATAAAGAAACGACAGAAAACACAGGCAAATACGATGACTGCAAGAATACTTCCGGCAATAATAACAGCATTATTTTTTTTCGCTTTTTTCATTTTCTCCACCTCATACCATATCTGCCTTTCCTGTCATTTTTATCTCTTTCATTCTTGGATCGATCCATTCACTGACAGACTGTCCGATCACATTTCCTGCAATAACAAAAATACCGGTAAATACGCAAAGCACCATCAGCATATTATAGTCATGATATTTTGCACTTTCAAAAGAAAGCGTTCCGATTCCCGGATAGGAAAATACCATTTCCACGATATACGTCCCTTCGATCACATGCTGAAGTGAAATTGCCATCAGACTAATGAACGATGGCATAATATTTTTCACACAGTGAAAGAACAATACTCTTTTTCGTGACATTCCTTTTGCCTTTGCCAGTAAAACATAGTCTTTTCTAGTTTCTTCCAACAATCGGTTACGGATCAGATACGCATAATACCAAAGGTGGCTCAGCACAACAACTGTCAGCGGAAGAATCAGATGCGTCAATCTGCTCAACAGATTTGCCGCTTGTCCGAAATCATATGCCCCACTTCCCGGAAGGAGCTTTAGATTCACACTAAAAATCAAAATCAATATAAGTGACAACCAAAATTCCGGAATACAGCTTGTGATTGTTCCCACCTTACGCAAAATCCGGTCTGGAAGCTGATTTTCATAATACACACAGAAAATTCCAAGCAAAAGTGCCAGTCCAAATGTCAGGATAAAACCAATTCCGCCAAGCAATAATGTATTGACCAAGCGTCCCTTGATCACTGTAAGAACATCTTGTTTATATTTATAAGAGATTCCAAACTCCCCCTGAAATGCATTTCCAAGCCATTTCACATACTGAACAGGGATAGGTTCGTTTAATCCAAGTCGTTCCATTGCATGCTCATGTTCTTCCACCGACATTCTCTCCGCACGTTCTCCATAATAAGAAACCAGCGGATCCCCGGGTGCCAGCCGCGACATTACAAACACAAGAAGTGAGAGCACAAAAACAGATAGCAAGATCAGTCCGATTTTTCTAAGCCATTGTTTCTTCATCACTCTGCTCCTCTCCTGAAATCTCCGGAATCGGAATTGCCTCCAAAAGTTTCTTCGTATATAAATGCTGCGGATGTTCAAACACCTGCTCGGTTTCTCCTATCTCCACAAGTTTTCCATCCTTCATCACTCCGACACGGTCGCACAACAGACGCACCATTGAAAGATCATGCGCAATAAAAAGAATTGCACAGTCATGTTCTCTTTGTAAATGCCGAAACAGCTTCACCATCTGTGCCTGTGTAGTTACGTCCAGCGAAGCGATTGGTTCATCTGCGATCAAGAGCTTCGGCTTCATTGCAAATGCTCTTGCGATTGCAACTCTCTGTCTTTGTCCGCCTGACAACTCCGGTGGCCACACGTGAAGCTGTTCTTCCTGCAATTCCACTTCTTCCATCATTTCACATAAAAAATCATGTTGTTCTTTCTTGTCAGAAAATACTTTATGTATTTCCAATGGCTCTGTAAGGATCTTCTCTACCTTCATTTTCTGGTTTAAGGAAGATGTTGAATCCTGAAAGATCATCTGCCGCTCTTTTTGCAGTCTTCTCGCATTTTTCTTTTTTGCTTTTTTATCAAGAAGATTTATCCCATCATAAGAAAATGTTTCTGCTTCCGGATTTAGAATTCCCATCAGACATTTTCCAACTGTTGACTTTCCAGATCCTGACTCACCTACCAGTCCAAAAATCTCGTCTCTTCTTATCTCAAAGGACACATCTTTCACCGCTTGAAACACCCTTTTTCTATCTAAAGGATAGAAGTAGGACAAATGTGAGATTTCTACCAGTTTTTCATGCAATTCTGATTCACTTATTAATTTTGATTCATTTCTATGCATATAATAAGGATGATCATGAAGCAATTTCTTTGTATAAGAATGTTTTGGAGCTGTGAAAAGCTGTTTTGCTTCTTCCAATTCCACGATATTTCCATCCTGCATTACAGCAACCCGGTCTGCGATCTGAGCAACAACTCCGAGATCATGTGTGATAAACAGAATACTTAAATTCAATTCTTTCTGTAATTTTTTCAACAGTTTCAGAATCTCCGCCTGGATTGTCACATCCAGCGCTGTTGTCGGTTCATCCGCAATTAAAAGCTTTGGATTTGAGGCAAGTGCTGTTGCAAGCACACATCTCTGACGCATTCCACCTGAAAAATGATACGGATATAGATCATAACGCTGCTCTGCGTCTTTGATCCCAACGAGCTTCATCAGTTCGATTGCCCGCTCTTTTGCCGATTCCTTTTTATTCTGCTTCAAAGCTTTTTCGTGTAGCAAAATCGCCTCTTCGATCTGACTTCCAACTGTCATCGTCGGGTTTAACGTGCTCTGTGGATCCTGAAAGACCATCGCGATTCCCTGTCCTCGGATCTGCTGCATCTCTTTTTCATTATATCCGATCAGGTTCTGATCTTTATATTGAATGGCTTCGCCTGTCACAGACGCACTCTTTGGCAGTAATTTCAAAATTGATCGGCACAGTACAGTCTTTCCACATCCTGACTCTCCAACAAGAGCAAGGACCTCCCCTTGTCTTAACGACAAGGAGACGTCCTTTACTACTTGTTTCTTTCCATCTGAAGTTTGAAATTCAACTGACAAATGCTTCACTGCCAGTATTTCTTCTATTTTCATTCGATTGTCCAATCCTCTACATTCCAGAAAATTCCAACACCATGATGGCCAAGAACTGTATCCTTTGTAATTCCCTGGATCTTCTTATTCGTCACATAATCTACATCGCAATAACAGAAGAATGTATATGCCGGATCTTCTGCAAGTGCAACCTGAAACTTTGCATATGCTTCTTTACGCTCATTCTCATCACTTGTCTGTCTTGCCTGTGTCAGATAAGTGTCTACTTGTTCATTGGAATATCCACTGTAATTACTTCCTTTATCTGTACCAAACACTTTATATGTATGGTCATCAGCATCAAACGGGCTTCCCCATCCGATCAAAAATGCTTCCTGATTTGCCCAGTCGATTTCTGACTGAACCTGTGCTTTTGCATCAACTCCAACTTCTTTCAGCTGCTGACATGCGATAGCCGCAAGATCTGCGCGCACCTGATCACCTTCCATCACATTGATTGTAAAAGAAAGCTTCTCTCCGTTTCTCTCATAGATTCCGTCATCTTCCAACGTCCAGCCGGCTGCTTCTAACACTTCTTTTGCTTTTGCCGGATCATAAGAGTATTTCTCTACATCTTCATTATTATATTTATTTCTCTGAAGCGGACCATAAGCTACAATTCCTTCTCCCAGAAGAACACTGTTTACCATCTTCTGACGATCGATTGCATAACTGATTGCAGGAATTGCATCTTTGTTTCTCTGCCAGAACTCATTATTAAAGTTATAAAGGATACCTCTGTAATCTGCTGTCTTCATATCATATACTGTAAAAGTATCATCATCTGTGAAATTCTGTGCATCCTTCGGTGTCACCTTTGCCAGGTTGATCTCACCGGATTTTAACTGAAGTGCCTTTGCATTATCATCCGGTACAATCTTGAACACGATTGTATCAATCTTCGGAGCTCCTTTATAATAATTCTCATTCTTTACAAGTGTAATACTCTGTCCTTCATCCCACTCCTGAATCTTATACGGACCCGTTCCGATCGGATTATGGAAATATTCATCTGTCTGCATATCCTTGCCTTCCAGTAAGTGTTTCGGAAGGATACCAATTGTCATATAGTCGAGAAATGCCACATTCTTATCCCGAAGTGTAAAAGAAATCGTCTTATCATCGATCACATTGATTGCTGTAACATCCTCATAATTAGAAGCAATCTCTGATTCATTGTCCGGATCCATGATTGCTTTGATCGTAAACTCAACATCATCTGCTGTAAATTTCTCTCCATCATGCCAATTTACATCATCCCTAAGATGGAATGTATAAGTATTTGTCGCGTCATCCAGCTCCCATGATTCTGCCAGTCCCGGTACTATCTCATTATTCTCATCATGTGCTGTCAGACCGTCAAACAGAAGCAGATTAATCTCTCCATGCTCATCAATAGCCGGATTGATCCTTGTGTAATCATTACTTCCATAGATTAATGTAGATCCGCTTTGTGTAGTCTCTTTATTTGCATTATCTGATTTGCTTCCACAGCCTGTAAGTACACAACCTGCCAACATGCAGACTGCTAATGTTACCGCGATCACCTGTGATAGTTTTCTTCGTTTCATCGTTTTCTCCTCATGCTGTCTATTTTCTGTCAATGCAATTTATTGTATAAGAAACAGAATAAACCCACAAGCCAGGTGGGGGGATATAAAACTTTTTTCTTCACTCGAAAAAGAGAGGACTTCGTCTAAAAAGTCCTCTCTGTCTCTCATGAATCCTTCCGTGTTACTGTTTTCTGAATTTCACCATTCCCGGTTTCTGTTCCACTTCCTGATTCTTTTTTATTATCTTTTTCTCTTTTTCAGTACAACAACGATTGCTGCCATTGAAAGAATAACACCTGCTGCCGCCGGAATGATCGGTGTGACATCACCTGTCTTAGTTGCTTTTCCGCTTGTTCCGTTCACTGTGTTTCCACCGTTCTGCTTACCTGCTGTTGTCGCCTGATGTTTTCCATCAGAACCTGATCCATTATTCTTGTCAGATCCTGTAGCACCGTTTCCATTTCCACTTCCCGGTTTAGATGGGTTCGACGGTTTCGATGAGTCGGATGGTTTTGATGCATTATCTTTCTCATCATTCAAAGCTTTCATTGCGTTCTGCAGATCAAGAACTGCTGCGTCAACGATTGGCTGTTCGTAAACGGAAAGTTCCTCGTTTGCCATAACTGCTTCTGCTTTAGCAAGAGCCGCATTGAACAGTGCAACATTTTCTGCGCTGTATCCTGTCAGATCCATTGCTTTTGCTTTTCCAATGATTTCTTCTAATACGGACTTGTCTGCTTTGTAACGAAGTCCTGTCATTGCTGATGTAAGAACTTCTTTTGCCTTGTCTACGTCTTCCTGTGTTGCAGACTCATCTGCAAGCACTTTCTTTGCAGCGTCAAGTGCTGCTTCGAATGTGTTCCATCCTGCACTGAGATAATTCTCTTTCTTATAGTCAGCTGTGGAATCTACCAGTGCCTGAAGAGATGTCTTATCTCCTTTCTTGATCAATGCATCTGCTGCACGAAGAAGCTGCTGATCTGCCTCTACAACATCTGCCTCCATTGCATCACCATCTTCAATCACTGCTTTCGCATTCTCAAGTGCTTCTACAAATGCATCTTTTTCTTCTCCATCAATATACTGATCAAGATCTAATGCACTGTATAATGTATAGTGATTCTGCAGATTTGTCTTATCTCCTGCTTTAAATCCAAGTTTTTGGATTTCTTCAATCAATGCATCTCTCGTGCCATCAATTGTGCTCTGACTGGACTGGATATTTGCACTGACTGATTTTGCATAAGCAAATACCTTGTTAAAGCTCTCCTGTACACTCTCGATTGCTTCATCTACTTCTCCATTGTCCACACATTTCTGTGCAACAGAGATTACCTGATCCAAAAGACTCTTGTCTGTTGTTACTTTATCGTTCAGGTTAAACAGTCTGAATGCATCAATACCGATATAACCATAATAAGCATATTTCCATGCTTCGTTAATCTTAAGTCTTACTTTGTTGGACTCAAATTCATCAAATGTAAATACCTTGGAAATATCTCCCAATGAAGCTCCCTCAACTGCCGGAACCCATGCATCTCCATTCCAATATTCGATATCCATATCTGTAATGTCATAATAGTTCTCATAGAACCAGTCTAATGCAACTTCTGCTGTATTTACCTTAACCGGTTTTTCAAACTCAACTTCAAGCACCGTTGGGAAAGTTGACGGATACCATGCTGTACCATTCTTTCCATCCAATGCATTTGCAATCCCTTCACTATCTCCTGATGTTCCGTTATCTGTAGCAGCAATGTAATTCTCTTCAATGCCTTCTGCGGAATTTAATCCTTCTTCGCTGAGATATTCTGCTTCAAATACTTCACTCATCTGACGTCTTCCAAGGAACAGAGCAGCTTTAATTTTCTGTTTTGATTTTGTAACAGCAAATGGGGCTTTATACTCATCAGAGAACCACATCGGATCATTTCCATCTGTTGTATATCTGATCTGAAGATCATCAAACTCACTTGTAATCTCAACTAAATCGTTTTCTCCAAGTGTCAGCTGATTATCTGGTGTGATTTTCAGTGTCAGTCTGTTCCAAAGCTCCGGAAGAGCATCTTTCGCATGATCAACACTTTCTTTCATCAGTTCTAATTCACTTACTGTTGCTTCTGTATCTTTCAGAAGTTCTGCGGCTGCAGATAACTGATTGTTTAAATCTGCTGCTGTCTTAATATAACTTGCCCAGTCTTCTTCCAGATCTCTTCCATCATATACTTCCTTTGCAGGATAATAGGAATCTTTTAATGTCATTGCAGCTTTTGCAACCTGAATTGCTTTGCTGAGAATCTGTGACTGATTCTCATATTCGTCAGATTTTTCTTCTGCGATTGCTTTTTCAGCTGTCTGGATGAGTTCATCTAAATGTGCTTTCTGTTCAGCAAGAAGTTCATCTGTCATCTGTGCTGAAATTTCTTTTGCTGCATCGATTACACCCTGAAGTTTATCTGGTGATGCATTAAAGTCAATTGTATAAGTTTCTCCTGCCACTGTTGGGAAAGAGATCTTGTTGTCTGAAATAACATCTACATCAACCTTTGTTCCATCAGATTTCTTTACTGTATAAGCTGCAATATTGTCATATTCACCTGTAAAAGTATTTCCATTGTTTGAAGTAATTGCAAAACGGTCTGCTTTTCCGTTAGACCATTTCATATCAATATCAAAATTGCCTCTTGCAACAATACCTTCTACATGACCTGTGTTCCACTGCTCTGGAATAGCTGGAAGGAACTGTACATATCCAAGCTGACTCTGAAGAAGCATTTCATTAACGCCGGCTGTATAACCAAAGTTTCCATCAATCTGGAAGATTGGTTTTTCTTTATAGTTTGCTCCTGCACCATGAGAACAGAAAAGGTTTGTTAAGAATCCTGAATTTCCTCCTCCAACATCTGACTGTACAAGCTGGAATGCTTCTTCAGCATGTCCTGTACGAGCCCAAAGATTCAGTTTGTGAGCCTTTGACCAACCTGTTGCATCAAGTCCTCTTTCCTGCAGAGATACAATTGCTGCATCCATATATTCCGGATTATCTTTGTTGATCAGATTACATGGATATAATGCCATCAGATGTGACAAATGACGGTGCGGTGGCTGCACTCCTGAATTCTGTGCACCAAGGCTCTGTCTCCACTGTGGAATATCAATTTCCTCAAGATCTCCTGCCTGTGCTTTTCCGATAGATGTCTCTTCAAACCATTCCTTCACCTGTCCGTCATCACCAACTAATACTGGATCCAGTTTTGACTGCTTATCTTTCCACTCTGCAACCAGATCAGCATCAACTCCTAATGTCTCTGCTGCCTGAATTGTATTTTCAAAATGCTGCCAGATAAACTGCTGATCATAAGATGCACCATTCACAATCGGTCCGTTCTCTGGTGAGTAAGAAGGAGCAGATACATAACGCTGCTGATACTCACTCCAGTAAAGAGCTTCATTCCAGAAGTTTGCAACTTCTTTCATAGACGGATATAACTCGTCTTTCAAGTACTGTGTATCTCCTGTATACAGATAGTACTCATAAGAGTTAAGAAGTGCCCATGCAGAACCAATCGGGTTCCATCCGGCTGCATTATCTTTCTGTCCCAATGCAGAGAACATATACGGTGTACTAAAGCAGCCTACAAGCCATCCATTTTCTTCACCCGGGTTACTCTTGATGCCAAATGATGCAGCTGCCGCATTACGACCTGCTTGTTTCAGTACATTCAAAAGATCATTGTATGGTTTCATACATTCACTTAAATTACTTGCCATTGTTGGCCAATAGTTCATCTGAACATTGATATTGAAATGATAATCTCCATACCATGTGAACCATCCTTCTCCCCAAACACCCTGAAGATTTGTCGGAAGAGCACCATCTCTGGAACCAGCAATTGTCAGATAACGACCAAACTGGTAACACATAATTTCCAAAGCTCTCTGTTCTGCTGAAGTAGGAATATCGCCACCATTGTTTTCTATCATGTTGCGATATTTTTTGATCAGTTCATCTGTTGGAATCTGTGGAATCTCTTCGTCAAATCCCAATTCCACACGTGAGAACAATGCGGAATGATCTGCTATATGATCTGCTTTCAGTGCTTCATATCCCTTCTTTGCTGCAGCATCAATTCTTGCTGTAACTGCTTTATGCGGATCCTCACCACGGAAGTTTGGAAGTTCCATCTTGTAGTCTGTTCCACATGCGAAGATCAATGTAACTGCGTCTGCACCGGATACAGTGATTGCTGGATTTCCACCATTTGTACCGGTAGAAAGACTTCCGCCTTCATTGATCACTTTCAGCTGTGCTTCTACATTTAAACCATTCGTTGACAATGCATCACGCATTGTGATTGTATCGCCATCAACTGTGTTTGTATAAGCCGTTCCGTTAATTAAGTTCTCCAGATTTGTATCAAAGCTGATCTTTCCAGCCTGATCAGCACTCAAACGTACTGCCATGATGTTATCCGGATAACTGTTGAAGTATTCTCTTGTGTAATGAACACCTTCGTAATCGTAATTTACTGTTGCCAGAGCTGTACGCATATCCAGATCTCTGACATAATTGGATACCTTTTTTTCATCCTGATTGTTGGAAATAAATAAGTTTGCATAATCTGTCGGTGCATCATATCCTGTCAGATCTCCCATCAGCTTATTCAATTCATCCATTGCTTCACCTTTTGTGTCGGTTCCGCTTGCCTGATAGGAATCCTCATCAAAACCAAATACGAACTCAGATTTATCATCTAATTTTTCACGCAATGCATTCAGATTGTCTTTGATTTTCTGAAGATCCGCATCTGTATCAATTGGATTTGTTGTACCATAGGTATAATCATAAGAATCAGCCGGTCCACCTTCCCAGACTGTTTTCTCATTAATGTGGATCTTGTCATTATTAATACCACCGAATACAAGACCTCCCATATAACCATTTCCAATTGCCAGTGACTGTGTCTGCCAGTCTGTTGCCGGTTCATCATACCAGACTCTTAAAAGATTATCGTTCTTTGCAGATTCTTCCGCTACTGCCACTTCTGGTTCTTCTGCAAAAACGTTTGTCGGAACTAATGAAACAGCCATTGCCACTGCTGTTGTAAATCCGACAAGCTTTTTAAACTTCTTCCTCATTCTTTTACCTCCTAGTTACTTAACTGAACAGTTTTCCCTTCCTGTCCTTATGTTGTTTTCACAGTTCCCTGTGTATTTCAACCTTACAGACATTACTGCCTGCAGAAACCTCCTATCCATTCTTTATATTTCAACAGCTCCTATAACCTCTGTTGTTTGCGTTAGTTGCATAACATATATTACCCACATTGTTTATTTATGCAGTTCACAGAATATACACTTTTTCATCACATTTCAAACATATATTTTTTACATTTGACTGTCTAATAATCATATCATAGTCGTTGAATAAAATCTTGGACGAAACAGGACAAAAAATATAATGATTTTCACTTTTCCGTAAAATTGTACATTTTCTTTCTTTATCCTGCTTATATTCTTGTTTATTTTTTCGTTAATTTCTTTTTCATTTCTTATATTTTTTGTTTCATTTGCTAATATGTGAAAATTTCTATGGTATTTTTATAAATCACATTGTATATTTATGCACTTAACTATGAGAAACACGCTCTGCGAGTTTCTCAAGTTATCGCGACAGTCGCCAAGGTCTCGTGCAAGCACGGACTTTGGCTCGTTGTTCGCGTAAATAAGAGCTGGACAGAAGTATGTTGAAAACTTCTGTCCAGCTCTTTGTAGTCAGAAAATAATTAAATCAATTTGTTTACAGTAGCTGCTCAAAGGTGTCATAAAATGTTGGGTAAGACACATCTACGCATTTACTGTCAAGAATCTTTGTAGTACCTTCTGCAACAAGTGCGGCAATACTGAATGCCATTGCAATTCTGTGGTCTAACAAAGTATGAATAGAAGCACCATGAAGAGGTTTTCCGCCATTGATGATCATTCCGTCTTCAGTAGGTGTTACATCACAGCCCATTGCTTTCAGATTATCTGTTACAGTCTCAATACGATCCGTTTCCTTGACTTTCAGTTCAGCAGCATCTTTGATTACAGTAGTACCTTCCGCCATGGCTGCCATAACTGCAATAACCGGAATCTCATCGATCAAAGTTGGGATGATGTCTCCTTCGATTGTAGTTCCATGCAGTCTACTTGTGCGGACAAGAACATCTGCAATTCTTTCCCCACCTTCTGTACGTTCGTTAAGGAGGGTGATATCACCACCCATATCTTCACATACTCTCAAGATTCCTGCGCGTGTTGGGTTGATTCCTACATTTTCTACAAGAATTTCAGAATCAGGGACGATCAGTCCGGCAGCAATGAAATAAGCAGCGGAAGAGATGTCTCCCGGAACTGTGATTTCCTGTCCGTAAAGTTCTTCACAAGGACGGATGATAGCGGTTGCTTTGGAAGAACCAATCTCAAAAGTAGAGCGGATATCTGCACCGAATTCTTTCAGCATTAATTCTGTATGGTTTCTTGATAATGCTGGTTCTGTCACACTTGTCTTTCCATCGGCATAAAGACCTGCTAATAAAACACAGGATTTTACCTGTGCAGATGCAACTGGCGAATCGTAATGTGTTGCATTTAATTTTGTTCCTTCAATCTTAAGTGGCGCACATCCGTTTCCATTTACACTTGTGATCTTTGCACCCATCTGCTCTAATGGTTTGATGATTCTTCCCATTGGACGTTTATTTAAAGATGCATCTCCTGATAATACAGTTTCAAAATCCTGTCCTGCAAGAATTCCTGAAATCAGTCTTGTTGTTGTTCCGCTGTTTCCCACATCAAGTGTCTCATTCGGTGCTTTTAATCCATGAAGTCCATTTCCATGAACTGTAACATTCGTTTCATCCTGCTCGATCTCTACTCCCATCTTACGGAAACAATCGATCGTTGAAAGGCAGTCTGCTCCTGATAAAAAGTTGCTGATATGTGTTGTTCCCTT
>OICC01000105.1_pt1 | contig 29550 bp, 25 predicted proteins | sample 1581191 | NCBI WGS metagenome assembly OICC01 (sample SAMEA3882535, study PRJEB24775) | human gut metagenome | biome: human-associated habitat; feature: intestine environment; material: feces | place: Netherlands | collected 2009/2010 | reverse complement strand
CCTTAGCGGAGCGTTTTTAATATATTAGGAAAGCACTTTCCTAATATATTAAAAAGACAGGTCCGTCCTTCACCTGCATTCAGCTGTGTCTGACTCCCTGTCTTTTCTTAAGTAAACCTGTTCCCGGTACGTCCGGAAAGCGATCTTATATCTTTTATTTATATCTTACAGATCGATTTTTCCTGTTGTATCTCCATTAACAACATAATATGCTGCTGACTCTTCCGGTTTCAGATAAATCTTAACATCTTTCATGTCTCCGACTTTATTCTTCAAATCCTTTGTCCATACATCTTTGACTTTCTTAAGGATCTCTTTCTCTGTATACTCTTTACCGGAGAACTGAAGGAAGAATTCTGTCTTCAGCTCAGCTTTCTTTGTAGTCTTGGCTGCTGTCTTCTTAGCTGCTGCTTTCTTTACAGTCTTCACAGCCTTTTCAGCTGTATCTTCCGCTTTTGCTGCGACCTTCTTAGCTGCCTTCTTCACTGTCTCTTTTACTTCTTCTGCCTGAACTCCTGGTGTATCTACCAGCACTGCTGCCTTTGTTTCAAGTTTCTTTGTTGTGTCTTTCTTTGTCTCGATTGCTTTCGCAGCTGCTGTCTCTTTCTTCTCTGCCTTTACTGTTGCTGTTTCAGCTTTTTTCTCTGCCGGTTTCGCTGTTGTTGTTTTTGTTTCCTCTGCCTTTACGGCTTTTGTTGTTGAAGATGTCTTCTTTGTTACCATACTTGTTTCCCTCCTAAAATATACACCCAAGTATATTGGCACTACCTCATTACAATGTAATTCTTAACGCGAAATAATGACAAGAACTTTTGTCCGTAATGATAAATTATTCACGATACAGATTATTGTAACTCATTTTTGACAAAACGTCAAATTTTCCTTGATTTTCCTTAATAATCATCATGTTATCGTTTCCACAATTTATTCCTCTGAAGAATATCCCCTAAAAAATTCTGAAAGTCCGTCCAATGTCTTCATAAGAACCGGAATCTCTTTTTCATCCAGTCTGTTCAGCACAGCATTTGTCATCTCTCTGTGAAACTCCTCGTGATGATAGTAAGCCTTCTCCCCTTTTTCTGTCAGCCAGATATACACCACTCTTCGATCTTCTTCACCGCGGGCACGCATTACATACTTCTTGTTTACCAGCCCATTCACCGCTGTGGTCAGAGACCCTGCCGTAATTTTCATCTTTTTTGCCACTACAGACATCGTTGTCTTTCCTGAAACACCGATTGCTTCTATTATATGCATATCGTTGTTTGTGATGTCTTTAAACTCCTCTGTAATGATCGCCTTTTTCTCCAGCTCCCAGATTTCATTAAATAAATGTACCAGAATGTCATTGATGGTATTATACGCATCCATCTTTTTTCCTCCTCGTCTTCTACTGTTCTCTGATCTCTTCAAACAGCTCTTCTCTATTCAATCTTCCGGGATCACTTTCATTCTGGTCTGCTATCTTAATTCAGACAATGCCATGTTTTCTATCTCTTACATTCGACGAAATCTGTCGTATCTTCTATCTGTCAGTTGTTTTTCTGAAAGGCTTCCATATTGTTCAAGGAAATGTTCCATCTTCTCTTCCAGTTCACAGAGCACAGGAACCATCGTATCTTTCCGGTACACTTCAGGCTCGCAAATTATTTCTTCGATCACCTTAAGTTCCTTAAGATCTGCTGCTGTCAGACGCATCACCCCTGCCGCCTCTGACGCTTTCTTGCTGTCTTTCCACAAAATGCTTGCAAACCCTTCCGGTGAAAGTACTGAATACACTGCATTCTCCATCATCCACACTTCATCTGCAACTGCAAGTGCAAGCGCACCGCCGCTTCCACCTTCTCCGATTACAATTGAAAGAACCGGCACTTTCAAAGCTGACATCTCATACAGATTCCGGGCAATTGCCTCACCCTGTCCACGCTCTTCTGCCTCCATTCCGCAGAAAGCCCCCGGAGTATCTACAAAACAGATGACCGGACGCTGGAACTTCTCTGCCTGTTTCATCAGACGCAGTGCTTTTCTGTAACCTTCCGGAGACGGCATTGCAAAATTCCGTTCCAGATTCTCTTTCGTTGTCTTTCCTTTGCACTGGGCGATCACAGTAACTGCTTTTCCATGAAAATACGCAATTCCGCCTACTACTGCCGGATCATCCTTATAATATCTGTCTCCATGTAATTCTACAAAATCTGTAAACAATCTGTCAATATAATCCTTACCGACCGGGCGTTCTTTTTCCCTGGATTTCAGAACACGCTCCCAGGCTGACACATTTTCTTTTACCGCAGATATGTTTTTTCTGTTCTCTTTTTTCTTTTCCGGACAGTCTTCTTTCTTTTCATCTGTAACCGTATGCATTTTCAGAATCTGCCCCAGTACTTCCTTCATCTCATCCCTGGTTACGATCCGATCAACAAATCCATGTTCAAGAAGAAATTCTGCTCTCTGAAACCCTTCCGGCAATTTCTGTCCGATCGTCTGCTCGATCACACGCGGACCGGCGAATCCGATCAGTGCTCCCGGTTCTGCAAGAATGATATCTCCAAGCATAGCAAAACTTGCTGTGACACCTCCCGTAGTTGGATCAGTCAATACCGGAATATAAAGAAAGCCTGCATCACTGTGGCGTTTCAGTGCCGCTGAAGTCTTTGCCATCTGCATCAGGGAAATGATTCCCTCCTGCATACGTGCGCCTCCGGAACAGGTAAAAAGAACAACAGGAAGCCTCTCCTCTGTTGCACGCTCGACTGCACGGGTAATCTTTTCTCCTACCGCGTGTCCCATACTGGCCATCATAAATCTTCCGTCACAGACCCCGATCACAACCGGATATCCACAGATTGTTGCTTTTCCTGTAACAACCGCTTCATCAAGCCCTGTCTTTACTCTTAAAGCTTCGACTTTTTCTGTATACCCCCGGAAATCCAACGGATTCTCCGGTCTTTCCCCTTCATCGATCTTTGCATCCCATTCTTCAAAAGAGCCTGCGTCTGTCACAAGCTCAATTCTCTTATATGCCGGAATACGAAAGTATCCACGACATTTAGGACAAATATATTTTCCGTTGATTACTTCATCTGTTAAGATTGCCGCACCGCATTTATTACATTTTTTCAAGATTCCTTCCGGTGCTTCCGGCTTTCTTCTGTTTCGTGAATGAATCGAAGTGATCTTCTCTCCGGTCTTTTTAAACATATTATGCAGTCTCATTCATCATTCCTCCGATAAACTCCACATCAATATCTCCAGATATGAATTTTTTATGATTCAAAATCTCATACTGATAATCAATATTTGTGTCCACACCTTCAATAATAACTTCGCCAAGTGCGCTTCTCATTTTACGGATAGCCTCTTCTCTGTCGTCAGCATGTACGATCAGTTTCGCAAGCATGGAATCATAATAAGGCGGAACTTCATATCCTGTGTAAATCGCACTGTCTACACGTACGCCTTCACCACCCGGGAAATGTACATCTGTGATTTTTCCAGGAGACGGGCGGAAATTCTTTTCCGGGTTCTCTGCATTAATCCTGCATTCGATCGCATGACCTGTGATCTTGATGTCTTTCTGCTGAAGCTTTAGTCTCTGTCCGTCTGCAATCTTAATCTGCTCTTTGATCAGATCGATTCCTGTCACCCATTCTGTCACCGGATGTTCTACCTGGATTCTTGTATTCATTTCCATAAAGTAAAAGGCTCCACTCTTTTCTAAGAGAAATTCAATCGTTCCGGCATTCGTATAATGAGCTGCCTTCGCCGCTTTCACAGCCGCTTCTCCCATCTTCTGTCTCAATTCCGGTGTCAGTGCTTCTGACGGAGATTCCTCGATCATCTTCTGATGATTTCTCTGAATGGAACAGTCTCTTTCTCCAAGATGAACCACATTTCCATACTTATCTGCAAGAATCTGAAATTCTATATGACGCGGATGTTCTACAAAATGTTCCAGATACATTGTTCCGTCTCCGAATGCCATCTGCGCTTCTTTCTGTGCTGTCTGGAAACTTGTCTGGAACTCGTCCGGTGTCTGTGCGACACGCATTCCTTTTCCTCCACCGCCAAGTGCTGCCTTAACGATGATTGGATAACCAATCTCACCAGCAATCTTCTCGCCTTCTTCTACGGTATAGACAGGCTCCTTGCTTCCCGGAATAACCGGAACACCTGCTTCCACCATCGTATTTCTTGCAACGGATTTATTTCCAAGAGCACTGATCACCTTTGAATCCGGTCCGATATATGTGATCTTGCACTGTTCACACAGTTCTGCAAATTTGCTGTTTTCAGAAAGGAATCCGAATCCCGGATGGATTGCATCTGCGCCGGACACAAGTGTTGCACTGATGATATTCTGCATATTCAGATAACTTTCTGCGGATGGAGCAGGACCTATACAGACTGCTTCATCTGCGAGCTGGGTATGCAGCGCATCTTTATCTGCCTCAGAGTAAACAGCAACCGTACGGATTCCCATTTCTCTGCAGGCGCGGATCACCCGGACTGCAATCTCCCCTCTGTTCGCAATTAAAATCTTCTCTATCATTTCTTCTGCTCCTGATTTTTTTATTCTCCAACCATAAATGTAAGTTCTGCCGTAACAACGACCTTTCCGTTAACTGTTGCCACAGCTTCTCCTACGCCTACCGGTCCTTTTCTTTTAATAATCTTTGTCTCTAATTTCAACTGATCTCCCGGAAATACCATTCCTTTGAAGCGACATTTTTGTACACCACCGAAGAATGCAATCTTTCCCTGATTCTCCGGTACACTTAAGATTGCCACAGCTCCTGTCTGAGCAAGTGCCTCAAGAATCAGAACTCCCGGCATTACTGCTTTCTGTGGGAAATGTCCACGAAAGAAATCCTCATGATAAGAAACACCTTTGTATCCAATTGCATATTCTCCCGGAACATAATCTTCAATCTTATCAATCAAAAGAAATGGATGTCTGTGCGGAATGATTTCCTGAATCTGTTCTACATTTAAACTATTCATATCTGAATTCCTTTCTTAAACAATTCTAAAAATCGGCTGGCCGTATTCTACCGGTTCTCCGTTCTCTACAAGAACTTCTGCAACTGTACCGGCACATTCACTCTCAATCTCATTCATAAGTTTCATCGCTTCTATGATTCCGACAACCTGTCCGGCTTCGACCTTGTCACCAACCTTAACAAAACTCGGTGCATCCTCTGCCGGTGCTGCGTAGAAAGTTCCAACCATAGGTGAAACGATCAGTTCACCTTCTGTTTCTTTTATCACTTCCTGATGCTCTTCCTGTGTGTGATCCGCTTCATTTCCTGGATTTTGCAGAAGTTCCGCTGTCTGAAGACCTGCTGTGACAGTTCCTGTCACCGGAACTACTCCCGGACTCTGTATAATCTCCACCTTCTGCTGTTCTTTCTTCAGATTCAGCTTTGTTCCATTTTCTTCATATTTAAAATCTGTAAGCTCAGAAGCAGAGACTGCTTCGATCAGCTTCAATATTTCTTCCATCTTCATCTTCGCTTCTCCTTACTCTTCGAAACGTTTTACAAGAAGAGACACATTGTGCCCACCAAACCCAAGAGAATTAGAAATTACACAATTCACTTCTTTCTCTACCGGTGCGCCTACTGCATAATTCAATCCACATTCCGGATCTACATTCTTTGTACCAACTGTCTGATGGATGAAATTATCCAGAATACTCTTTACGCAGACAACAAATTCTACTGCTCCTGCTGCTCCAAGAAGATGACCGATCATAGATTTTGTTGAATTGACAACTACATTTTCGGCTGCATCTCCTAATGCATAACAGATCGCACGCGTCTCAAAGAGGTCATTGTGATGTGTACTTGTTCCATGGGCATTGATGTAATCCACTTCTTCCGGTGCCACACCAGCCTCTTTCATTGCAAGTTTCATCGCCATTCCGGCTCCTTCTCCATTTTCTGCCGGAGATGTAATATGATAAGCGTCTCCTGTAGAACCGTATCCAGCGAGTTCTGCGTAAATCTTCGCGCCTCTCGCTTTCGCGTGTTCAAGTTCTTCCAGAACTACGATTCCGGCTCCTTCTCCGAGGACAAATCCATCCCTGTCCTGATCAAACGGACGGGAAGCTGTCATTGGATCTTCATTTGTAGACAGTGCTGTCAATGCAGTAAATCCTGCAATTCCGGTCGGACAGATACAGCTCTCTGTACCCCCTGCAACACAGACATCCAAGTCACCATACTGAATCGCACGGAGTGCATCTCCGATACTGTTAGATCCTGATGCACATGCTGTCACGACATCTGTACATTTTCCTTTCAGTCCAAGCTGGATGGATACATTTCCTGCTGCCATATTGGAGATCATCAACGGAACCATCAATGGATTTACACGCGCTGGTCCTTTTGTCTGGATCTTGTCGTAATTCTGCTCTACACAGCTGAGACTTCCGATACCTGAACCGATGATTGTTCCCACACGGTAAGGATCTTCCTGCTCCATATCAAGTCCCGCATCCGCAAATGCTTCCTTTGCTGCTGCAACCGCATACTGGGAGAACAATTCCATTCTCTTTGCTGCCTTGAAATCCATTCGTTCTTTTCCAACGAAATCTTTCACTTCTGCTGCCAGCTTAACCTTATAATCTGTTGTATCGAATTTTGTGATCGGACCAATTCCAACTTTACCTGTTTTGATTCCATTCCAGAATTCTTCTACTGTATTTCCAATCGGTGTCACCGCACCCATTCCGGTTACAACAACTCGTCTCTTCATTTTCCTACTCCTTCTATTCTTACATCGCCATTCCGCCGTCGACATGCAGCGTCTGGCCTGTGATATAACGTGCTTCATCAGAAGCAAGAAATGCCGCCGCATTCGCAATATCTTCTGTCTCTCCAAACTTTCCAAGAGGGATCTGGGCTGTTGCTCCTTCTTTCACCTTCTCTGAAAGTACTTCTGTCATCTCTGTGTTAATAAATCCCGGAGCAATCGCATTTACGGTAATTCCTCTGGAAGCCAGTTCTCTTGCCGCACTCTTTGTGAGTCCGATCACACCAGCCTTTGATGCGGAATAATTAGCCTGTCCTGCATTTCCAAGAACTCCTGATACAGAAGACAGGTTAATAATTCTTCCGGATCTCTGACGTAGCATCTGTCTTGAGACTGCACGGATACAATGAAAAGTTCCTTTCAGATTCGTATCGATCACAGCATCAAAATCCTCTTCTGCCATCTTCATAAGCAGTCCGTCTCTTGTAATTCCCGCGTTGTTCACAAGGATATCTATTCTTCCGAATTCTTTAATGATTGTCTGAAACATCTCATCACAAGATGCTGCATCTGCCACATCACACTGCATGATCTGTGCTGTTCCGCCTGCAGATTCAATCTCTGTTTTCACTTCCTGCGCGCGCTCTTTCGATCCATTATAATTGATCACTACTGCTGCGCCCTCCTGTGCCAGACGCAGCGCGATCGCTCTTCCGATTCCTCTGGAAGCACCTGTCACTACCGCAACTTTCCCTGTCAGTCTGTCTAACATAATTCATTTACCACCTTATCTACGTCTTCCCAGGTTCCGACGTTATACACTTTCACCTCACGGTTTATCTTTCTCAAGAAACCAGCCAGTGTTCTTCCAGGCCCGATCTCGACAAATGTATCTACACCGTCCGCGATCAGAAGTTCCATACTCTGCTGCCAGCGTACGGAAGATGCCACCTGACGCGCAAGCAGTTCTTTTGTCTTTGTAATATCAGTTACATATTCTGCTGTCACATTCGTCACATATGGGATCTGGAGATCAGAAAAATCTACCTGTTCCAGTTCTTTTCCAAGCTCTTCTCCGGCCTGCTCCAGGAGGGAAGAATGGAACGGTCCACTGACATTAAGCGGAAGGACTCTCTTTGCTCCGGCTTCCTTCAGTGCATCTGCTGCCTGTTCCACATCTTCCTTCCATCCTGTAATCACAATCTGTCCCGGACAATTGTAGTTGGCGATCATTACACCACTTCGATCTGCCAGCACTTCCTCAATCTTTCCGGCATCCAGTCCGAGAACCGCTGCCATGGCTCCCTGACCACCCGGTACTGCATTCTGCATCAGAATACCGCGTTTTCTTACTGTTGTGATTGCATTTTCTGTGCTCATTCCTCCTGCTGAAGCAATCGCACAATATTCACCCAGGCTTAAGCCTGCTGTGACATCCGGGGCGAGTCCCCGTTCTCTTAATACCTTCTCCATTGCCATACAGACAGTCACAAGTGCTGCCTGTGTATATTCTGTCTGATCCAGAAGATCATTTTCTTCAAAACAGAGTGCTTTCATATCCAGTCCAAGCAGTTCACTTGCACGGTCGATCACCTCTGCTGCCGTCTTACTGTTTTCATAGAAATCTTTTCCCATTCCGGCTTTCTGTGCTCCCTGTCCCGGGAAAATAAATGCGATCTTACTCATAGAATCCTTTTCCTCCGATCAGTTCATCTGTCTGTGAGACCAGCTTCTGGATCACTTCCTGACAGGTAAGCTTCTCCTTGATCATACCTGCGATCTGCCCTGCCATCACGCTTCCGCTCTGAACATCTCCATCAACAACAGCTCTCCTGAGTCCTCCTAGTGTCAGATGTTCAAGTTCTTCGAATGTTGCTCCTGCCTGCTCTTTCTCAAGATACTCTTTCGTCATTTTATTACGAAGAGCACGAACCGGATGACCTGTAGATCTTCCTGTCACACGAGAATCAATATCCCTTGCTTTCAAAATGCATTCTTTATAATTCTCATGCACCTGTGCTTCTTCTGTCACAACAAAACGTGTTCCGATCTGGACACCCTCTGCTCCGAGCATAAATGCCGCTGCAATTCCTCTTCCATCTGCAATTCCTCCGGCTGCGATCACCGGGATTTCAACTGCATCTACAACCTGCGGAACGAGAACCATCGTTGTATTCTCACCGATGTGTCCGCCTGCTTCTGTTCCTTCTGCCACCAGAGCATCTGCTCCACAACGCTGCATTCTCTTCGCCATCGCTACAGAAGCAACTACAGGGATCACTTTGATTCCAGCTTCCTTCCACATCTTTACATATTTTTCCGGAGATCCTGCACCGGTCGTGACAACTGCGACACCTTCTTCGACAGCCACCTTTGCAACTTCATCTGCATAAGGACTGATCATCATAATATTGATTCCAAACGGCTTATCTGTCAGCTTCTTTGCCTCACGGATCTGTTCTCTGACCCACTCGGCCGGTGCACTTGCTGTTCCGATCAGTCCAAGTCCACCGGCATTTGAAACTGCTGCCGCCAGATGATATTCTGCAACCCATGCCATACCGCCCTGAATGATCGGGTACTCAATTCCAAGTAATTCTGTTATTCTCGTTCTCATAAGAACTCCCTTCTTGATCACTTCTCTATCAACGGTTCTCTCGGATCGGCTGCCGAAAAGGAACCGAAATGCTTCGTTTTCTACTTGTTCTATACTTCTACTTGTGTGATTCGATATATTTTACAACGTCACCCACTGTTGTGATCTGCTCCAGATCTTCAGATGGGATCTCTACTTCAAAAGCTTCCTCAAATGCCATTACCATCTCAAAAAGATCCAGGGAATCTGCTCCAAGATCCTCTTTGAAAGATGTTGTCTCACTTAATGTGCTTTCCTCTACGTTTAATGACTCTGCTACGATTTCTTTTACTTTTTCTAACATGATTTTGTTTTCCTTTCTTGTATTTACCATTCCATCAGGCATCCTGCCCATGTAAGTCCTGCCCCGAATCCGGCAAGTATAATTTTCTGACCTCTTTTCAACTTTCCATCCCGATTCATTTCATTTAAAAGGATTGGAACTGACGCCGCCGACGTATTCGCATATTCACCAAGATTCATTGGGAACTTCTCAATTTCTACGCCAACCCTCTTTGCAGCCGCTTCAATGATTCTTCTGTTTGCCTGATGCAAAACAAAGTAATCCACATCTTCTCTTGAAACATCTGCTTTTTTCAACATTTCTTCGATGATTTCCGGTACTTTTCTCACAGCGAACTTAAAAACTGCCTGTCCATCCATCCGAATTACCGGCGTTTCTTCTGTTCCATATTGTAAGGTCAATGCCTCTCCCTTGTCTCCTGCCGAATGTGCCATGGCCGTGTAGACTGCTTCTGCACTTTCACTTTCTTCTCCCCGGAGAACTACTGCACCTGCACCGTCTCCGAATAAAATGCAAGTTCCACGGTCTTTCCAGTCTACAATTCTGCTCATCTTCTCTGCACCGATCACCAGTGCAGTCTTAACAAGACCCGAACGGATATAAGACTGCGCCGTATTCAATGCGAGAATAAATCCCGAACAAGCTGCATTCAGATCGTATCCCCATGCATGAACTGCACCGATTGCTTTCTGCACTTCACAGGAAGTATTCGGAAATACTGTTTCTGAAGAAGACGTCGCTACAAGGATCAGGTCAATCTCTTCTGCTTTCAGCCCGCTGTCTGCAAGAGCTTCTTCTGCTGCTTTTGCAGCCATAAAAGATACCGTCTCCTGTTTTGCGAGATGTCGGCTTTGAATTCCTGTGCGTTCCCGGATCCATTCATCACTTGTGTCGACCAGAGAGGACAATTCCACGTTGTCCATTCGATGGGACGGTATGTACGATCCTGTCCCGCATATTCTTCCTATCATATCTCTTCTCCAACTCTGTCAAAATAATTGTCACTCTTCACAGTATGATTCTTTCCAGATCTGAACCATAATTGTTTTGACCTTTAAATACTTTGACTCTCAAAGTATATCACAAATAAAATAGATGTCAAGATAATTTTTAGACAGATTTTCTCTTTTTGTCTATTAGTTACTGTTCGCACATCGTGTGAACATCAATGCATATTTTATTTGAATCTGTCTTTTCTGCGCAGTATAATGAAATAAACGTAACTGTTCAGAACCAACCTCCAAAATGCTATGCATTTCGTCGGTGTGGCGTATCCGCCAAATAAAATTTCAAAAACAGTCTTAAAAATGCAAGCATTTTACAACTGTATTTTAAAATTTTGCTTGGCTCTGAACAGTTACAAAATGCGGAGAATAGGAGATTATTTATGGGAAAGCAGATCAATGAACGCGAGGTTGTTCTTGAGATTTTGATGGAAATAACAGAGAATGGAGCATATAGTCATAAGATTCTTGGCGATGTTCTGTCAAAATATCAATATCTTGAGAAACGTGAGCGTGCATTTATCACCAGAGTTGTGGAAGGTACTCTGGAACATATGATAGAAATTGATTATATTTTGAATCAGATTTCTAAGACAAAGGTTAAGAAGATGAAACCGGTCATCCGTAATCTTCTTCGTAGCAGTGTCTATCAGCTGAAATATATGGATAGCGTACCGGATCATGCGGTGTGCAGTGAGGCAGTAAAGCTTGCGGTTCGAAAAGGATTTTCAGGTCTGCGGGGATATGTGAATGGAGTTCTGAGAAATGTTGTCCGCAAGATGGATGAGATCGAGTATCCAAAAGAAGATGTACAGAGATTGTCTGTGAAATATTCTGTCCCGGAATGGATTCTTTCTTTATGGAAGAAAGAATATGGGGAAGAGATCACAGAGAAGATGGCAGCAGATTTTCAGAAAGAGAAGCCGATTACGATCCGCTGTTGTCTGAACCGGGTTACACCGGAAGTATTGAAAGAAAAACTGGAAGCAGAAGGAGCGAAAGTAGAAGCACATCCGTATCTTCCTTATGCGTTTTATCTTTCAGATTATGATTATCTGGAAGGTCTGGAAAGTTTTCAGGAAGGACTCTTTGCAGTACAGGATATCAGTTCTATGTTTGTCGGAGAACTGGCAGATCCAAAAGCCGGCGATCATGTGATTGATGTCTGTGCAGCACCGGGAGGAAAATCACTTCATGTGGCAGAGAAGCTTCAGCTGGCAGATGAAGTGGCGGCGAGAGAGAACAGAACAGAAGAAAAGATAGGGCGGGTTGAAGCGAGAGATCTGACCGAATATAAGACAGATCTGATCTGGCAGAATATCGACCGTTCCGGACTTGGAAATATTTGTGCTGTATGCAAGGACGCCTCTGTATTTGATGAGTATGATAAGAAAACAGCGGATCTTGTGATCGCAGACCTTCCATGTTCAGGTCTTGGCGTTCTTGGCAAAAAACCAGATCTGAAATATCGCGTACAACCGGAAGATCTTGAAGAACTTGCAGATTTGCAGAGAAAGATTCTGACTTGCGCACAGGCAATCGTCAAGGATGGCGGCACATTGATGTACAGCACATGTACCGTAAATCCGGGAGAAAACATGGACAATGTACACTGGTTCTTGAAAGAATACCCACAATTTGAACTGGACGATATCACAGAAAATCTTTGCAAGGAGTTACGAAGTGATGTGATCGAGAAGGGATGTATCCAATTCTTCCCTGGAGTTCACGATTGTGACGGATTCTTTATTGCAAGATTAAAGAAAAAAGCATGATTTTCAGGAAATGTGAAAAAATAGAAAAATCAGACAAATAATGTGAATAACTCACAGAAAAAACGAAATACAGGAGGAAAACTTTAAGATGAAGAAGGATATCCGTGCTTATGGATATGAAGAATTACAGAAAGAGATGGCGACAATCGGAGAAAAAGCATTTCGTGCAAAACAGATTTATGAATGGCTGCATGTGAAGCTGGTAGATCATTTTGATGAGATGACAAATCTTTCAAAGGCTTTGAGGGAAAAACTGGAAGAGAATTATGAGATTCTCCCGGTTGTTATGCTGGAGAGACAGATTTCCCAGATTGACGGTACGAACAAGTTCCTGTTCCGTCTCTACGATGGAAATGTAGTCGAAAGTGTTCTTATGAAATATAAGCATGGAAATTCTGTCTGTATTTCCTCCCAGGTCGGTTGCAGGATGGGATGTGCATTCTGTGCATCAACGATCGGAGGTCTGGTGAGAAATCTTTCTCCGTCTGAGATGCTTGGACAGATCTATCAGATTCAGAAGATAAGTGGTGAGAGGGTTTCAAATGTGGTGATCATGGGAACCGGAGAACCGATGGATAATTACGATAATTTCCTGAAGTTTATTCATTTACTTACAGATGAGCATGGACTGAACATCAGTCAGAGAAATGTCACCGTATCAACCTGTGGAATAGTTCCAAAGATGAAAGAACTGGCGAAAGAGCATTTACAGATCACACTTGCACTTTCACTTCACGGTTCCAATCAGGAAAAACGAAGAAAATTGATGCCGGTTGCAAATAAATATGATATCAAAGAAGTACTCGCAGCCTGTGACGAATATTTCAAAGAAACCGGCCGGAGAGTGAGTTTTGAGTACAGTCTTGTACATGGTGTGAATGATACGGATGAAGATGCGCAGGAACTGATTCATTTATTAAAGCATAAGAACTGTCATATCAATCTGATACCGGTCAACCCGGTAAAAGAGCGTGATTTTGTTCGTCCAAGCCGGAAAAGTGCTTTGAATTTCAAAAATAAACTTGAAAAAAGCGGAATAAATGTTACTATAAGAAGGGAAATGGGCTCTGATATTGACGGAGCCTGCGGTCAGCTCAGGCGCCGCTACGTAGAAACTGAAGGAGAATAGAAGGTATGAAGACATTTTCAATTACAGATGTTGGAATGGTGCGACAGGTAAATCAGGACTACGTCTTTACGACGGGAAAACCACTGGGTATTCTTCAGAACCTGTTCGTGGTAGCGGATGGTATGGGTGGCCATCAGGCAGGAGATTATGCTTCCAAGTGTACTGTGGAAGTGATGATCAAAGAGATTGCGAAGAGCGAGGGAGAGGATATCGAACGTATTCTTGTGAAAGCAATCAAGTCTGCCAATCGTGAGATTATCAAAGAAGCATCCGGTGACGAACATCTGAAGGGGATGGGAACAACGGTTGTTGCCGCTACTGTGAAAGAACAGATGCTGTATTTTGCCAATGTGGGAGACAGCCGTCTGTATCTGATCAATCAGGGAATCCAACAGCTAAGTAAGGATCATTCTCTTGTAGAAGAGATGGTACGTCTCGGTGGAATTAAGCCGGAAGAAGCGAAGCATCATCCGGATAAGAATATTATCACAAGAGCGATCGGTGCAAAAGCTGATGTGGATGTGGACTTTTATGAACACCGTCTGAAACGGGGAGACATCATTCTGATGTGTACAGACGGATTAAGTAATATGGTGGAAGATGAAGAACTTTTCCATATTGTGCAGGGAAGCCGGGATATCGTCGAGGCAGGTGAGATGCTGGTGGAAGCAGCAAAAGAGAATGGAGGAACAGATAACATCGGAGTGGTATTGTTTGAGCCATTTGCAGATGAGGTGAGTGTATGATTAAAGAAGGAGTATTTTTAGGGAAACGATACGAGATACTTGGTCGTATCGGTTCTGGCGGAATGGCAGATGTCTATAAAGGCAAGGATCATAAGCTGAATCGTTTTGTTGCGATCAAGGTGTTGAAGAGCACATATCGTTCGGATGAGACGTTTATTAAGAAGTTTTTAAGCGAAGCTCAGGCAGCAGCAGGATTGATGCATCCAAACGTAGTTAATGTCTATGATGTAGGGCAGGATCGCGGTCTTTATTATATGGTCATGGAGCTTGTAGAAGGAATTACGCTGAAGGATTACATTGAGAAGAAAGGAAAGCTTTCAGCAAAAGAGACAATCAGTATTTCCATCCAGATGGTGACAGGTATTCAGGCAGCGCATAACTGTCATATCATTCACCGGGATATTAAGCCGCAGAATATCATTATTTCCAAAGATGGAAAGGTTAAGGTCACTGATTTCGGAATCGCGCGGGCTACGACATCAACGGCAACGCAGGCAGTAACAACAACGGTGATGGGATCTGTACATTACACATCTCCGGAACAGGCCAGAGGCGGTATTGTAGATGAGAAGAGTGATATCTATTCAGCAGGTATCACGATGTATGAGATGATCACCGGGCATGTTCCGTTTGACGGAGATTCGACAGTGACGGTTGCTTTGAAACATTTGAATGAAGTGATCAAGTCTCCGGCAGAAGAAGTACCGGATATTCCGTACAGTCTAGAGTGCATTATTATGAAATGTACACAGAAACTGCCGAATAAACGATATATGAGCTGTGAGGAACTGCTTCAGGATCTGAAGCACTCACTGGTAGATCCGGATGGAGATTTTGTAGTTCTTGATGGTGTGACAAAACGTATGCCGGCAGCATCCCAGGATACAGGACGGACTACGGTTGTTATGTCACAGGATGAACTGAATCGTATGAAGAATCGTCAGAATTATAATGATGATTATGACGACGATTACGAGGATGACTATGACGATGATTATGATGATCGTCGCAGAAGCCGCTATGATGATGATGATTACGACGACCGCCGTGGAAGCCGTTATGATGATCGCCGTAAGAAGAATGAAGTGAATAAAGACACGAAGAAGATCATGAAGATTCTTATGGTTGTTGCCGGTGTTGTAATCGCACTTTTGATCATGTTCCTTGTAGGAAATGCAGTGGGCGTATTTAAAGGTGGAAAAGGAACGACTACACAACAAACGGATTCAGAGATGGTAAAAGTACCGGATGTGACAGGCAAGACATATGAGGAAGCACAGAAAGAACTGAACAAATATGATCTTGGAATCCATAAGTCAACTGCGCCTTCTGATACTGTTGAAAAAGGAAAGATCATCAGCCAGGATCCTGCTGATGGAAAGAAAGTAAAGAAGCATACAACAGTCAATGTTGTGATTAGTTCCGGTGAGGAAGCAAAGACAACAACCATTCCAAATGTTGTTGGAATGTCGGAAGCTGATGCGGAAAAAGCACTTCAGGATAAGAATCTTGTTGTGAAGAAAGGTGATCCGGTCTACAGTGATAATGTGGAACAGGGAGAAGTTGTTTCAGTCAGTCCAAGTGAAGGGGCAGAAGTAAAAGAAGGAACAACGGTTACTCTTGTAATAAGCAAGGGAAATCAGCCGGCAACAGTTCCGAAACTTACCGGAAAGTCCCAGTCGGATGCTGAAGCAGCACTTTCACAGGCTGGATTATCCGGAAATGCAACGGAAGATTACAGTGATACTGTAGAAGAAGGAGTTATTATCTCACAGGATACAGATGCCGGAAAAGAAGTATCTAAAGGTACAACAATTGGATATGTGGTAAGCAAAGGACCAAAGATGACAGTGGTTACTGTACCAAGCATATTATCCTTTGATAAGAATGCAGCAGAGAAAAAGCTGAAAGAAGCTGGTTTAGTACCAGAATATCTAGGTGAAGATGATAGTGTTAATGAATATGGCCAAGGACAAGTGAGTTACCAATCAATTAGCGCTGGTACGCAGGTGGAAAAAGGAACAACTGTCCAGTATAAGGTCAGCAAAGGATCTCAACCATCAGCCCCGGATAGTGGAAATTCCGGAAATGATTCCGGAACAGAAGAGAACACGAATCAATGATAACAGAGAGCAAGTATATGCAGGGAAAGATAATAAAAGGGATTGCCGGATTCTACTACGTGAATGTAGTAGAATCCGGAATTTTTGAATGTAAAGCAAAGGGTGCTTTTCGAAAAGATGGGATCAAGCCGTTAGTCGGTGATGATGCTGTGATCGAGGTACTTGATGAAAAAGAAATGACAGGAAATATTATAGAGATCCTGCCGCGTAAGAATGAGTTGATTCGTCCGGCAGTAGCCAATATTGATCAGGCACTGGTTGTGTTTGCGGTGACAAAACCGAAACCACATTATAATCTGTTGGATCGTTTTCTTGTCATGATGGAACGAAAAGAGATACCTGTCGTATTATGTTTTAATAAGACAGATATTGCAAGCCATCCTGAAATTGCAGAATTGAAAGAAGTTTATACCGGATGCGGATATCCGGTAATCTTCACAAGTGCGAAGGAAGAAGAAAATATCAGTGAGTTAAAATCACTTTTAAAAGGAAAGACAACTTCGATTGCAGGTCCTTCCGGTGTTGGAAAATCATCCCTGATCAATCTTCTGCAGTCTGAAGTGAAGATGGAGACAGGAAGTATCAGTAAGAAGATTGACCGAGGGAAACATACAACAAGACATTCCGAACTGATCGTGATTGGAGAAGATTCTTATATTATGGATACTCCGGGATTCAGCTCTCTTTATGTCAATGATTTCGAAAAAGAAGATTTAAAATATTATTTTCCGGAATTCACACCATTTGAAGGACAGTGCAAGTTCAATGGCTGTGACCATATACATGAACCCGGATGCGCTGTAAAAGAGGCAGTTGAAGAAGGGAAGATCCATAAGATCAGATATGAAGATTATACGGAGATGTACCGTGAACTAAAGGAAAGAAAGAGGTATTAAGTTTATGAAAAATATTTTGGCACCATCTATTCTCTCAGCAGATTTCAAAATTTTAGGAGAACAGTTGAAATTAACAGAAGAAGCAGGCGCAGAGTATATTCATTTTGATGTGATGGACGGAATGTTCGTTCCAAGCATTTCCTTTGGAATGCCTGTTCTCGCATCAATCAAGGGAGCAACAACACAGACACTGGATGTTCATCTCATGGTGACAGAACCGATCCGTTATGTGGAAGAATTCGTGAAAGCAGGAGCAGATATCGTTACAGTTCATTATGAAGCATGTGAAGATCTGCAGGCAACAATTGATAAAATCCATGCAGCAGGAGCGAAAGTGGGAATTTCTATTAAACCAAAGACACCGGTTGATGTACTGCTTCCATATCTGGATCAGGCAGAGATGTTTCTGATCATGTCTGTAGAACCGGGATTCGGCGGACAGGCATTTATTCCGGAATCACTGGAGCGTATCAGTGAATTGAGAAACCTTCTGAATGAAAAAGGACTTACAACTGATATTGAAGTAGATGGTGGAATCTATCATAAAAACGTGGCAGAAGTACTTGCAGCCGGAGCGAATGTAATGGTCTCAGGTTCAGGCGTTTTTAAAGGTGATATCAAAGATAATACAGCAAAGTTTATGGAGATTTTAAACGGCAATGTGTAAGAGAACAGTTATTGTGAGCGGGGGAATGCTGGAAGAAGATTTTGTCCTTCCAATTCTTGAGGCAGAAGAGACAGAATTTATTATCGGAGTAGATAAAGGACTCGCATTTCTTTATGAACATAAGATCAAGCCGGATTACATTGTGGGAGATTTTGACAGTGTACCGGAAGAAGTGATCGATTATTATAGAAAAGAAGCAAGTGTACCGATCCGGGAGTTCAATCCGGTAAAGGATGCGTCTGATACGGAGATTGCACTTCGTATGTGTCTTGGACTCAGAAGAAAAGAAATCTGGATTCTTGGAGGAACAGGAAATCGTCTGGATCATTTCTGGGCTAATGTTCAGTGCCTGAATATTGCACTTGAAGCAGGATCTCAGGCGATGATCTTAGACAGTCATAATAGAATTCGTCTGCTTGATCATGGAATCGCAATTCGCAGAGAAGAAGCTTTCGGAAAGTATTTTTCAGTATTTCCGATGCAACTTCCGGTTGAGGATTTCTGTATCAGCGGTGCAAAATATCCATTGCAGAATCATTTGCTCTCATCAGGAGACAGCTTGTGTGTGAGTAATGAGTTTGCAGAAGGTGAAGATGAAGTGAAGATCTCTTTCGTGTTTGGAAAAGTGATTTTGATGGAGACGAGAGATTGAAATTCAAGCCCCATTATAGTATAATATTAGATGCTATTTTGGGGCTTCTTTTTGTGAAAGAGTCACATAACAGAAAATAAGAGAAATAGACCTTGTGGATTTAGCTTTAGAAATCAAGGTTTTAAGGAGGAAATAGAGAAAATGAAACTTGGTATTGTGGGATTACCGAACGTAGGAAAAAGTACACTGTTCAATTCACTGACAAAGGCCGGTGCAGAATCTGCAAACTATCCATTCTGTACAATTGACCCAAATGTCGGTGTCGTAACAGTTCCGGATAAGAGACTGGATGTGCTTGGAGAGATGTATCATACAAAGAAGATCATTCCGGCAGCAATCGAGTTTGTTGATATTGCAGGACTTGTGAAGGGAGCATCAAAAGGAGAAGGACTTGGAAACCAGTTTCTTGCCAACATCCGTGAGGTTGATGCAATCGTTCATGTAGTAAGATGCTTTGAGAATACGAATATTGTCCATGTAGACGGAAGCATTGATCCGCTGCGTGACATTGAGACAATCAACCTTGAGTTGATCTTCTCGGATCTTGAAGTTCTTGAAAGAAGAATCTCCAAGACAGTGAAGCTTTCAAGAAACGATAAGATGGCGGCGAAAGAGCTGGATCTTCAGAACCGTCTGAAAGCGCATCTGGAAGAGAATAAGATGGCGAAGAGCTTTGTGACAGAGGATGAAGATGAGCAGGCATGGCTTGCAGAGTATAATCTTCTGACAGCAAAACCGGTAATCTTTGCAGCAAATGTATCTGAGGATGATCTTGCGGATGATGGTGCGAATAATGAAGGCGTTAAAGCTGTTCGTGAGTATGCAAAAAAAGAAAACTGCGAAGTGTTTGTTGTATGTGCTGAGATTGAAGAGGAAATTTCTCAGTTAGATGATGATGAGAAGGCTATGTTCCTTGAAGATCTTGGATTGGAAGAATCCGGACTTGAGAAGCTGATCAAGGCAAGCTATCATCTTCTTGGACTGATCAGTTATTTGACAGCAGGTGAGCCGGAAGTTCGTGCATGGACAATCAAGAAGGGAACTAAGGCACCACAGGCAGCTGGTAAGATCCATACAGACTTTGAACGTGGATTTATCCGTGCGGAAGTAGTAAGTTATGATGATCTGATGGCATGTGGAACTCATGCGGCAGCGAAAGAAAAAGGATTAGTTCGTCTGGAAGGAAAAGATTATGTCGTTCAGGACGGAGATATCATGCTGTTCAGATTTAACGTTTAACAGATATAGGGAATATGCTTAAAAACCGGTTAGATTCATTGTTTTCTAATTGGAAAAGCAGTAAAAACAGGAATCAGGGACAACTAGATTTGTTCCTGATTTCTGTGGATATGAAAGGAAATAACATAATATGCATTACAATATCAGCTTTCCGAATTTAGGGATTTATCTGGATCATGTAGGAAAAAGCATCAGCATCTTTGGTTTTTCCATTGCTTACTACGGCATGATCATCGGTGCAGCAATTTTGATTGGATTTCTGATTGCCACATCGGAGGCAAAAAGAACAGGGCAAAATCCGGAAGACTATCTGGATATGGGAATTGTCGGAGTGATCGCAGGAATTGCGGGTGCAAGAATCTATTACGTGATTTTCTCCTGGGATTTATATAAAGATAATCTGTTGTCTATCTTTAACCTCAGAGAAGGTGGACTGGCAATTTATGGTGGCGTGATCGGAGCAGTGATCGCAGTTTTTGTGATGGCTGCTGTTAAGAAAAAATCACCATTTCAGATTTTGGATACAATTGCACTGGCGCTTCTGAATGGTCAGATGCTTGGACGTTGGGGGAATTTCTTTAACAGGGAAGCATTTGGAGAATACACGGATTGTCTGTTTGCGATGAGGCTTCCGGTTGATGCAGTAAGACCGGGAGATATCACAGAACTTATGCGCGAGAACATGCAGAGAATTGACGGAGTCAGTTATATTCAGGTACACCCGACATTTTTGTATGAATCATTATGGTGTGCCGGACTTCTTATTATATTGTTTCTGTATAGGAAACATAAGAAATATGAAGGTGAGCTCTTTCTTATGTACCTGTTTGGTTATGGGGCAGGACGCGTGTGGATCGAGCGGCTTAGAACAGATCAGCTTGTTCTTCCGGGAATCGGATTTCCGGTGTCAGAACTTCTGGCAGGTTGCCTGGTGATTGTGACAGGAATTGTGCTGATCTATTGCAGAAGGCATTGCAGAAAAAGAAATGAGAAGAAAAAAGTGGATCAGTATGAGCCGGTGCCAACAAAGATCAAAGGGAAAAAACCACCGAAGTGGGATGACCGGTTGTTTAAAAACAGATAGAATGATAAGAAAAAAGTATAGTGATTCATAAGCCAGAAGAGTTAATGTTCAACAGAAAGTACTCTTCTGGCTTTTTCTATTTCTGCCTGTTTTAGTTAATAATCTCCAATAACAGCACTGATAACTATTCTCAAAACACTGCTCTGCACACGAAAATATACAAAAGAGGATATTTATAACTCTAGACTTTTGTGACTTTTGGAGATATAATGAAACTACATGTGAATTAATTATACTTAACTCAGTGTAAAACCTATGTAACACCTAAGGAGGAATAAAAATGGCAAGAAAAATGAAGACCATGGACGGTAATCAGGCAGCAGCTCACGTTTCTTATGCATATACAGAAGTAGCAGCTATCTACCCGATTACGCCTTCATCCGTTATGCCGGAGCATATCGATGAGTGGGCTACTGAAGGAAGGGAGAACATTTTCGGACAGACTGTACAGGTTACAGAGATGCAGTCCGAGGCCGGAGCAGCAGGTGCTGTTCACGGATCATTAGCAGCAGGTGCTCTTACAACAACATTTACTGCTTCTCAGGGACTCCTTCTTATGATTCCTAACTTATATAAGGTTGCTGGTGAGCAGCTTCCGGGAGTATTCAACGTATCTGCCCGTGCACTTGCAAGCCACGCACTGTCAATTTTTGGAGATCATTCTGATGTTTATGCATGTCGTCAGACAGGAGCAGCTATGCTCTGTGAATCCAGCGTACAGGAAGTAATGGACCTTACTCCGGTTGCTCATTGTGCAGCACTTGAAGGAAAGATTCCATTCATCAACTTCTTTGATGGATTCAGAACATCACACGAGATTCAGAAAATCGAGACATGGGATTATGAAGATCTGAAAGACATGGTAAGCATGGAAGCAATCGACGAGTTCCGTGCACATGCACTTAACCCGAACCACCCATGCCAGAGAGGTTCAGCTCAGAACCCGGATATCTTCTTCCAGGCAAGAGAGGCTTGTAACCCATTCTATGATGCACTTCCGGGAATCGTTCAGAAGTACATGGACAAGGTTAATGAGAAGATCGGAACAGACTACAAACTGTTCAACTACTATGGAGCAGCAGATGCAGAGCACGTGATCGTAGCTATGGGATCTGTTTGTGACACAATCGAGGAGACAATCGATTACCTGACAGCTGCAGGAGAGAAAGTCGGAGTTGTTAAAGTTCGTCTTTACAGACCATTCAGCGCAGAAGCTCTGATCGACGCTATCCCGGATACAGTTAAGAAGATTTCCGTTCTTGACAGAACAAAAGAGCCAGGAGCACTTGGCGAGCCACTGTACCTGGATGTTGTTGCAGCACTTAAAGGATCTAAGTTCGATGCAGTTCCGGTTTACACAGGACGTTATGGACTTGGTTCTAAAGATACAACACCTGCTCAGATTGTTGCTGTATACCACAACGATGAGAAAGCTAAATTCACAATCGGTATTGAAGATGATGTTACACATCTTTCACTTGATGCTGGTAAGCCACTTGTTACAACACCAGAAGGAACAATCAACTGTAAGTTCTGGGGACTTGGAGCAGATGGTACTGTTGGAGCAAACAAGAACTCCATCAAGATCATTGGTGATAACACAGACATGTATGCACAGGCTTACTTTGATTATGACTCTAAGAAGTCCGGTGGTGTTACAATGTCTCACCTTCGTTTTGGTAAGAAACCGATTAAATCAACATACCTGATCCATCAGGCTAACTTTGTTGCATGTCATAACCCGTCTTATGTTAACAAATACAACATGGTTCAGGAACTTGTTGATGGAGGAACATTCCTTCTGAACTGCCCATGGGATATGGAAGGACTTGAGGAGCATCTTCCAGGACAGGTAAAAGCTTATATCGCTAACCACGGAATTAAATTCTACACAATCGATGGTATCAAGATTGGTAAAGAGATCGGACTTGGCGGACGTATCAATACAGTTCTTCAGTCTGCATTCTTCAAACTTGCAGCTATCATTCCGGAAGAAGAGGCTATTGACCTTATGAAAGCAGCTGCTAAGGCTACTTACGGAAGAAAAGGTGACAAGATCGTTCAGATGAACTACGATGCAATCGATGCTGGTGCAAAACAGGTCGTAGAAGTAGAAGTTCCGGAAAGCTGGAAAGATGCAGCTGATGAAGGACTTGCTACACCACACATCGCAGACGGCGGAAGAACTGATGCGATTGCATTTGCTAAGAATATCCAGGCAAAAGTTAACGCTCAGGAAGGAAATACACTCCCTGTATCTGCATTCAATGATTATGTTGATGGATCTACACCGTCAGGAACATCTGCATATGAGAAACGTGGTATCGCAGTAGATATTCCGGTTTGGAATCCAAATCAGTGTATCCAGTGTAACCGTTGTGCATATGTATGTCCGCACGCAGTTATCCGTCCGGTAGCTCTGACAGAGGAAGAAGTTGCTCAGGCTCCAGAAGGACTTAAGACACTTGATATGATCGGAATGCCGGGAATGAAGTTCACAATGACAGTATCCGCTTACGACTGTACAGGATGTGGATCTTGTGTGAATGTCTGCCCAGGCAAGAAGAATAAAGAGACAGGCGAAGTTGAGAAGGCTCTTACAATGGCTAACATGGAAGCTAATGCAGGAGAGCAGACATTCTTCGACTTTGGTAGAGAGATTCCGGTTAAACCAGAAGTTGTTGCTAAATTCAAAGAGACAACAGTTAAGGGAAGCCAGTTCAAACAGCCACTCCTTGAGTTCTCAGGAGCTTGTGCAGGATGTGGTGAGACACCATACGCTAAGCTGATCACACAGCTGTTTGGTGATAGAATGTATATTGCAAATGCAACAGGATGTTCTTCTATCTGGGGTAACTCTTCACCGTCTACACCTTACACAGTAACACCGGAAGGTAAAGGACCTGCATGGAGCAACTCCCTGTTTGAAGACAACGCTGAGTTCGGATACGGTATGCTGCTTGCACAGAATACAATCAGAGACAGACTGAAAGCAAAAGTTGAGAAGATCGCAGAGAAGACTACAGATGAGGCAGTTAAGGCTGCAGCAGCTGAGTATCTTGAGACATATACAGTAGGCGCTACAAACGGAACAGCTACAGACAAACTTGTTGCAGCTCTTGAAGCACTCGATTGCGATTGCGAAGAGAGAGCAGAAGTTCTGAAGAACAAAGATTTCCTTGCTAAGAAATCCCAGTGGATCTTCGGAGGAGACGGATGGGCTTACGATATCGGATACGGCGGAGTTGACCACGTTCTTGCAAGCAAGAAAGATATCAACATTATGGTATTCGATACAGAGGTTTACTCCAACACAGGTGGACAGTCCTCTAAGGCTACTAAGACTGGTGCTACAGCTCAGTTCGCAGCAGGCGGAAAAGAGACTAAGAAGAAAGACCTTGCAGGAATGGCTATGACATACGGATACGTATACGTAGCTCAGATCGCTATGGGTGCTGACTTCAACCAGACAGTTAAGGCAATCGCTGAGGCTGAGGCTTATCCGGGACCATCACTGATCATCGCTTATGCTCCATGTATCAACCATGGTATCAAGAAGGGTATGAGCAAAGCTCAGACAGAGGAACAGCTGGCAGTAGAGTGTGGATACTGGAATAACTTCCGTTACAACCCGGCAGCAGAGGGAGACAAGTTCTCACTTGACAGCAAGGCTCCGAAGGCAGAAGGATACCAGGACTTCCTGAATGGTGAAGTACGTTACAACGCACTGAAGAGAGCTAACCCGGCTAAGGCTGACAAGCTCTTCGCGCTCAATGAGCAGGAAGCTATGGAGAGATACGATTACCTGAACAAACTGGTAACTGTATACGCTGCAGAAAAAGAAGATAAATAAGGATATTTCATGAGTGAATGAGATATGAAAAGAGGAGATCTCCGTAAGGGGATCTCCTTTTGCGTGAAAAAATAATGGGGAGTTGACTTGTTTCGCAATTTTTGATTACAGTGGTGCGCGAAGATATTTCTTCGGTGTCATTCCTTTATATTTTTTAAAGGTTTTGATAAAGTAGCTTACATCGTTAAATCCACAGCTAAGTCCGATGTCTGCGATTGATTCATTCGAAGTAACGAGCTTGAAACAAGCTTGTTCTATTCTATAGTAATTCAGATAGTCAACAGGAGTTCTATGGGTCATATCTTTAAAGTAGCGACAGAAATATTTTGAATTCATACCGGCGGCCTGAGACAGATCTTCCAGTGTGATACAGTCAGCATAATGGTTTTCAATCACTTCAAGAGCTTTCTTTAAATGTTCTATTTTTCGGCTATCCTTTTGACTGATGATTCGAACGTTTTCATACAATTTATTTTCCAGAATATAGCCTAAGAATTCGTACAGAGTACCAATCACCATAAGCTCGTGCCCTTCAGTACGCTTTTTGATATGTTCAAACATCATGGAGGTAATATGCTCTAAATTCTTTACAGGTGCTTTGATAAGGGAAGGGATAGTCAGAGTGTCACTTCCGATCTTCTTAAGCAGACGTTCGCTGGCATGATTTACTGCCATGAGCGATTCAAGGTTAAAAACAAGGCATTCATAGACACAATCCTTAGGAATTCCGCCATGAAGAAGCCCTCCTTTTATAAAAATAAGGTCGCCGGCTTCTGCAGTGAATTCACTTTCACCAATTGACATAAGTAATTTCCCTTTTAAAACACGAATAAGTTCATATTCGATGTGCCAGTGATAAGACATTTCATACCGTGGATGATTCGGCGTAACATGATAAAATTCAATTGGAAAATCAATGGTTCCGTGATTACGTTCTTCTCTGTAATTGATGTATTTCATGCAATAATCTCCTTTAAAAATCTAAATAGTGTAAAAACAAACACATATGTGGAAATATATGTTTATAAATTGTACTTTGTTGTATAAAAGGTGAATATCTTTATATTTTTATTCTAGTATACCACAAGACAAAAAGAAAGGAAAGAACTATAATGATACTCAAAGAAGCGGTTCTGCGAAGGAAGATAAGCAGAGCAAGGCAAACAATTAAGGAGGAATGTAATTATGGCAGAAAGAAGATTAGTAGGATCTTATCCAGTAATTGGTATCAGACCGACAATCGATGGACGTAGAGGAGCTCTTGACGTAAGAGGATCTCTTGAAGAGCAGACAATGAACATGGCAAAATCAGCAGCAAAACTGTTTGAGGAGAACTTAAGATATTCAAATGGTGAGCCGGTTAAAGTTGTTATCGCTGACACAACAATCGGACGTGTAGGTGAGAGTGCTGCTTGTGCTGATAAGTTCAGAAGAGAAGGCGTAGATATCACAGTTACAGTTACACCTTGCTGGTGCTACGGAGCTGAGACAATGGATATGGATCCACAGACAATCAAAGCTGTATGGGGATTCAACGGAACAGAGAGACCAGGAGCTGTATACCTTGCATCTGTACTTGCTACACATGCACAGAAGGGACTTCCGGCATTCGGAATTTACGGACATGACGTTCAGGAAGCTGACGACACAACAATTCCGGAAGACGTTAAAGAGAAACTTCTCAGATTCGGACGTGCAGCTGTTGCAGCAGCATCCATGAGAGGAACATCTTACCTTCAGATTGGATCTGTCACAATGGGTATCGGTGGATCTATCATCGATTCTGATTTCATCGAGTCTTACCTTGGAATGCGTGTAGAGTCTGTTGACGAGGTGGAAATCATCCGTCGTATGTCAGAAGAGATCTATGACAAGGCTGAGTTCGAGAAGGCTCTTAAATGGGCAAAAGAGACTTGCAAGATTGGTTGGGATAAGAACCCAGAAGAGCTTCAGGCTTCTCCAGAGGAGAAAGAGGAGCAGTTCGAGTTCGTTGTTAAGATGGCAGTTATCATCAAAGACCTTATGAACGGAAATAAGAACCTTGACGAGAAATTCTCAGAGGAAGCAATCGGACACAACGCTCTGGCAGCTGGATTCCAGGGACAGAGACAGTGGACAGACTTCTATCCGAACGGAGACTTCGCAGAGGCAGTTCTGAATACATCTTTCGACTGGAACGGAGCTCGTGAGCCATACATCCTTGCTACAGAGAACGACGTTCTCAACGGACTTGGAATGATGTTCATGAAACTTCTTACAGGACGTGCTCAGATCTTCGCTGACGTTCGTACATACTGGAGCCCAGAGGCAGTTAAGAAAGCTACAGGATATGACCTCGAGGGTGTTGCTAAAGAGAACGGTGGATTCCTTCACCTGATCAACTCTGGAGCAGCTTGTCTTGATGCATCTGGTGTTGCTAAAGATGAGAACGGTAACGGCGTTATGAAAGAATGGTGGAACGTTACAGAAGAAGACCAGAAAGCAATCATGGATGCTACAGAGTGGTGCATGGCTGACAACGGATACTTCCGTGGAGGCGGATACTCAAGCCGTTACGAGACACGTGCTCAGATGCCAGCTACAATGATCCGTCTTAACCTTGTAAAAGGCCTTGGACCGGTTCTTCAGATTGCAGAAGGATGGACACTTGAACTTCCGGAAGAAGTATCTGATAAGCTTTGGAAACGTACAGACTACACATGGCCATGTACATGGTTTGCTCCAAGATGTGATGGTAAAGAGGGAGCATTCAAGACAGCTTATGATGTAATGAACAACTGGGGAGCTAACCACGGTGCTATCTCCTATGGACACATCGGAGCTGACCTGATCACAATGTGTTCAATGCTTCGTATTCCAGTATCTATGCACAACGTACCGGAGAAAGATATCTACCGTCCGGCAGCATGGAATGCATTTGGAATGGATAAAGAAGGCGCTGACTTCAGAGCTTGTAAGAACTACGGACCACTTTACAAATAAGATGGAGTCCTTTTGTTAGGAAATGTAAAAAGACTGTAAATACAGTTTCGATACAGAGCTAGAACAAAGAATGCGGGGGGTCTGCCTATGCAGGGCCCCCGTTTTAATACCGACTAAAAGAGTATTAAGAAAAGAGGAAGATTATGGAGAAAAAAGTATTAGCATTTGACTTTGGTGCTTCAGGCGGAAGAGCAATGTGCGGAACTTTTGATGGTGACAAGATCAGCATTGAAGAACTTCACCGTTTTTCTAACGATCCGGTTATTTTGAATGGATCAATGTACTGGGATGTACTGAGATTATTTTTTGAAATCAAACAGGGTCTGATCAAAGCAAAGAAATGTGGAAAGATCGAAAGTATCGGTATCGACACATGGGGAGTTGATTTTGGAATGATCGACGAGGAAGGAAGACTTCTTGAAAACCCTGTACATTACCGTGATGCACGTACAGAAGGAATGATCGAAGAAAGTTTCAAACTGATCGATAAAGAGAAATTCTACCAGATCACAGGAAATCAGTTCATGGATCTCAACACAGCATTCCAGCTCCTTTCTCTTGTAAAGACAAGAAAAGAGCTTCTTGAGAAAGCTGACAAGATGATTTTGATGCCAGACCTTTTCAACTACTTCCTTACAGGGGAGAAAAAAGCTGAGTATTCTATCGCTTCTACAACACAGCTTCTTGATGCGAAAAAGGGTGAGTGGTCAGACGAAGTGATCGAAGCACTGGGAATTCCGAAACATATTTTCCCGGAAATCGTACCTACAGGTACAAAGATCGGCACTCTTACAGATGAAATCTGTACAGAGCTTGGTCTGGATAAGATTGATGTTATGGCTGTTGCAGGACATGATACGCAGAGCGCACTTGTATCTGTACCAACATCAGAAGAAGATTTTATCTTCCTGAGTTGTGGAACATGGTCACTGCTTGGAACAGAGCTTGCAGAACCTATTATCAATGAGAAATCCGAGCATTACAACATCACGAATGAAGGTGGATATGGAAGAAAGATTTCCTTCCTTAAGAATATCATTGGATTGTGGTGTATTCAGGAAAGCCGTCGTCAGTGGATCCGTGAAGGAAATGAGTACGGATTTGGCGAGCTTGAGATTATGGCAAAAGAAGCTCCGGCACTTCAGAGTTTTATTGATCCGGATGCACCGGAATTCACACCTGCCGGAGATATTCCGACAAGAATCCGTGAATTCTGCAAGAAGACAGGACAGCCTGTTCCGGAAACAGTCGGAGAAGTTGTTCGTTGCATCAACCAGAGTCTTGCAATGAAATATCGTCATGCGATGGAAGAGATTAAAGAGTGTACAGGTAAAGATTATAAGACAGTCTACATGGTAGGCGGTGGAACACAGAGTGCTCTTCTTTGCCAGTTCACAGCAAATGCATGTGGATGCAGAGTAAGTGCAGGTCCGATCGAGGCGACTGTTCTCGGAAATATTGCACTGCAGCTCATGGCTTCCGGAGATATCAAATCTATCGAAGAAGCAAGAGAAATTATCAAACGTTCTCAGGACATCAAGATCTACGAGCCACAGGACAAAGAAGCTTGGGACGAAGCATACGAGAGATTTAAGAAAATTTTAGTATAGTGCTTTGAACTAAGGGGGAATGGGTTGCCAGTTGTAGTGTAATTATGGCGTTGCTGGTCGCACATCGTGTGAACAGTAACATTATGGCTGGG
>OICC01000096.1_pt1 | contig 30984 bp, 26 predicted proteins | sample 1581191 | NCBI WGS metagenome assembly OICC01 (sample SAMEA3882535, study PRJEB24775) | human gut metagenome | biome: human-associated habitat; feature: intestine environment; material: feces | place: Netherlands | collected 2009/2010 | reverse complement strand
ATACACCAGTCACGGATATTCTCCAGCCAGTGCAGGTAAATCTTGTCAAAACGCTCCGGTACGAAACGAAGTTCACCAGTCTTCAGTGCGTTGATCGCCGGTTTTGCAAGCTCATCCATCTTTACAAACCACTGCTGTTTGATCAGCGGCTCAACGGTTGTACCACAACGGTCATGTGTTCCTACTGCATGCATGTGAGGAACAACCTTTACAAGGTATCCCTGCTCATCCAGATCTGCTACGATTGCCTTTCTGGCCTCGTAACGATCCATTCCTGCGTATTTTCCACCCTTCTCATTAATTGTTGCATCATCGTTCATGATATTGATTTCCGGAAGGTTGTGACGCTTTCCTACTTCGAAATCGTTCGGGTCATGTGCCGGTGTGATCTTAACAGCACCTGTTCCGAATTCTTTGTCTACATAATAGTCTGCAACGATCGGAATCTCACGATTTACAAGCGGAAGGATTGCCATCTTTCCTACGATATCTTTGTATCTCTCATCATCCGGGTGAACAGCGATCGCTGTATCTCCAAGCAGTGTCTCCGGACGTGTTGTTGCAATCTCAAGGAAACGGTCTGTTCCGGCGATCGGGTACTTAATATGCCAGAAGTTTCCGTCCTGATTCTCATGCTCTACCTCTGCGTCTGACAGAGATGTCTTACATTTCGGACACCAGTTGATGATTCTGGAACCTTTGTAAATATATCCCTTGTTGTATAAATTGATGAATACTTCTTCTACAGCCTTAGAACATCCCTCGTCCATTGTGAAACGCTCTCTGTCCCAGTCACAGGAAATACCAAGCTTCTTCAACTGGTTCTCGATTGTTCCTGCATATTCTTCTTTCCACTGCCATGTTCTCTCAAGGAATCCCTCACGTCCGAGTTCTTTCTTGTCGATTCCCTCTTCTTTGAGCTGATTTGTAACCTTAACCTCTGTAGAGATTGCTGCATGGTCTGTTCCCGGAATCCACAGTGCGTTATATCCTTCCATTCTCTTGTAACGGATCAGGATATCCTGCAGTGTATTGTCAAGTGCATGTCCCATATGCAGCTTTCCTGTAATATTCGGAGGCGGCATTACTGTTGTAAATGGTTTCTTACTTCTGTCTACTTCAGCATGAAAATACTTGTTCTCACACCATCTCTCATAGAGTTTCTCTTCGATCTGTTTCGGATCGTAAGTCTTTGCGAGTTCTTTGCTCATGATTGTTCTCCTTTTTCCACATATTATGTTAATTTTGTAATTGTTTTCCACAATCTCATTGTTTTAAAAGTGGATATCTCTTTCTTCTATAACTAGAAAACGCCCTCTACTTCACGTAAAGGGCGAAAATCTCGCGGTACCACCTTATTTATATCTGTAAGAACTTGTTACTGTTTGTATTAACCTTGTTCTTTACATATACATCTCTTCGTTCTGTAACGTGAACGACTCCGGGAACTCCTATCCAACCTCTTCGACCTTTCAGAATTCCGGCTCCGAAGCTACCTTCCATCATCCTTTTTCCAAACCGTCTCACAGCCAGATCCTCTTAGCAATCTGAACGGTTCTCTCTGTGGGAAGTAATGACGTACTCCTCTTCTTCAACACCTGTATCTTTACATAGTTGTTAAATACTTTTTAACTGTTACTACTATAGCTGTCAAAGGCTGATTTGTCAAGGGATTTCCCTTTCTTTAAGAAATCTTAAAATATCATAACCACCGCCGGAAGTACAGCCTTATCTTCTTAACCTTGCTCTTTTAAAAGTAAATGTTGCAACATCCCTGCAATATCATACCCGTAGTTCTCTCCTGTCGCCCAACCGGCTCCTTCCGGGTTCTCTTTCTGTCCCAGCCATTGTACATAAGGTGCAGACGCTTTTTTCACATATTCATAACGATTATCCACACAAGTCTGATTCAGCGGTTCATCTGTCGCATAGGCCTTCAGATGCTGGATCTGTGCCCTCACTCCTGTTCTGACATCCGGATAAGAATTTCCCGGCACTCCTCCCCCGGTTGTTCCTATTCCGGCAAAATTGAACTGTTCAATACTTACATCACCGCCAAACTGAAGAAATCCAGTCTCTTTCATTGCCTGGGTAAATGCAACCTCTGCCCGGATGTCTTCTGCCTCTGCTTCTTCACAGTAGATCTGGCAGAATGTTTCTATGGTATCAGCCCCGCCTTTTGCCAGTTCTTCCGACGGATATTCGTATCCCGATTGATTGAAATAATCTGCAAGCTCATCCACCGTAACAACACTCTCCCCCATGACCGGATACTGTCCGGCCGGAGAACACATCTGTGCTGTTATTGCTGCACTGTCAGTCTGTGCAACTTCTTCTATCGAATCTGTTGCCTCTTCTGCAACTGCTTCCTTTTCATTTTGCATGTCAGAATCTGATTTCTGTTCCGTTTCTGACTGTTTCATAACATTATTTTTCTGGTTCTGAGGAATCATTCCGTTTTTTCCTGCCATTGCCAGAATCACAACCAGAAAAACTCCCATTGCTGCTTCTATATAAATAGGTAATTTCATTTCGCGCTCCCTGTCCATTTCCCAGGTATTTGATATAGTATATACAACAATTCTTTCAGATAACACTCAATTAATAAATAGGTACCGTTACCCGAGAACTTTAAAAACATGCCTAAAAATAGAAGCAAAAGAGAGTGTAAAAAAAGAAGCTACAATACGCAGCTTCTTTTTTACTTCTTTTTACACTTATTATTTCCACAATTTCTTGTAGATTTCAATAACATCTTCCTTATTTGGTACTCTCGGGTTTGTTGCTGTACATCCATCCTCGAGTGCGGCATCTGCCATACTATCGATTGCATTGAAGTACTCTTCCTCTGAGATTGTACCCATCTGAGAGATTGACAGCGGAATATCCATCTCTTTTAACATAAACTGTACCCAGTTTACAAGGGATCTGACTGTCATGATCTCATTGTAGCTGCTCAGTCCAAGGATCTGAGCTACAGTTGCATAACGCTTAACAGCCGGAAGATATTCTTTCTGACTCTTACTATGTTTATTGATATCACTGTTGAATTCAATGATATGTGGAAGAAGCATTGCGTTCGCACGTCCGTGTGGGATGTGGAACTTTGCACCTAACTGATGAGCCATACCATGGTTCAGTCCGAGAGATGCTGAGTTGAATGCCAGTCCTGCCAGACAGGATGCGGAATGCATCTTCTGACGTGCATGAGTATCATTTCCATCCAGATATGCTCTGAGAAGGAATACTCCAACCAACTCGATTGATTTCTCTGCAAGTGCCGTTGAGAAATCGCTTCTCTCTGTACTTACACATGCTTCAAGTGCGTGTGTAAATACGTCCATTCCTGTATCTGCTGTAATCGCCGGTGGCACACTCTTTACAAGTTCTGCATCGAGGATTGCCTCGTCCGGCGTCAATTCCCAGGATACAAGTGGATATTTTCTCTGTTCTGCCGGGTCTGATACAACGGCAAATGAAGTTACCTCTGATCCTGTACCGCTTGTTGTTGGAATTGCAATCAGCCCTACCTCTGCGTAATGATCTACGCGAAGTGCAAATTCACGGATTGACTTGGAGGAGTCAATTGCTGATCCGCCACCAACTGCAACAATTGCATCCGGCTTATATTCAAGCATCTTCTTAACACCGAGACTGATCTTCTCAATCGGTGGATCCGGAACAATATCCTGAAAGATATCATATTCCTTACCTGCTTTTTTGATTGGATCGAGAATCAGGTTCAGATTTTTGCTTTTCGCCATAAATGGGTCTGTAACGATCAGGATCTTTTTATATGGCACTTCTGCCAGTCGATCCAGCGCATTATCTCCAAAATTTACTCTAGTTTTAATCTGAAAGCTTTTCATAACTGCCCTTCCTTACTTTGGATAGATACATTTTACACCAATCTTATCAAAATGCTGAAGCCATCTTGTTTCCGGCTTTGCATCCGTAACTATAGTTGTGATCTGATCTAATGAACCTATCTCAGCAAATGCTACTTGATCGAACTTACTGCTGTCTACAGCAAGAATTTTTTCTTTTGCTCTTGTCAGCATTGTTCGCTTATTATTCGCATGCAGATCATCTGAATCTGTAAGTCCAGCGTTCATATCGATTCCCTTTGCAGAGATAATTGCCTTATCTACATGATAAGATCGAAGCATCCGGTCTGTCTGATAACCTACCAGTGCAAAGGATCCTTCTCTTGACTCTCCTCCGGTAGAGAGAACCTTCCAATCCTGCGCCCCAAAAAGCTCTATGATAATCTCCACAGAGTTTGTGAGCACGGTAAGATTCTTCTTTCCCTGTTCGAGAAGCGTCTTTGCAACATACACTGCTGTAGAACTTGCATCAAGCATGATGCTGTCCCCATCTTTGATCTGTTCACTCACCAGTTCCGCAATATGCTGTTTACCAACAATATTGCGATTCTTTCTGATGTTGAACGGAAGCTCGATATTCACATTTTCATTGATCACGGCACCGCCATAGCTTTTTATGGCGAAACCGTCCTGAACCAGTTTATCGAGATCCCTTCGGATTGTTTCCTCAGAGACCTCATAAATCTGGCTTAATTCACTTACTACAACTCGTCTGTCGTTCTGCAGTTTTTCTAATATTTCATTTCTTCTCTCTATCGCAAGCATCTAACTGCCTCCTGTCCTAAGTCCAATATAATGTTACTGGTATTGAACTATAATTCCCTCAGACATTAAAGCAGAGTTCATTATAAGATTGCGTCGCGAATCTGAGCATCCGGATGAGCAATAACGGAAGAGTCAAGGAACATTCCTCTATCTTTGATTGCTTCCTTAGCTTTTTCGATTGCAGCTTCTACAGCAGCCACTTCACCAGTGAGCAGCATGTAGGATTTTCCGCACATACCACGTGCGATACGAAGCTCGATCAAATCAACGATAGCCGTCTTCGCAGCCTCATCAGCAGCTACAATAATTGAAGATGCATCGTATGTCTCCATAATACCAAGAGCGGATACGTCTTCAATATGTGCAGCACCGTAGATTGCCGGGAAGATGGACTCATGCGGATTACCGAGCACAAAACTGTCGATCAGGTGAAGACCATGCATCTCTTTTGCATTATCCACTGCTGCTTTAACGGCACTTAAGTCACCTGTAATGATCGCGATATATTTGCCCGGACATACTGTCTGTGCTTCGATTATGCTGACTTCAGAAGTCTTTACCATAGCATCAGCTGCGGTAATACCTGCTGAAACAGTCTTATATTCTACCATTCCAATAGCCTTACTCATTGCCTGCACGTCCTTCCTGAGATTCTATGACAATATATTTCTCATTTACTTCTGTAACTAAACCATTCACGGATGCGTGGATTCCAACGCTTAATCCCTTTCCTGGTTCAGCAATCATCTGTCCTTTAGTTACCATGTCGCCTGCTTTCACAATTGCAGAAGCAGGTGCTCCAATATGCTGACTTAACAGAATACGTACTGTCTTAACCGGCACTGCTGATTCATCAAGCGGTGCTTCACGGTTATATCTCGTAAGATCAAGACGCGCCATAAGTCTCTCCATCGGAACTTTTCTGTATTCTCTTTCCGGTCCTACAGGTTTTGCTTCTACTTTCGGAGGACGGATTCCGTTTGCACGAAGACCTCCCTTGTACTCTGCCATAAGACTTCTTGGTGAAAGTCCCTGGAAACAGGAATACATCTCACAAAGTCCGCAGGATGAGCAGAACAACGTATTGATGAAGATGTTCGGCTCCTGTACATCCTTGCATGTTGCTGCAAGCATAAATTTATTTGGCTCAATCGGATGTCCTAACAGATGTCTTGGACATAAGTCTGTACACATTGTACACTGGCAACAGCAAGCTGCTGCTCTCTTCATATCGATTGAGTTTTTCTTTAATTTCTTCTGAATGATGTGATGGTCTTTCGGAAGAACAAGGATTGCATTTGTTGTCTTTGTAACAGGCTGCGCTCCTGTTCCGATATTACCCATCATAGGTCCACCAACGAAGTAAACTGCATCTTTTGTAGTTACACCGCCGGCAAGAGCTACTACTTCTTCCAGTGGTGTTCCGATTGGAACACGAACTGTGATTGGGTGCTCTACCTCAGCTACTACTGATACAAGCTTGTCCTCAACAGGTGTCTTCTCATTCAGTGCTCTGTATACATTGTAAACTGTCTCTACGTTGAATACAGCTACGCCGCTTTCGATTGGAAGTCCGCCCGGTCTTACAACTTTACCTGTTGTCTCATAAATAAGAACAACCTCATCACCTGCCGGATATACTTCATCCAACAGTCCAAGTCTTACTTCCGGATACTGTCCCATAACGGCCTTTACAGCTTCGATCGTTGCTGTGTAAGCTTTCTTAATACCAATGATGACTTCTTTCGCACCGACTGTCTCGCCGATCATATGAAATGTATCAATGATCTCCTTTGCATATTTCTCAAGGAGCTGTCTATGAAGTCGAAGCAGTGGCTCACACTCTGCACAGTTCAGAATGATTGTCTCTGCACGTTCATCTAATTTAGCATATGTAGGAAAGCCTGCACCACCAGCACCAACGATACCGTTCTGCTGCAATATGCTGCTTAATTCTTTCATATCCATAATTTCACTACTCCAGTCCTAATCCTTCGTCAATAATTCCAACGATTGCAGCATCGATCGGTGCTTCCGGCATACCACTTCCGATTCTCGCAGCACTTCCCTGTACAACCAGAACGTATTCGCCGATTCCTGCGCCGATCTTATCGATTGCAATGATCTGTTTTGCTCCCTGACGCATATGATCTGCCACTTCTACAATCATGAATTTATTTCCGACTAAGTTTTCATTCTTGCGTGTTGATACAACACTGCCAACAACTTTTCCCATTAACATGATACAATCCTCACGGTATCCCCGCTCTTAATCTGCGCTGCATTTGCTTCATCTGTATCGATGTGCATCTCAAGTGTAAAGCTATCATCTACACGGATCTGTACGTTGTTAAAGATGGTTCCTCTCTCATTATCTGCTTTTACAGATACGATATCACCATCATGAACTCCTGCTGCCATCGCATCTTTCGGAGCCATGTGAATATGTCTCTTCGCAACAATGCATCCCTCGTTCAGATACACCGCACCTTTTGGTCCGATGATCGCGATTGGTGCGCTTCCTGCAATATTTCCTGATTCTCTGATTGGTGCTTTTACACCGAGGCTGATTGCATCTGTTGCAGAAATCTCTACCTGAGTATTCTTTCTGACTGGTCCAAGAACTCTTACATTCTCGATTGCTCTTAATTTAAGACCAACAATTGTAACCTTTTCGTTTGATGCAAACTGTCCACCCATAAGTTCTTTGAACTTTGTAAGATGGTAGCCTTCTCCAAACAGAATCTCGACATGCTCCTGTGTGAGATGGATATGTCTTGCGGACACTCCGATTGGAACGAGAAAACCTTCTCCAGACTGAGCAGCATTCTTTTTCTCTACTGCTTCGAGAACCATTTTTGTAATTAATTCCACATTACTGTTATCCATATTTGTGTCTCCTCGCAAAGTGGATTGCTCCACTTACTTGTTTAAGCACTCTCAGGGGATCAGCGCCCGGCGCTTAATCCCCTGAAAGTACCGGTTTTATTTACCTTTGACTATTATTTGATCTGTGGAAGAATCTTCTCAACATCTGTATGTGGTCTTGGGATTACATGTGTAGCTACAAGCTCTCCAAGTCTTCCTGCTGACTCTGCTCCAGACTCAACTGCTGATTTAACTGCTCCAACGTCTCCACGAACCATAACTGTTACAAGACCAGATCCGATCTTCTCTGTTCCAACGAGTGCTACGTTAGCAGCCTTTAACATTGAATCTGCTGCCTCGATAGATGCTACAAGTCCTCTTGTTTCAACCATTCCTAATGCTTCCTGTGACATTCTGCGTTCCTCCTTCTGAACTTCCGGTTTCTTCTGAACCGTTTCTGCCTTTTGCGCCGTCTTTCTTACTCTGCGTACAGTTTTGGCTGGCGCTTTGGCTGTTGTTGTTTTCTTTTCTTTTTCGTCTGCCATCTGTAGCTGCCTCCTATACAACCTTGTTTACACTTGTGTTAATGATTCTCAAGATCTCCTCGTGAGGACTTGGAATCACTACTGTGCTCACTGGTTTTTTGATTCCATTCTTCTCGGCAGCTTCAATGGCCTGCGCAACTGCGGATACATCACCACGAATTATGATCGTGACAAGTCTTCCACCTAGTTTTTTCTCCCATGTAACGAACTGCACATCAGCAGTCTTGCACATGATATCCACGGCTACCACTGCTGCCGTAACGCTTGGGATTTCAAAGAATCCATACGCTTTTCCCATGAGACTGCTCCTTTTCTAGCTGTTTGACTTCAAACTATACTGTAGGAAGGATCTTCTCAACGTCGTTGTGTGGTCTTGGGATTACGTGTGTAGCTACGAGTTCTCCAAGTCTTCCAGCTGCGTCAGCACCTGTCTCAACTGCTGCTTTAACAGCTCCAACATCTCCACGAACCATAACTGTTACAAGTCCGGATCCGATCTTCTCTGTTCCTACGAGTGTAACCTCTGCTGCTTTTGTCATTGCATCTGCAGCCTCGATTGCTGCTGTAAGTCCTCTTGTTTCTACCATTCCTAATGCAAGCTGTGCCATTGCCATTGTAATATCCTCCTAAATTTCTTCGACTTCTTCGTCTGTTACTTTGTGTGGTGTTCCTTTATCAAATGCGTTAAGCTTAAGCATCTTCTCAGTGTCCTCAGTCGGTCTTGAGATCTTATATTTTGTGACAATTCCTGTCATTGACTCTGCTTTCGCTGTAGCAGCCTCAAGTGCTGCCTCCACATCTGCAACCTGTCCGCGGAACTTGACCATTACGATCAACGGTACAGGCAATTCGTCTGCATTCGCAGGTTTATTTTTATCGAAGTTCTCCAGTCTTACATTTCCTGCTTTACATCCGGCGTCAGCCGCTGCAAATGCTGTTGCAAGTCCGAATACTTCCAGCATACCTACTGCTTCCATACTCTCTCACCTTATTTGTTGATGATTGCAATCTTAAGACCTTTCATAGCCAGGTTTGTCTGGTGAGCCTCATTGATCTGCTCGAGTGGGAACTCGTGTGTGATCAGATCATCCATCGGAAGTCCGATTGCTTTTGCTCTCTTAAGGAAATCAAATGTAGTTGCATAATCTCTCAGAGTGTATACCCATGAGCCAACCAGTGTGATCTCTTTTGAGCAAAGATCGAAGTGTGGGTTGATTGTTGCATCTCCACCATTGATAAAGAATCCAAGCTCACAAAGTCCACCACCATTGCGGATGAATTTGTAAATGTTTGCATGAGCGATCGGTGATCCTGTACACTGGAATGCGAAGTCAGCAGCATGTCCGCCGAATGCATCTTTTACTCCCTGTGCAAGTGCATCGATTCCCTGGAAATCTTTGAAGTTAACTGACTTCTCAGCTCCCATTCTCTTAGCAAAGTCAAGTCTCTTCTGCTCTCCGTCTACAGCTACGATATTCTCAATACCCATTGTACGAAGAACTGCGATACAGATCAGTCCGATCGGTCCACATCCCTGAACAACAACTCTGCTGTTGAATCTTAAGATTCCTGTTGTCTTAGCTCTTTCTACTGCATGTACAAGTACTGCACATGGCTCGATCAGTACACGGGATTTCAGATCCAGATCACTTACGTTGAATACTGTAGATCCCTCACGGATCAGGATGTAATCTGAGAACCATCCATTCAGATGAACATCATCGTCCGGGAGAAGTCCGTATACATCAGCTCCGCCTACGTTCTGTTTGTTGAGGTCGTACATTGTGATCTCCGGATCATCCTTGAAGATCATACATGTAACAACTTTATCTCCAAGATTCAGAGCTTTTCCAGCGCTGTCAACTTTAACGTTTTTACCCATCTTAACGATCTCACCTGTTCCCTCATGTCCGAGTACTACAGGAATAAGGCTGAATGGGTCTCTCTTGAATTCGTGAGCGTCTGTTCCACAAACACCACATCCTTCAACTTTAACAAGAATATCTCCGTCACCAACTTCCGGCATCGGATACTCTTTGATTTCAAAATGCTCAAGTGCTGTAAGCATAGCTACATGAGCTGTCTTTGGAATTTCATTTCCTGCTGCTTTCTGTGCCGGAGCTGCTTCTGGAACTTTCTTTTCCAGCATGCTCTCAAGTACCTGTTTTACAACAGCTTCTACATTAGCAGAATTCATTTCCATTGTCTATACCTCCGTTATCTTATACATAAGCTGTCTGTCATTACGCAACGTCTTCTCTTTGTGAAGCTGCTTGCGCTTGTAAGTCCTTCACCAGTTCTGCTGGCAATTGTAAATGTACAGAAGCCTTCGCCTCCGAATCCAAGTGCCGCATAGGATGGTCCGTTCTTAACAAGAATTGCTGTGTCAATTGCTTTTGCATATTTTGTAATACGATCTACATTCTTGGAATGAATGTGAGCGGAATGTCTGTTACCATGCTCAAGCCATACAGCCTGCTCTACAGCATCGTCGAAATCTTTCGCTCTTACTACACCAAGAATTGGCATCATAAGCTCTGTTGCGATCAGTGGGTGTTCCTTTGGTCCTTCAAATGTAATACATCTGATATTGTCCGGAACTGTAACTCCGATCATTCCAAGCAGTGTCTTTGCATCACGTCCAACACATTTTCTGTTCAGCTTTCCGCCTGCAAGAACTACATTTGTCAGTGCATCCTGCTCTTCCTTGGAAGCCAGGTAGCATCCCTGCTCATTTACCATGTAGTGCATCAGTTCATCAGCGATAGAATCAACTGCAACAATCTCTTTTTCTGCGATACACGGAAGGTTGTTATCAAATGTACATCCGTTTACAATGTCCTCAGCTGCCTTACGGATATCTGCTGTCTCATCAACGAGTGCCGGTGGGTTACCTGCTCCAGCTCCGATTCCTCTTCTTCCTGAAGAAAGAACTGCTGTAACAACTCCCGGACCTCCTGTTGCAGCGATCAGCTGAATTGCAGGATGTTTCATCATGATGTTACTTGTCTCAAGTGTCGGATGCTCTACTGTACAAGCAATGTTGTCTGGTCCACCAACCTCAACAGATGCTTCGTTCAGAAGATTAACTGCGTAGATTGATGTTTTGATTGCTGCCGGATGTGGGTTGAATACTACTGTATTTCCACCTGCGAACATTCCGATTGTGTTACAGAGAACTGTCTCGCTTGGGTTTGTGCAAGGTGTGATCGCTCCGATTACTCCGAACGGTCCCATCTCGATCAATGTAAGACCTCTGTCTCCTGACCATGCCTGTGTAGTGATATCCTCTGTTCCAGGAGTCTTCTCAGCTACAAGCTGGTGTTTTAAAATTTTATGTCCGACATTTCCCATGCCAGTCTCCTGAACTCCCATACGGGCCAGGATTTCTGCATTCTCCATGATCTTTTTACGGATGTTGGAGATAACTTTCTCTCTGTGATCCAGTGACATCTTAGCCACGATCTTCTGGGACGCTTTCGCTGCCTCAATGGCCTCGTTCATATCCTTGAATACACCGCGGTCTCCCTGTACATCAGAAGCGATCTGCATCTTTGCAAGAACGTCCTGTACAATGTCCTGAACCATCTGTTCATTTATAGACACTCTAATACCTCCTTGAAGACTTGTTTTCCGTAAGCTGCGATTGCTGTGTCCTGTTCAGCAGTTCCGCCGCTGACACCAAGTGCACCGACGATCTTACCATCAGCTTCGAGTACCTCTCCGCCTCCGAAGATCACGATCTTACCATCATTCGTAAACTGAATTCCGTATAATGGCTGTCCCGGCTGACTCAACTGACTCAACTCTGCTGTGGACATCTTAAGGCTCGCGGAAGTATATGTCTTGTTTAATGCAATGTCAAAGCTCGCTATGTAGGCGTCATCCATACACTGGACGGCTACAGGTCTACCTGCCTTGTCGGAAACTGCTACAACCGCATTCACACCTACACGTGCCGCTTCTGCCTTAACTTTTTCAATCAAGGCATTGGCAAGCTTCAATGTCATCTGATGCTTTTTGCATTGACAGACATGTTTGTGTGTATGTTGTGGAGCTGCTTCCTTCATCTGATCCAGCACAGCCTGAACTGCACTGGTAATTTCCTGCTCATTCATAGCATTGCTCCTTTACTAATCTGTCAGATTACCTTCCCAGCTGTTCCATAACTTTCTTTGTGATAGAAGCTACAAGATCAGCATCTGTTCCTTCTGGAGCTGCTGCTGAAGATCCGCCACAGTTTCCACCGCATGAATGGCAGCTTGGCTTACCAGCTTTAGCGTTCGGGCAAAGGTTTGCCGGGTGTTTTCCTGGAAGTCCCATCTGTCTTCTCAGTTCGTACAGTCTCTGAACCTGCTCATCGTTCAGTTCCTGAGGTCCACCAATCTGCATGGACTGCCATAACAGACGTGCGTAGAACTCAAGAGACTCCATCTTGTGGTATGCGCTCAGAAGGCTGTCTGAGTAAGCAAGTGCTCCGTGGTTCTCAAGAAGAACTGCATCAAAGTGCTGAAGGTATGGCTCGATAGCGTCCGGAATCTCCATTGTAGAAGGTGTACCGTATTTAGCGATCGGAACACATCCAAGAGCGATAACTGCTTCTGGCATGATTGGCTGTGTAAGCGGAATACCAGCGATAGCGAATGTTGTAGCGTACAGTGGGTGAGCATGTACTACAGACTGAACGTCTGGTCTCTCTCTGTACACACGCATGTGCATCTTAATTTCTGAAGATGGTCTGAATCCTTTATTTGCCTGAAGAACATTACCATTCTCATCTACTTTACAGATGTACTCTGGTGTCATGAATCCTTTGCTGACACCTGTTGGTGTACACAGGAACTCATGGTCGTTCAGTTTTACAGAAAAGTTTCCGTCATTAGCTGCAACCATTCCACGGTTGTAAACTCTTCTTCCGATTTCACACATTTCTTTTTTGATTTCGTATTCGTTTTGCATTTTTTCTCCTCCTTGGAATCGTGTCAAAACTTTTGTTTTGTGTTGTTTCTTAACTTATTTTACCACACAATCCCACATTAGTCAATTTGAACAGCCGTTGTTTTTGTTGTTTCTTGTGATTATTTTCACTATTTTCTCTGTTTTCGACTTCGTGTAGATTATCTGATTGTGTTTTTTATTTTTAACCACCGATCCGGCACTCTACACCGGAAACTTCTTCTGCTACTTTCAGAAGTCGTTCCATCTTTTCATTTGTCGGTGGTTTTACATCCCCCATCAGGTATGGGCGGTTCAGTCCGTCATATTTATCCTGTCCCAGCCTGTGGTAAGGCAGAAGATGCATTCTTCTTACATTGCCAAGTTTGCGGACATATTCGGCAATATCACGGATTTCTATCTCTGTATCATTGAATCCCGGGATTACCGGAACACGGATGCTCAACTCTGTCATATGAGAGTCTGCAATCTTCTTTGCATTCTCTAACATCAGTTCATTCGAGCGTCCTGTAAATTCTTTATGTTTCTCTGGATTCATGTGTTTGATATCCAGCAGATACTGGTCTAAATATGGAAGAATCTCTTCGATTGTGCTGTATGGTGCGCATCCCATACTTTCCATCGCAGTTGTGATTCCTGACTCTTTCGCTGCCCGCAGAAGGTCTCTTGCGAACTTCGGCTGGCAAAGGCTTTCGCCTCCGGAAAGTGTAAGTCCGCCTCCGGTTCTTCTATAATAAGTACGGTCTTTTTCTACCGTCTTCATCACTTCCGCAACCGTTGTGTCCTCACCGATCACTTTTGGTTCTCCCTGCACCATCATTGTCTCGATCTCGTAGTGCTGCGATTCCGGATTACAGCACCAGCGGCATCTGAGCACGCACCCCTTCAGGAACACGATGGTTCGAATTCCATTCCCATCATGGATGGAATACCGCTGGATATCGAAGATTCTTCCTTTGGTCTTCAGATATTCTTCCATGCTGTCTCCCTCTTATTCTTAAAATCCCTGCTCTGTTCTGCGGATGATATCATCCTGCAGTGACTTGGACAATGTCGTAAACAGTGCACTATATCCAGCTACACGTACAACCAGATGTTTGTACTGTTCCGGATGCTCCTGTGCGTCCAGAAGTGTTTCACGGCTGACAACGTTAAACTGCATGTGGCTTCCCTTCTGATCAAAGTATGACTGGATCAGTCCTACAAACTTCTCAAGTCCTTCTCTTCCACTCAGTGCAGACGGATGAAACTTCTGATTGAACAGTGTTCCATTCGAAGCAATAAAGTGATCCAGTCTGGAAACGGAGTTTGCAGCTGCTGTCGGTCCGTTCACATCCTTACCGGCTGATGGCGATACTCCATCGGCTACCGGCATATGTGCTAGACGTCCGTCCGGTGTGGCTCCTGTCTGTCCGCCAAGCGGTACATTCGCTGATACTGGATATAATCCCGCCTGGAACATACCTCCACGTGGATTTTTGTATTTCTCCAGTGGTTTTGTATAAGTATAGGCAACGTCTCTTGCAAATGCATCAACCTCCGGAATATCATTTCCGAACTTCGGCACTGCATCAATCAGCTTGAGGATTCTCTCACCATTCGCCTTCACCTGCTCTGATTCTGTCACTGCAACAACAGTCTTCAGGATTGCCGCAACTTCTTTCTCGCCTACCGGCTGTCCGGCAGACTTCATAGCAGAAGCCACTTCTGATACCATCTCTGCAACATCATCACTGCTCAGACCCTTTCCATAGTTTGTACTAAGAGCCATCTTCAGGTCATGCATTGTAATCTTGTTCTCGTCATAAACGAGTTTCTTTACTGCGTAAAGTGCATCTGCCATGTTGGCAACACCGAATCCCTGCGGACCTGTAAAGTTATATACAGCTCCTCCCTGTTCCAGTGTCTTTCCTCTCTTGATACAGTCATCGACCATACTTGCCAAGAACGGAAGCGGTGCTCTCTCTGCGTGTGCCATATCAATAGCATTGTCAGCATTAACAAGTAGTGCGATTGCATAATCCATCTGTGCTTTATAAGCATCATAGAATTCATCAAATGTCTTCATATCCTCAACATTACCTGTCTTTGGACCAATCTGTACACCCTTGTCCACACCATTTGAAAATACCAGTTCCAGCGGACGACACATATTGAAGAATGCTGCATCATGCCATCCGTTCGTCTTACCAGACTTCTGTGGTTCTACACATCCGATGATATTGTAGTCTCTCGCATCCTGTAAAGTCAGTCCACGGCTCTCCAGTGACGGGATAATAACCTCATCATTATAATACGCCGGGAGTCCGATTCCTGTTCTTGTAAGTTCTGCTGCATAAATCAGGAATTCATGTGGTGATCCATTCCAAACTCTTACAGAAAGAGAAGGCATTGGAAGGAATACATGCATAGATGATGTAATACACATAAATGAAAGATCATTCGTAACATCTATGCCCTCTTCATTCTGTCCTCCTACGATCAGGTTCTGGAACAGACTGTAACCTGCGAATCCTTCTGCTGAAGCCGCATCACGGCACTTGTTCAGGTCATTTAATTTAACCCAGATACAATCCAACAGTTCCTGTGCAAACTCTCTTGTGATCTTTCCGCTGTCGAGATCCTTCTTATAATAAGGATACATATACTGGTCGAATCTTCCAGGGGAGATCGAATGTCCACTGGACTCGATCTGTAACAGCTGCTGTACAAACCAGAAGGACTGACAAGCTTCATAGAATCCTGTCGCACCCTTCTCCGGTACATTCGCACAATTCTGTGCAATGATAAGAAGTTCTTTCTTTCTTACCGGATCAGAACATTTCTCAGCCATCTCAAGTGCAAGCTTTGCATAACGGCGGGCATATGTGATCGCTGCATCACAGCTGATCATCACTGCCTCAAGGAAACGTGATTTTGTCTGATAGTTACCATCACTGACCTTCATAGAAGCAAGCTCATCTTCTGCTTTCTTGCGGATTCCGGAAAATCCGATCTCGAGAACTTCACCATACTTAACTGTCACATGTCCTACACCATTATAGAAATAGTTTCCAGGTGTAAAGATATTGTGTTCAATGTCAAGTAATGTCTCCGGCTCCATGTATGCTGTAGCCAGGTCACTTGTTGTACGGCCTTTCCAGTAAGCATTCGCCTCTTTCAGTTCCTTCTTCGTCTGCTCAGAGATGTAGAACGGGTCAGCACTTCTTGTTTCAACTGTATCAAACTCTGCCTCCAACCACTCGTAAGAGAACTCCGGAAATGTCTGGCATCCTCTTGGGGCAAGTGTACTGCTTCCAACAACAAGTTCCAGGTCACGGATCGTGATCGGAATATTCTCCAAAATATGCTGGAACGCTTTTGCTCTACGGATGATCATTGGTTCATTCTCAGTCTGTTTGTACGACTCCGTAATCAGTACCGCTCTCGCCGACTCAATCTCAGGCATCTTCGCATACAGGTTCTCTACCAGTTTTGGAATTCTGTCCGACTTCGGGATGGGAGTACTGTCATAAGTATAAAGTCCCATTTTGCTCTTAAACTCCTTTCTTCCAATATTAACATTTATTATACTTTATTTATCCCCCAAAGTCAATCAAAACACAATACATCCCACATTATATTTCTGTAGAGTTACAATAAATCCCAATACGGTTCATGTTGTGTTTTATTTGTTTTTTCTTTACGTTTCACCTCGAATTTATTGACATTTTACTTAAAATACCGCATACTTAAGGTATATATGCGGCATGGCGAATGAATCAACACAATGTCTGCCGCGTGAACGATTAGAAAGAAGGGTTGGATTATATGGCTTCTTATGAATTTGATATCCACACACATTCCATCGCCAGCGGGCACGGAACCTGTGCGACCATGACTGATATGGCAAAAGCTGCCAATGCAGCCGGGCTTAAGATGCTTGGAATTTCCGATCATGGTCCGAAAACGCTTGGTGGCGGACGCATTTCTTATTTCCGCAGCCTTGCATTTGCACAACCAAAGCGTCTCGGTGTTAGAATGCTTTACGGTGCAGAGGTAAATATTCTGGATCAGGAAGGAAAACTGGATCTTGATGATGAAATTTTAGAGTCTCTGGATTATGTTATAGCAAGTATGCATCGTCCAATTTTTAAGTCTGGAACAGCAGATGAGAACACCCGTGCTTATATCAAGGCTATGGAGAATCCTAATGTTAATATCATCGGTCATTGCGATGACGAAAAATTCCCTGTAGATTATTTTGCGCTTTTCCGCGCTGCAATGGAGAACCATGTTCTGCTTGAGATCAATAACAGTTCTTTAAGTCCGGATGGATATCGTGGGGATACGACCTACGCTGATCTCTTAATATTGAATCTGTCCAAGTACTTTAATTATCCGGTTCTGTTCTCCAGTGACAGCCACGGCACCGAACATATCGGTGACTTCCAGTATGCCGAAGCTTTGGCTCGAAAGGCTGACATTCCGGAAGATCTTATCCTGAATTACTCTGTACGTAAGTTTATGGGATTTTTAGGTGAGAGATAATACTATAATATAGAAGGAATACTTACAATGGGAAAATGTCTTTTCTTTGATGCAGATGGAACAATTTTAGATATTGTAAAAGGAACACCAGAAGATACAAAACTTGCACTTCAACAGTTGAGAAAAAACGGACATAAGACTTTCATCTGTACCGGTCGTTCAAACGCTTTTGTTCCTGAATATCTTATGAAGGAGATTGGATTTGACGGACTTATCGCTAATCTTGGAGCATATATCGAATATAATGGAACGCGGGTATTTGAGCGTGAGATGCCAACCGATCTGGCATGGAAGACCGTAGAGATCATTAAGGCAAACGGTTTTATCCCTGTACTGGAAGGCAATGATTATATGTACTATAATCTGGATGAATATACAAGTGACATAGACTGGTTTGCTGACCTGATCACTCAGGAACTCGGTGACAAACTGCTTCCTATTCGTGGAAATGAACATAATCTTCACTTTAACAAAATAAGTGCCAAGCGCACACCCGGATGTAATCCAGAGAAATTATGCCAGGAATTATCCCTATGGTATGATTATATTATTCACAGTGGATCTTTTGTTGGAAGAACGATTGAATTTGTCATGAAAGGCTGTTCCAAAGGACTTGCGATCAGTGTTATGAGTAATGTACTTGGATACGAAAAGAGGGATGTTATTGCTTTCGGCGATAGCAATAATGACTTGCCAATGTTCCAGGCTGCCGGATTTAAGGTTGCTATGGGAAATGGATCTGAAGACTTGAAATCACAGGCTGATTATGTGACCGGCGCCTTGGAAGACGGCGGAATCCGCCAGGCGCTGGAATATCTGAATTTGATTTAAAAAGGATACTCCATTCCTTGACCAACTTCGCATTTTCGAACAAAAATGGGGCATATCAATTTCCTGATATCCCCCATTTTTTCACTCTTTATTATGCTCTCTTAGACAGCACTTCATCCTCATATTTTTGAATCTCGTCAAACCATCCTTCAGCTTCTACACCACACTGACGGCAGTACTCTTCCCATACATCACCGATTGGAAGTGTCTTGCACTGTTCCATAACAACCATCTTCTTGCTCATCTGGTTTGTATCCTGAAGCTCTTTGAGCATCTCGCTTGGCTGACAAAGTGCATCAAGCAGTGCTTTCTGGAAGCTGCGGAATCCTGTTACCCATGCGGAGATACGGTTGATGGAAGCATCAAAGTAATCCAGTGCAATATATGTACGGTCAATTCCGTTCTCGCAGCGAACGATCTCTTTTGCGATCTCTTTTGTCTCATCATCAAAGAGAACTACATGGTCTGAATCCCAACGGATCGGACGTGTAACATGCAGAGCAATCTCCGGGAAGAATGTAAGTAGTGCCGGAATCTTATCGGATACTACTTCTGTTGGATGATAATGTCCGTTGTCCATCAGTGGCAGACATTTGTCTTTGTTCATTGCAGCGTAGCTCAGTGAGAATTCAGCTGACCCTACTGTATAAGCCTCAACACCGATACCGAATACTTTAGACTCTACACAAGGTTTTACAAGGTTTGTGTCAAATGGCTCGGAAAGAATTGCATCGATAGACTCTTTGTAGCGTACACGAGGTCCCATACGGTCAGCCGGAATATCTTTGAATCCGTCACCTGTCCAGATATTCATTACACAAGGAACTCCTGTCTGCTCCGCAAAATACTGTGAAATGCGGATGCAGGCTTTTCCATGCTCGATCCAGAAGTTTCTTACTTCCTCATCCGGGCTTGAAAGTGTAAGTCCGTCTTTTACCATTGGATGTGAGAAGAATGTTGGATTAAAATCAAGTCCCATTCCTCTTTCTTTTGCAAAATCAACCCATTTCTGGAAATGTTTTGGCTCTAATTTATCACGATCTACAAATTCACCATCTTCAAAGATTGCGTAGCATGCATGAACATTGATTTTCTTTTTACCCGGCATCAGGCTCATTGCCTTATCCATATCAGCTAACAGTTCTTCCGGAGTTCTTGCTTTTCCCGGATAGTTTCCTGTTGTCTGGATTCCTCCTGTCAGAGGGCCGTCGTGGTCAAATCCTGTTACGTCATCTCCCTGCCAGCAGTGAAGGGAAACCGGAATTTCTTTACATTTCGCGATTGCTGCATCTGTATCCACTCCTAATTTTGCATAGATTTCTTTTGCGGATTCATATCTTGTCATCTTTTCTTCCTCCATTTTCGTGAAAATATTTATTATATCCGTAATCATTTTTACTTCCTACATTTTTTCGTATATTTTTACATCAAACGATTTTCCAACACATATTCTTGCTTCCGGCAGGTCTTTAAATACTCCATCATGTAGCATCTGGACAACAATATTTCCGATTGCTGTAGCTTCAGAAGGCCCTGCAGAAACTTTTTTTCCTGTATATTTTGCTGTCAGTTCGTTAAGATATCCTGCATTGGCACCGCCACCGACAACATAGATTGTAGTGTATTTTTTTCCTGTTAATGCTTCAATCTCTTCGATCGTATCGCCATAACATTTTGCAAGACTGTTGTAGATAACTGCTGCGATCTCGCCCACTGTTTCAGGCACCTGCTGCTTGGAATCACGGCAGAACTTCTTCACAGCTTCAATCATGCTCTTCGGAGCAAGGAAGCAGTCATCATTACAGTCTACTAAAGATGTGATCGTCTCTTTGGAAGCTCTCTCACAAATCTCTGCAAAAGAAAGATCCTCTGTGAATTCTTTCTTTACAGACTGGATCATCCAGAGTCCCATGATATTTTTCAGGTAACGGAAACGGTGATCGTATCCACCTTCGTTTGTGAAGTTTGCCTGCATACTTCTCAGTGAGCAGTCCGCTTCTTTTCTCTCAATTCCCATCAGTGACCATGTTCCGGAGCTGATGTAGATAAAATCATCGTCATTTGCAGGAACTGCCAGTACAGCGGATCCTGTATCATGTGTTGCAGGTGCAACTACTTCCAGATCAAAGCCCACTTCTTCCCTGATCTTATCTGACAGATGTCCGATGCCTGTTCCGGGCATAATCAGCTTCTGGAACATTTTTCTCGGATAACCGAGCATATCGATCAGTTCATAATCCCAGTCCTTAGTGATCGGGCTTACAAGCTGTCCTGTCGTAGCTTCTGTGTACTCACAGGTTTTCTGTCCTGTAAGAAGGAAATGGAAATAATCCGGCACATGAAGAAGTGTCTCCGCCTGTTCCAGATATTCCGGATGTTTCTTTTTCACTGCCATCAGCTGATAGATCGTATTATAATCAGCTTTCTGGATACCTGTTCTTGCATAGAGATCTTTCAGGGAAATTGCCTTATAAACTTCTTTATCCATTCCCTCTGTACGGTGGTCACGATATCCTACTGTATTTCCAAGAACATTGTCATTTTTGTCCAGAAGTACGAAGTCAACGCCCCATGTGTCCACGCCCATACTTACCGGAATCTTGCCGATTTCTTTACATTTCTTCAGACCATTTACTACCTCTTTGAAAAGACGGTCAAATTCCCAGCAGAGTTCTCCGTCTTTCTTTACCATTCCATTCTCAAAACGATAAATTTCTTCCAGAACCATTTTTCCGTTTTCCATATGTCCAAGGATATGACGTCCGCTGGATGCTCCGATATCTACTGCTAAATAATATGCTGCCATTGCAAAACCTCCTCAATATATGAATTTATACGCTTTTCATATCTGATGATTTCATTTTATCTCAACTTACTCCCCCAAAATAAGAACCTTGTTTGTCTGAAAAAGTGTCCTTATTTGCTATTTTGAAATCTATCGTCGAAATAAGTATCTTTACAACTTAATAAAATCATCATTTCCAATCATTGTTTTATTGTTTGAACAACAACGCCGCACTTGCCATACGGCAGTGCGGCGTCTGTATTTGTATTAATAATTAATACTTAATTCTAAGGATTCATTTCCTCTCGATGTTTACTTATCGATTAGTCATAAAGGTTAGGAGCGATTTCTTCGCTGTCCATGTTTGTGGAATCATACCAGTATCCATCTGTAGGAACATCTTCAAGTTCCTGTCCGTTAGCTGCTGCTGTCAGAGCGTAGATTGCATAGTAACCCATCATCAGAGGAGACTGTGTAACAGCACCGATGAATGTTCCATCCTGTACAGCGGCTTTAATGATAGAACCAGCATCGAAACCAACACCGATAACATCACCGTTAGCTGCGTCAGAACCAAGAACGTTCAGGTTAGCGTTAGCTGCAAGAACACCTTCTGCTGCTGTCTGGTTGGAACCGAAGATAGCGATGCAGTTTTCCTGAGAAAGGATTGCCTGAGCCTCTGTTGAGCAAAGCTCTACAGTTGTCTGTGCAGGAACAGCGACCTGGATAACAACGTCTGCGTCTGCTTCTTTTGCATCTGCACCTTTAGCTGCGTTTACATAGAATTCGTTTCCAGCAACTGCTACTGTTTTTCCGTCAGCCTGAATAAGTTCGATCATTTTGTCAATGAATCCGCCACCACGCTGCTGAATGTTCTGAGCTGTAGCATCCTGGTTAACTTCACCGATAACAACCTGTCCATCAGCGTTAGCTACAACGTCTTTGATTGCATTGTACATGTTTTCAGCTGCAACTGCACCAGCCTGTGCGTTGTCTGTACAAACTTCACATACTACAGAGCCTTCCGGAGCGTCAGCGATACCTGTATCAAATGTTACTACCGGGATTCCTTTGTCAACGCATTCCTGAAGTGCATCAAGAACAGAAGATGTATCACATGCAGCAAGACCTAATCCGGCCGGCTTTGCAGCGATTGCTGTGTTGATCATGTTAACCTGGTCAGCGATATCAGATTCACTGTTTGGTCCCTGTGCTTTGTATGTAACACCAAGTTCATCAGCAGCTTTCTTCATACCTTCCTGAGCTGCATCCCAGTATGTAGACTGGAAAGATTTAACCATCATCGGGAAATCATAAGCTTCATTAGCTTTCAGATCTTTGAACTGTTCCGGCATATCGGCTGCCATAACGCTTGATGCGGACATTCCTGCTACCATTGCTGCACACATAACTAATGCGATCACTTTTTTTGCTTTCATTTAAAATTTCCTCCTTTTAAATATACATTTTTAATATAGTTTTTTTATAAATGATACCCCGGAGGCTTCCTCTCTCGTTCCGCCTTCCCCAAAATACACATATGACAATACTGTCGCCGAACATCCCCTGGAAGCCCTCCGTTGTTTCATATCCTGCTGTTTTGCATCTGTCGTAAGATGCATTTTTCTTTATTCAGTTTTGAAAATTATTTTGCTGCTGCTTTCTTTTCTTTCATGATATCGATCAGTACTGCAATGATAAGAACTGCACCTGTAATGATCTGCTGCCAGTTTGCCTGAAGTCCGATATATGGAAGACCGGTTTTCAGAAGCATGATAACGAAGATACCGGCTAAAGTACCGATTACTGATCCATAACCACCTGTTGCTGCAACACCACCTACGAATACTCCACCGATGGCATCCATTTCAAGTCCTGCACCGGTACCAGGCTGTACAGTTGGTGTAACTGCCGCATATGCGATAGCTGCAAGACCTGTGAAGAGTCCGCATACTACATATACCATAACATGATAGAATTTAACGTTGATTCCCGAAAGAGCTGCTGCTTCTTTATTGGAACCGATCGCGATCGTATAACGACCGAATTTTGTATGATTCAGAACATATTCCATTACAAGGACCAGAATGATCATCCATAAGAAACCGATAGGATAACGGGAAGCACTTCTTCCTGTACCAACTGTAATCTTGAAGATTGTGTGGAACCATCCACCATCCTGTGTAAGTCCCGGCCATGGTGTTGCACTGCAGAGAGAGCCTGCACCACGGGTAATCATACATGTACAAAGAGTTGCAAGGAACGGCGGCAGGTTCATTACACCAATAAGCACACCATTCAGTGCTCCGACTACAAGTCCAAGTACGATACAAAGTACCATAGCTGCTGCTACCGGCCATCCATGGCTTCTTACCATTGTTCCGGCGATCAGTGCGTAACACACCATGCCGGTTCCGATTGACAGGTCTACACCTCCTGTAATAAGAGGGAATGTAACACCGATTGCCATCAGAAGATCATAATATGAGAAATCCAGCATACTCAGGATTGTGGTGTACTGTCTGAACTCCTTACTCATAAAGGAGAAAACAGCAGACAGTGCAATGATAACCAGCAAAACAATAAATCTCTGATCACTTAAAATACTTTTTTTCTTCTTAGTCATGACTTTCCTCCTTAATTGATGTTCCGTGTTGCATGATTCATAATGTGTTCCTGTGTAGCTTCGGAAATATCAATATTTCCAGTTACTTTACCTTCGCACATAACGATGATACGGTCACTCAGACGGAGAATTTCTGTCATTTCAGAAGAAATCATGATAATAGATTTACCTTCTGCTGCCAGTCTGTTCATTAACTTGTAAATTTCATTCTTGGCACCAACATCAATACCTCTGGTCGGCTCATCAAAAATAAGAATCTCACTGTCTCGTGTCAGCCATTTTGCGATAACGACCTTCTGCTGGTTACCACCGGAAAGATTGACTACCAGCTGCTCGCAGTTTGGAGTTTTGGTTGCCAGCTCTTTAACGTATTTCTCTGAAACCTCTTTTTCTTTTGATTTATTAATGAAGATACCACTGGTAAATTCTTCCATGGTTGCCAGCGTAGTATTCTCTGTTACAGATTTCTGTACGACACAACCATATCTTCTTCTGTCCTCTGACAGATAACCAATACCATATTTAACTGCATCCTGAGGACTGTTGATAGTTACCTCGCGAAGCTGTCCGTCTTTTCCCCTTATAGAAATCTTTCCACTCTGTTTCGGGTCAGCACCAAACAGTGCTCTTGCTGTCTCAGTACGTCCGGCTCCCATCAGTCCTGAGAAACCAAGAATCTCACCTTTGCGAAGTTCAAAGCTTACATTCTGAACCATCTTACCTGCATTCAGGTTCTCTACCTTAAGAACAACAGGTGCATCCGGTGCAACCATGCTGTGTTCCTTAGGATCTTCATAAATGACACGTCCAACCATCATGTTGATGATGTCTTCTTTTGTACTGTCTGCTGTGATCAGCGTTCCTACATAACCACCATCTCGCATGACTGTTACTCTGTCAGTGATCGTTTTGATCTCATCCATACGGTGGGAAATATAAACGATTCCAAGACCTTTCTTACGAAGATCACGGATAATCTCGAATAAGTCTGCAATCTCTTTCTCTGTCAGTGCTGCTGACGGCTCATCAAAGATAATAACCTCTGCTTTGTGGGAAATAGCCTTTGCGATCTCACACATCTGCTGTTTTCCGACGGTAAGATTGTTCATCTTTTCTTTTGGATTGATTTCAATGTTCAGTTCCTGAAAGAGTTTTTTGGAATCTTCGATCATTTTCTTATCATCAATGCTGAACCCTTTCTTTGGTTCACGTCCGATAAAAATATTCTGAGCTACGGTAAGATCACCTACCATGTTCAGCTCCTGATGCACGATTACAACACCTGCATCCTGCGCTTCTCTTGTGTTATGGAATTCAGTTTCCTTTCCTTTATAGGTAATGGATCCTGAATCTTTCTGATAAATACCGGTAAGAACTTTCATCAATGTAGACTTTCCGGCACCGTTTTCTCCCATAAGAGCATGTACTTCGCCGCGTTTCACTTCAAAATTAACGTGATCCAGAGCATGAACTCCAGGAAAGGACTTATCAATGTCCTTCATAGTCAAAATAACTTCACCCATTGTTACATCCTCCCTTCCGATCAGTTCTTTCTGCGTCTTGCAGAAACGTCGACATAAACTGCTACAATTACGATAAGTCCTGTGATGATCATCTGCTGACCTTTACCAAGACCAAATGCCATGATACCCTGCTGAAGAAGAGAAATGATAAATACACCGATGACTGTACCGCCGATAGAAGCAAGTCCGCCAACCATGGATGTACCACCCATTACACAGCCTGCAATCGCTTCATTGTTGTACTGATCGCCGTATCCAGGCTGAACAGTTGTATAAGCACCAACAAAGAAAATTGCTCCGATTCCTACAAGAACACCGCAGATCACATAAGCAAGCATTCTCCATTTTTTTGTATTAACACCGCTGAGTCTTACTGCTTCGCTGTTAGAACCAAGACAAAGGATATAACGTCCCGGTTTTGTGTTATAAAGAATAATTCCACAGATCACTGCTGCTGCCAGGAAAATCACAAGTCCTACAGGGAATCCCTTATAGGAGATAAGATTTCTGAACCATCCGTTTACAGGATCACTTCCCAGTGGCCAGCTGACGGACTGTGTCTTTGTAAATACAGATGCAATACCTTTTGCAATGTTCATAGATGCCATGGAAATGATAAATGGCGGAACTGACATATAAGATACCATCCAGCCATTAAACACGCCAAATGCAAATCCGATCAGGATACAGATCACCATTGCTGCTGCACAAGGTACATGATAAGATGTCATGCAGTAACCTGAGATCAGGGCACAGCAGAACATTACCGGTCCAATGGAGAAATCGATTCCTCCAGTGGCAATTACAAATGTTACTCCAAGTGACAGAAAGCCCAGGAAGTATACATAGTTCAAAGTAGATTTGATACTGTCACCTACAGGGAACTTACTTCCCAGAACTACTTTGAAGACTACGAACATAAGAACCAGAATACATGCTAACAGGATTCTGTTCAGACCGAGTTTCTTCACAATTGGATTTTGTTTCAACTTTTCCAAGTTTTTCACCCTCCTTACGTTATTTCGTATCTCTCTTTGTTTTCTATATCTTACCTTACCTGTCGGATAATTGTAATGAAATATCTTCCAAAAAAAGGTTAAATATTTCCTTTTTTTCATCCGGAAATATTTAACCTTTTTGCTTCTTTTATCCTTATATTACGCAGTCGTTTCAACGCGTCAGTCAGCTAAACGGGAAGATCAGCCGTTCAATATCACTGTTATACATATTCTCCGGCGTAACTAGCTCGCATCCTGAATCAATATTCTTCTCTACTGCATCCCCGTTAAGCATATGAATGGTTTCTTCCACTCCGATATACCCCATCCGGAATGCTTTCTGCACAATAATTCCCTTATAAACGCCCATTTCCATAAGATTGATGGCCTCCTGAGAACAGTCCACACCAACTACTGCGATCTTATCTTTCGCTCCTGCATCACTGACTGCTCTTCCCACACCAACTGCAGAATATTCGTTCATTCCTGCAATCAGTTCCAGATCCGGATATTTCCTCATCAGTTCCTGCGCCAGTTCATAGGATTTCTCATAGAGTGAGTTACAGTAGACAATATCTACTATGTTATCAGCATAGTCACCAAGACCTTCCCTGAATCCCTGTTCTCTCTCCACAGCCGTGGAAACACCTTTTACATGGCTGACAATGGCTATCTTTGAATCTTTATCGATTAATTTTCTGGCATACTCTCCTAACATCCTGCCCGCATTCACATTATCTGTGGCAACTGTAAGATCCTGCAATTCTTCTTTTGTATAGGAATCAATATAGGTAATACGGATTCCTTTTTCTTTTGCTTCCTTCAGAAGTTCATCTGATGCATCCATGCTGGAAGGAGAAAACAGAATCGCATCCGGTTTCTGCTCAATGGCCTTTTTCAGAAGTTTATTCTGTTCTTCTATATTCTCTTCTTTATCCGGAGCCAGGATTTCAAGGTCAGATTCATATTCCTCTGCCGCCATCTTACAGCCGGATATTACCGAAGTCCAGAAATCATTGGTGTTATCCCTGATCTTTGGAATATAAATGAGGGAGCATTTTTTCGTCTGTGTCGCCTCCGGTTTCAGGATTCCGGCAAAAATCACCACTGCTGCCGCCATAAGGATTGCAACTGTTATAATCTCTTTTTTATGACTTTTCATGGGATTCCTCCTGTATTCCGGGAATTACAACAGATGCTGTGGTTCCCTTTCCTTTTTCACTGTGATAGATAATGCCATAATCTTTTCCATAATATAAAACCAGACGCTGCTGCACATTGTACACCCCAACTCCATTGGAACGATAATTCACCTTATGCTTATCATAAATATGTTTCAGGGTTTCCTCATCCATTCCCACACCATCGTCCGTAATATCGATTACTGCATTCTCACCTTTCATATATCCATGTACTGTCAACAGTCCTTTACTGTCTTTATATTTTAAGCCATGATAAATTGCATTCTCCACGAGCGGCTGCAATACCAGACGAATGATAGGTACCTGTGTAATGGATGGATCTGCCTTTATCTCAAATTCCAGCTTATCCTTGTAGCGCATCTTCTGGATCGTGAGGTAACTTCTGACATATTCAATCTCCTGTCCGACTGTTACAAGCTCATCCTCATTGCTGATACTCTGTCTGAGCAGTCGCGCCAGAGAAGCCGTCATTATCACCACTTCCTCATTCTTCTTTCCTTCAGCCATCCAGATAATAGAATCCAGCGTATTATACAGAAAATGTGGATTGATCTGCGACTGCAGGGCTTTCAGTTCTATTTTTCTCTTCTGCTCCTGCTCCTTTACATTCTGCTCCATTAATTCCCGTATCCTGTGCGTCATCACATTAAAAGATCTGGTAAGACTTCCTATTTCATTGTCGGAAATCACCTCTATATCTTCAATATCAAAATTTCCTTTCTGCACACTTTTCATGGAATCACGAAGCTTCTGGATCGGCAGCGTAATATTTCTGGCAATCAGGCTGGAAATCAGAAGAGCAACTATGATCAGCCCCACTGCTACCAGCACATAAATACTTCTTGTCTGTCTGCTGTTTCGTAAAAGTTCAGACATATTCATGCATCCCACAATAGTCCATCCTGTGATATCAGAATGGGACAGTGCATAAATTTTCTCGTCATCTCCTTTTCCGACAGTAACAATATCTGATTTTGCATTCATAACAAGTGAAATGTTCTCTGTCTGCAGTTCATTATATAACTGCTGCTGTTGTGGATGATAAACGATATTTCCATTCTGATCAAGAATAAAAACATATCCTTTATCTCCCATGCTGCTCTGTGCACAGAGTTCACTGATCGCACTGTAATTCAGATCCAGAAAAACTACTCCATCCTCTGCTTCTGTTCCTATATAATTGCGGATTCCTCTGCTGAGTGTGATGACCCATGGTCTTTCTCCCTTTATCACATTCTGCACATGAGAAGATGTCAGATTATACCGGTCATATTTTCCGACTGCATCTGCATACCATGGCTGTGTATTAAGATCTACATATGTATTTCTCACAGATAATCCATTGTCAAACAGAGATGGAGAGTTCTTATCCTCTCTGACAATCCCGATATTTCTGATATCCGCCCTGCCCTTCAGGATCGTTTTAAACTGTTCCACAAGGCGCTGTCTGTATTCACTGTAATTTTCGTCCTTTGTGGCTCCATATCCTTTTTCGCTGTACAGATATTTATAAGCATCACCGCTTTGCGCGATCACTGACGCAATATTATCCATATAACTGATATACGAATCTATATTCTGATTCAGCTGTTTGATGATCGTCTGTGTATACATGACAGAATTTTCATAAATAGATGAATTCGTATATCTCAGAGATACCACTGTCACAACCAGCACAGCACTTAATACCAGGATCGACACCGCACAGAAAATAGAACTCTGAATACTCTTAAATTTTGAAGAAATCTTCATCGGCGTTTCTCCCTTGCATATTCGGTAGGTGTTTTTCCTGTCATCTTCTTAAATGAAATTCCGAAATAGTGTGGATCTGAAAATCCTACTTTTTCCGCAATCTCATAATTCTTCAGAGTTGTATTCTCCAGAAGTTCCTTTGCCTTCTCCATTCTGATCCTGGTAAGTGATTCGATAAACGTTTCCCCTGTCATCTCCTTAAAAATAGTGCTGAAATAGCTGGTACTGATATTCAGATAAGAACAGATACTGTTCAGACTCAGATCCGGATCCATATAATTTTTCCGGATATAATCCATAGCCATCATTCCCTGCCTCTGGCCGCTGGAACTATTCAGATCCTGAAGTGATTCAAATACTCCTTCAGCATACTCCTTCACCAATGTCACTGCTTTATCAAAGGTTTTTGCCTGAGAAACTTCTTTCAGAAGCTTCTCTCTCTGAGCAATGATCTTTTCCGGATCATCACTCAGGGACTGGCAGGTATTTCCGATGGCACGTATCACCTGCTGAAGATAAATGCAGGCATAGCTTTTCTCCACCAGTGCCCCTTTGATCTCATGCTCGATCTGCTCCAGGATTTCTGTCACTTTCTGCCTGTTTCCGACCTTTATCTCTTCTGTCAGTGTTTCCAGAGATTTTATAAGATTAATACTGTTGTCCGTTTTCTTTTCTTCCATATCAAAAAGGAGACTGCCTCCCAGCAGATACCGATAGCCAATGGCTTTCTCAGCAAGCTTATAAGAATAGACCAGTTCCTGAGGTGATCTCACCCAGCTTCCGATTCCTATAGAAGTTTCAATCCCGATCACTTCTTTTACTTTCTGCTGGATTTCCTGACAGATACTATGTATTTTGTCTCCGAATTCTCTGGATCTGCATCCTGTAAATATAATGCATACCCGGTTACTGCCTTCCTGATAAGCAACACCTGCATTCTCTCTGGTAACAATTTCATTTCCTATATTAAAAAGTACAAAGGACATCAGTGCGCTTTCCTGCTGTTTATGCATATCTACCTGATACATTTCTGAGTAAGTGTCCATATCAAAAACAGCTACTCTGTAGCTAGAACAGTCAAAGCTGATCCCCAGCTTTTTCAGTTCCAGAAGACTTACCTGCACATCTCTTGTACAATTTACAAGAGTCTCCAGTGCTTTCGACCGGATGACATCCACATTCTTGTGATAATCCTTTGAAGTCTGCGACAGGGATTCCATTTTTTTCTGTTCTTTTTTTCTGGAATCCAGCTTTTCTTTCATATTCCGGAGCACTTTTGTCAGTTCCATTGCTGTGACAGGTTTGAGCATATATTCACTTACATTATAACGGATTGCTTTCTTCGCATATTCAAATTCCCCAAAACCACTGAATATAACAATAAGAATATCCGGATAATTATCATGAAGAAACTCGCTCAGTTCCATACCATCCATATAAGGCATACAGATATCTGTCAATACAACATCCACCTTGTGGCTCTGCACAAATTCCACTGCCTGTCTGCCATTCTCACAATCCCCCACAAGCTCACAGTCCAGGCTTTTCCAGTCAATGTTCTCCCTGATTGCATCCCTGACCAGGATTTCGTCGTCTACCAATAATATTTTGTACATATTAAGTTTTATCCCCCATAAGATCAGGCATCATCCCTCTGCCTGATAACCCAAATAAAAATGTTACTGTTCACTCCGTTCACAGTAACTTAGCCAAAAT
>OICC01000091.1_pt1 | contig 31414 bp, 24 predicted proteins | sample 1581191 | NCBI WGS metagenome assembly OICC01 (sample SAMEA3882535, study PRJEB24775) | human gut metagenome | biome: human-associated habitat; feature: intestine environment; material: feces | place: Netherlands | collected 2009/2010 | reverse complement strand
CCTAAGAGAACTGCCCGCAAATCTTCCAATCCATATCCTTCGCCCAGACTGTCCATGCGGGCGGCTTTCTCCCAACCAGAGAGCTTCAGTCGATACGATTTTCCGCGCTTTGAGACTTCACAACCATACTCTTGCAACAGCTTCAGCAGTTCTTCAAAGTCAGCAGGACTTTGTGATAATGCGTTGTCAATCGCCACACGAAGCAGCTCTCGGTGAGAGGGCTTTGCCTGATCGCCCAGCCACTTGTTATAGCTCTTTCCGTGAAGTTTCGGATTTTCTACAATGGACAGTCCGTTTTCAATGCAGATGGTATCACTTAACCTGCGAACCGCCTTGGTACTGCCCCAAAAGTTTCGGAATTTCCGGTCATATTCTAAGCTGACCGATGACCAGATAATGTGATTATGAATGTGCGACTTGTCTATGTGAGTGCAGACCACAAAGGCATGATTGCCTTTAGTAAAACGCTTTGCAAATTCTACGCCCAGCCGGTTTGCTTCTTCCGGGGTAATCTCACCAGGGCGGAAGGACTGGCGCACATGATAGGCAATCACATCATCCGCGCCGCGCACTCGTCCGGTGGCGGCAATGTACTGCCGCTTTGCCAGAAGAAACTCTGCATCGGCGGTCCGGCTGTCACAGCCATAGCCGGTAATTAGTTTTCCGTTGTCAGTCTTTTGCGGATTTGCCACATAATCAATAATATCGCTGATTGCTCGGCTCTCAATGCGTCCCTTGCCAACATGAAGCGGCATGATTCTTGTAGTTGCCATAATAGAAGGCCCTCCTCTCATAAATATTTTTGTTTTCGCTGAACTCTTTGCTTCTATCGTTGCAATAACTTTCTCCGCTGGGTATAATAAAAAAGAACATTCTACAACCTCAAAGGAGGGATTTTATGATAGAACAGCTCATTGCCGAAGCAACGGAATGTGATTTCAAAGTTGCTCTCGAAACAAAAAAGCCAAAAAGCTGGTTAAAAAGTGTCAGTGCCTTTTCCAATGGAATCGGCGGCACTCTGTTTTTCGGAGTCTCTGATGACCGGAAGCCTATCGGCTTGTCAGATGTTCAAAAGGATGCTGAAGCGATCAGCCGCTTAATCAAAGAACGTATCACACCATTACCGCAGTTTATCTTAAAGCCATTGCAGGAAGATGGTAAAAACCTGTTGGCTCTGGAGGTTTCTCCCGGCCGCAGCACCCCATATTATTACAAGGCAGACGGAGTGATGGAAGCATACATCCGTGTTGGAAATGAAAGCGTAATTGCACCGGATTACATTGTGAATGAACTGATCTTAAAGGGAACCAATCAGTCCTTTGATACCCTAACAACAGACGCGGTAAAAAAGGATTACAGCTTTACACTTCTGGAAGCAACCTATCTGGAACGGACCGGTCTCCGCTTTGAGCCATCCGATTATGTTTCCTTTGGTTTGACTGATAAAAATGGACTCCTGACCAATGCCGGAAAACTCATGACCGATCAGCACACGGTTTATAACTCCCGTATGTTCTGTACCCGGTGGAATGGCTTGGAAAAAGGCTCTATCTTTGATGATGCGCTGGACGATAAAGAATACGAGGGAAATTTGATTTATTTACTGAACAGCGGCAGTGAATTTATTCGCAATAATTCCAAAGTCCGTTTTGTCAAAAAGGCACAGTATCGTGTAGACAAGCCGGATTATGCTGAACGAGCTGTGACAGAGGCTCTTGTTAATGCGCTTATCCATCGTGATTATATTGTGCTTGGCAGCGAAATCCATATTGATATGTTTGATGATCGGGTGGAAATCACATCTCCGGGCGGTATGTTTGGCGGCGGCTCAATTCAGGAATACGATATTTACAGTATCCGTTCCATGCGACGAAACCCTGTGATTGCTGACCTGTTCCACCGCATGAAGTACATGGAACGCCGTGGAAGTGGCCTACGCAAAATCGTCAGTGAAACCGAAAAGCTGCCTGGATACACAGAGGCATATAAGCCCGAATTTTCCTCAACAGCGACAGATTTCAGAGTTATTTTGAAAAATGTGAATTACCATCTTAGTCAGAAAGACTTAGTCAGTGACCAAGATTGTGACCAAGTTAGTGATCAAGATAAATCACAGGACATCCTACACGCAGTCTTGGATTTTTGTATAACAGAAAAAAGCAAACAAGAAATTTGCTCGTTTATTGGTTATCGAAATCTCACTTATTTTACAAGAAAATATTTGAATCCTCTACTGGCAAGTGGCCAGCTTAAAATGACTATTCCAGATAAGCCAAACAGTCGAAAACAAAAATATATTACAGTTCGTTCCGAATAAACAGAGAAGCAGGGCATTGGGTCTCATCTCCCATTGTCCTGCTTCTTTTTCATTCCAAATTATATTCACATCATTTACCCATACACCCAATCCTGGATTGCAAATTTCAAACTCTGTACCTTGCCCAGCAGCCAGATCGCAGCCAGCGGCAATCCCATCGGGCTAATCAAAAAAGCTATAACCAGCAAAATCACACCATTCTGCGGGGAATAGGTAATCAGCACAGCCACGCCAAGCAGAGCAATTACCGTGCTGAGCAGACCAAGCACCAGACCGGATATGTAGATCAGCCCCATGCAGAGCCAGACAAAAAGCGTCAACACCAAAATGACCGGTGCAGTTACAATCATCAGCAAGCATTTCAAAATCTTCATTCCAGTTCTCCCCTCCAACGCTCCAGATACCGTTTGCACAGGGCATCCGCTTCTCTCTCATCATCTTCCGTCACTTCCCGTTTGCCTTTGGTCAGTTCAATCTCCACATAAGTCCGGTAATCATCAGCTAAGAGATTGAACAGTTCCTTGGGAGTATGGCACACCTCGCCAGAGCAATAGTGAAAATCTTGGTCAAATTCCACCCTTACACATCCGTGACGGCTGATATAAACTTCGATGGTCTCGTCTGCGGCCAGGTAGTCCGCAAAAATCTCCAGCACCTTTTCAAAGGTCAGCATCTGTTTTCACTCCTTTGCTACGCTTCTTATTCTACTCATATTATCCGGTACGGACAGCCAAAAGGCAAGGATACCGCCAAAAAGAAAAAGCGGAGGAAGGTGCGGCGAAGAAACGCCGTTCCTCCCTCCGCAAATGGAGTATCTATCCCTGTTATGAAAGTTTGGAGAGTTGGGTAAGGATTTCCTTCACACCCTCCCACAGTTGTTCCTGCCGCTGGGATATATCCTCCAAGTCAGCATCATAAATCCGCCCGGTCTCATGCACTTTGCGGGTCAGCTGATTCAAGTTGTTGCTGCTTCGGCGCATCAGGGAAACCAACTCCTTCAGCTCCGGCAGATCCAGTTTGACCACATACCCATCCAGTGCCATTTTCCGCAGATAAGCGCTCAAATTCTCTGTCCCGTATTGCTGCATCTTTTGCTGAATCAACTCCATTTCATCAGCGGATACCCAAAACAGAACCGGCACATCCCGCTTGCGCTTGGGGCTGCTCATCGCTCCGGCTCCTGTTTCTTCGGGGCGGCAGGCTTATGGGCAGGCGGTTCCTGTTTGAGCTTTTGCAGGACAGAACTTTTCTGCTGTTCCTGCATGGTTTTTCTGGCCTGCCTGGTAAACAGATCGGTCAGACCGGGATTGACCCCATCCACAACCAGATAGGCGCAGTGGCGGGAAGCGCCGCTGTCCTCCGGCATGGGAATGGTTTTTGCCCAGGCTTTATTGTCCTGAGAGATACGCCCGTCATGGTTCTTGTGCTGGATGGTGTTTGCAAGAATGAACTGTACCCGTTCCGCCCCGAACTTTTCCAGCACATCTTTGACCGCCGCCTCCGTATCCAGCCGGTTCTCTGCATAGTGGGCGTTGATGGTCTGCTCAATGGCTTCTTTGCAGGCGCTGTTCACCTGATATGAGAGGTTGTACTGTGCCATTTCCCAATGTTCTCTCGCATAGGCAGCTGAATGGGGGTAGAGAGGGGCAGTTCGTAATTCTTCCTGCGCCTTGCACACATCATCGGCACGGTTTTCAATGCTGTCCCGGATCACATCCATGTAGCCGGTCTCCAGCTTTTCAAAATAACGGTACACATCAGCCAGTGGCGAGGAGGAATCCAAAAGCGCCTGTGCCTGTGCGTCGGTCAGCTCCAACTCCTCCATTGCCATCACGATGTCCTCCCGGATGGTGTACTCATAGGCATGGTTTAAGACTTCTTCCGGGGGCTGGCTTTTCAGCCATTCCCGGAACTTGTCCTGTTCGGCAGCCATCTTTTCATAAAGGGCTGTATTCAGATCGTTAGTATTCATGTTATCGCACCTCCTCATGCTGTTTTGGTTTCTTGTCTGTACTGCGGGGTTGCACCGGGCGTTTTAGGTTATCCAGCACCGAAGGCCGTGTGCTTTTGGCAACAACAGCCTCGGCGTGTGCCTGTCCCTTTCCGTCGATGTTGAGCAGGGTATCCAGCTCCACCAGACGGGCGTTTTTGCTTCTCAGTTCTTCTTCATAAAGGAATGGCTTTCCGACTTCCTCCTTTGCCGCAGCCTGCTGCTGATAGAGGTTATCCAGCTGGGCCTTTGCCGCCTCCAGACGCTGGGGCATCTGGGCGAGGGCATTGTCGATACGGGTAAGATTTCCGCGAGGGTCTGTACCAAGGGTTGCCCGGTGGGTCATCTGGCCTTTCAACAGGAGCGTATATTCCTGTTTCCATGCGGAAAATTCCACGGACATGGCATAACCCCGGTAGCTGCCAATCTGCACCGGATCAGAGGTTTTAACCTCCTTGCAGGCATCCAAAAGGGCTGCACCGGCGTTCTCCTTATCGGTCAGCAGGTCTCCACGAATCTCCATACCGGCAAAGCCGTCCTCCGGGTGCGGGTGAGCTGCCAAAACCTCCAGATCAGATTCAAAGCCCTTGATAAAACCTTTGTGCTTTTCAATCTCCTCCGGGAAGTATTTGAGCAGCTGGTCCTCCAGACGATATTGCTTGCTCTGGTGGTCGGCTTTCATCAGCTTCAGGCGGGATACCTCCACATCCAAATCCATACGCTCCTTGATGCGGGGATCTCCGGCGCACAGGGCTTTGATCTCGGCAAAGGAAAGCGCCGTTTCGTCCACATCATCGCAGGAACGCACCGGCGATTTAGAAGTCATGATCTGACTGATGAATTTTTGCTTATTCTCCACCGTCTGCCAGAGGTATGCGTCAAAGGTTCCTTCGGTCACATAGCGGTACACATGGACAAGAGGATTCTGGTTACCCTGGCGCTCGATACGGCCCTTGCGCTGGGCAAGGTCTCCCGGTCTCCACGGACAGTCCAGGTCATGAAGTGCCACCAGACGGTCCTGCACATTGGTGCCTGCGCCCATCTTGGCGGTGCTGCCCAAAAGGACACGAACCTGACCGGTACGGACTTTAGAGAACAGCTCCTTTTTCCGCACTTCGGTATTGGCTTCATGGATAAAAGCGATCTGGTCGGCAGGCATCCCCTGAGCAATGAGTTTCTGACGAATATCGTCATATACCGTAAAGGTCGGTTCCTGTTCCGGCAGAGGCACAGCGCCTTCCAATGCGTGAAGCAGTGGATTATCCAGCGTTTTCGCCGCCTTGCTTGCAGGAGCTTTTGCCTGTGGTGTAGAAATGTCGCAGAACACCAGCTGGGTCAGCTTGTCAGCTTTGCCATCCCGCCAGATCTGCATGATGTTGTCCACGCACTGATTGACCTTTGTGCCAGGTTCATCCGGCAGCATCTGGTTGACGATTCTCTGGTCCAGGCCCAGCTTACGGCCATCCGAGGTAATCTTGAGCATATTGTCCTGGGACGGGTCAACGGTTCCGCTGTGTACCAGCGATGCGCGCTCCGAAAGGGCCTTGACCATTTCCTGCTGATGTTCGGTAGGCTGCGCCACGATGTTGTGGTACTCCACTTCCGGGGTAGGGAGATTTAACTGGTCGGCAGTCTTAATGTCCGCCACTTCTTTGAACAGGTTCATCAGCTCCGGCAGATTAAAGAACTTGCTGAATCTCGTTCTTGCCCGGTAGCCGGTGCCTTCCGGTGCCAGCTCCAATGCTGTGACGGTCTCTCCAAATCGGGAAGCCCAGCAGTCGAAGTGGGTCATGTTCAGTTCTTGCAGGCGTTCATATTGAAGATAACGCTGCATGGTGTAAAGCTCGGTCATGGAGTTGCTGACCGGTGTGCCGGTGGCAAAGATCACGCCACGGTTTCCGGTGATCTCATCCATATAGCGGCACTTGGCAAACATATCGGAGGATTTCTGCGCGTCCGATGTGGAAAGACCAGCCACATTCCGCATTTTTGTGTATAGAAACAGGTTTTTATAGTTGTGGGCCTCGTCCACAAACAAACGGTCCACACCCAGCTGCTCAAAAGTCACCACATCGTCTTTTCGTCCCTCGGCTTGCAGCTTTTCCAGTCTGGCTTCCAGAGACTTTCTGGTACGCTCCAGCTGCTTGACGGTAAAACGCTCGCCGCCGCTGGCCTGCACCTCTGCAATCCCCTCAGTGATCTCGTCGATCTGTTCATAGAGAAGCCGTTCCTGACGCTCCCGGCTGATGGGGATACGCTCAAACTGGCTATGTCCCATGATGATGGCATCATAATCACCCGTCGCAATACGAGCGCAGAACTTCTTTCGGTTATGGGTCTCAAAGTCCTTTTTGGTGGTGACTAAGATATTGGCGGAAGGATAGAGACGCAGAAACTCCGACGCCCACTGCTCGGTCAGATGGTTTGGAACCACAAAGAGAGATTTCTGGCACAGTCCCAGGCGTTTGGCTTCCATCGAAGCAGCTACCATCTCAAAAGTTTTGCCTGCGCCTACTTCATGTGCCAACAGGGTATTTCCTCCATACAGCACATGGGCGATGGCGCTTTTCTGGTGTTCCCGCAGGGTAATGGCCGGGTTCATGCCGCCAAAAGTGATATGGCTGCCATCATATTCACGGGGACGGGTAGAGTTCATTTCCTCGTTGTACTGGCGCACCAAAGTCTGGCGGCGTTCCGGGTCTCTCCAGATCCAGTCCCTAAAGGCTTCCCGGATTGCCTGCTGTTTTTGGGCAGCCAGAGTGGTCTCCTTGGCGTTTAGTACGCGGCGCTCTTTTCCGTCTGTGTCCTCTATGGTGTCATAGATACGGACATCCCGCAGGTTTAAGGAATCCTCCAGAATCTTGTAGGCGTTGGCGCGGCTGGTTCCGTAGGTGGTATAAGCTGCCACATCGTTGTAGGATACAGAAGATTTCCCCTTGATCTGCCATTCAGCAGTAAAGGAGGAATAGTTGACCTCAATGCTGCGCTGGAGATAAAACGGGGTGTTGAAGGTCTCGTACATAAACTGCTGGATGTACTCCTTGTCAATCCAGGTAGCGCCCAGACGCACCTCAATTTCCGACGCATCCAGGTCTTTGGGCTGGGCGGCGGTAAGAGCTTCCACATTGACTGCAAAAGAAGGGTCCTGCTGTGCCGCCCGCTGCGCCTGACGCAGTTTGCGGCGTACATTGCCGGAAAGGTATTCATCAGCAGTCACATAATGGGGTGTGCCGTCCTGTTCCAGCTGTCCCGGCACACGGAAGATCACGCCTTGCAGTTCTCCGGCCAGTTCTTCTTTTGTTTTTCCGGTAAGCTGGCTCATATAGCCCATATCCACGCAGGCTTTTTCCGAGATGGACACCGCCAGTGCTTCACTTGCCGTATCCACCACAGCCACCGCCTGATGGGGCTTGATGGTCCGTTTGGTGAACATATCTGCCTTGCGTTCCAGCTTCCCGTCCTCGTCGATGACTTCCAGCGCACAGAGTAGGTAATAGGAAGAATCATCTGCATAGGCCAGTCGGTTTGCACGGTCATTGATAAGGCCATATTTTTCAGAAAAGCTGTCATAGAGGCTGTTCAGTTCCGCCTGCTTTTGGGTAATGGTGCTGTCTGGAACCGCTGCATCCATCTGAAGGTCGATCAGTTCCTGCACACAATCACGCAGTCCCACAAGACCTTTCACGCGGGCTTCTGCGGTGGCGTTGAGGTCAGGGCGCACCATACGGCTGTTTTCCCGGTAGTACACCTGCCCGTCTACAATGGCATAGGAATAGTTCTTCACATTGGGGTCAGCAGGAATGGAGGTGTCAATGGCTTCGCCCTCGCCCAGCTCCGGCAGCTCTGCCTCCTGATAAGTGCCATGAATGTACTTCACAGCATCATGCAGCTGGTCGGAAAGCTCCAGTCCCTCGATAGGGTTCACGGTGTAGTCCATACCATGAGCAGTGCTTACCGGCTCCTGTCTGCCCAGCACCATTTCCGGGTGGTCGATAAAATACCGGTTGATGGCAAACCCGTCCTCCGTCTGTCCGGTCTGGGTCCATTCCGGCACGATGTCCAGCGGGCGATCCCGCTTTTGGAGAAAGATGATGTCCGATACCACCTCGGCACCGGCATTCTTTTTGAACGCGTCATTAGGCAGACGGATAGCTCCCAGCAGCTCGGCACGCTGGGCAAGATAGCGGCGCACGGTGGAATCCTTGGCGTCCATGGTATAGCGGGAGGTCACAAAAGCTACCACACCGCCGGGACGCACCTGATCCAGTGCTTTGGCGAAAAAGTAATTATGAATGTTGAAATTCAGCTTGTTGTAGGCTTTGTCATTGACCTGATACTGACCAAAAGGCACATTGCCGATGGCAAGGTCAAAGAAGTCACGCCTGTCAGTGGTCTCAAAGCCGCCTACTGTGATGTCCGCCTTGGGATAGAGCTGCTTTGCGATGCGCCCGGAAACAGGGTCCAGCTCCACGCCGTACAGACGGCTGTTTCGCATTTCCTCCGGCAGCATACCGAAGAAATTGCCCACACCCATAGATGGCTCCAGAATATTTCCGGTCTCAAATCCCATACGGCCCACAGCATCATAAATCGCTTTGATGACCGTAGGGCTGGTGTAATGGGCGTTGAGGGTAGAGCTTCTGGCGGCGGCATATTCCTCCGGGGTCAGCAGCTCTTTCAGCTGGGCATACTCTAAAGCCCATGCCGGTTTCTCTGGGTCAAAAGCATCAGGAATACCGCCCCAGCCCACATAACGGGAAAGAATCTCCTGTTGTTCGGGGCTTGCCTGCTGTCCGGCAGCTTCCAGCTCTTTCAGCAAACGAATGGCATTAACATTTGCCTGGAACTTGGCTTTTGGACCGCCTTCACCCAAATACTCATCGGTAATGCGGAAGTTCTGTGCATTGCGGCGCAGGTTAGCCTTGTATTCCTCATAGGAGGCTTCCTCGGCAGCTTTGGCATTGGGGAAGGTCTGCCACTGGCCATTGACCTGAATGGAAACCGAGTGTTCGTCCAGCACTTCCTCAAAGGTTTTCTCCGGCTCAGTCACAGGGGCTGGCGGCTCCGGCTCCTCGATATGCAGCCGTTCCACCACCACATCATAAGGCAGATGGTTCTTGTCGCCCGGATAGACGGCCACGGTCTCGGAATGGAAGGCCGGGGATTCGGCAGCCGGTTCGGGCTGTTCCTGTCCAAAGCCGTCCTGCTGACGGGCATACATCCCGCGCAGCAAAGGCGCAACCTCATCCCAGCGGAAATACAGCATAGCCAGACGCTTTTCCTCTGCATCCATGACTTCCAGTTCTATGCCCTGTGCCGTGGTACGGTAATCGGCAATATCGCCGGTCTCCAGATTCAGTGTCTCGATCTCACCGGAATAGGCTCTGCTCAGCCAGTAGGCGATCTCGCTGTTGCTCCTGCCGGATTGCAGCAGCGTGGAAATCTGCTTTTTATCCGCTTCATCCATCAGTCCATGAGCCAATACATCCCGCAAGTCCTGATCTGCCTTGTCCGGGTCAATAGGAAGAAACTCGGTATAGTAAGCATTGCGGCGGTCTGCCCGAAGCAGCTGCTCGAACTGTTCTTTGCGCTCTGCCCGGTAGATGGGATATACCATCCCGGTGGGCAGAAGCTGTACGGTGTCCTCCCGCAGCTCTGTGATCTGATAGGCGTCATCCTCGATATACACGGTATCGCCCACGGCATAGACCGGGGCGGCTGGGTCGTAGGAGGTTCTTTGCGGAATTGGGCGGCGAACTGCGTCATATTCCTCATCGGAAATGGAAACTTCGGAAGTCTGCTCTGTCTCGGCATCTGCGATCTGCTCTGCATCTGACATCACCTGTTGGATAAACGGGGCATTGTCCAGTTTTTCCGGGTCTGTCACCTGTCCGTTGACGATCCCTCTTTCTTCCAGAGCTTCCCGGATGGCGATTGGGTCGATGTCGTCAAAACGGTCCTGTTCTTCTTCGGTATAGAACCGGTCCTCCTGAATAAGCTGGGCAAGCCTGCGCTGTACCTTCGGCCAGGGCAGCTGCGTTTCCTCCGGGCTGCCGGCACGGACAACGAACAGGCTGTTGCTGTTACTGCCGCCGTATTCCTGAGCCAGCCATGCGGCGGTATCTTTTTCTCTTGCATGGGCTTTCATATAGCGGACAACAGCGTGTTTACTCTCGATATTGCCGTTCCATGCACAAAGGGCAGTATCAATATCTTCCTGAGAAAGAGGGCGCAGAAGCTCATGGAGCTTTGGATAGGTCTCGTCGATCACTTCCCGGTGCAGACGCTGACGGAACTCCGGCACATCCGAATAGAGTCGGATCAGCTCCATATCCTTAGAACCAAGGACTGCACGGCGCACAGCGGCATTGCCCTCGATGACAGCATTTTCACGGTCAGAATGACCGCAGGCATTGCGATATGCGGTATCCTCGGAAATGGCGGCAGTCACCACAGGCTTATACTGCTCAAACTGCTCCCCAAGGGTAGGCTTTGGCGTTTCTTTCTCCACCTCCGGCTGCTGTGCTTGAATGGCATCTTCTTCGGCCAGTTCCTGTTTAGACTGGATTTTGTCATACTGCGCCTGTTCCTGTTCGGTAAGATAGCGGTCTTTCTGGACAAGTGAGGTAATGCGCTTGGCAACCTTTTCCCAGTTCAAGTGAACATCCGGGCAGTCCTGCTTTTTATAGTGCAGTCCTTTCCCATCGTGATCTTCGCTGCTGTGTGTTGCGCCGGACAGGGCATGAGAGCGTCCGCCAATGCCATACTCGTCTTTAAGGAATCTCACTTTTTCCTTATCCGTATGGTTTTCCATGAAGAACGCATAGATACGGCCTTTTCCTCCGGCAAAACTGCTGCCGCCGGTCATGGCGGCGTCGATCTCATCCTCGGTAATGAAGTGCTGAACGGTTGGCACTTGGGAAAGGTCTGAAGAAAAGGTCCTGCGGGGCAGGTCAAGGTCCTTCAGGTTCTCCCAGATCTCCTTCGTCCTATGATAGTGAAAGCGCAACAGGTCACGGTCCTGCTGATAGGCAGTCAAGAAGGTAGCGTATTCTTCCTTGAGGTTCTGGCGGAAAGCCGGTTCACTCAGCTGCTCCATCAGGCGGCGGGTCTCCTCCGGGAAACCATTGCCTTTGATTTCTGACAGGCAGGACAAATATCCGGCTTTTCTGGCGTCCTCACTGAGATCGTGATACAGATGCCAGAGCTTTTCTGCAAGGAGGGAGCGTTCATAGCCTGCCGCTTCTGCAAGCTCCACATTGGAGGCAAACTGGCCGCTCTCCAAAAGCTCCCCGATACGCTCTGCGGCGCTCTCCCAGGAAATGACCTGGGCAGACCTGTCATAACGGACAGACTTCCCATGGGAAAGATGGATACCATCCTCGGCATACCATGCGCTCACACTGCCAAGGCCATTGCCGCCGTGGTACAGCGTTTTCAGTATCTCGGCAATCTCAGCGGTGGTTTTCTGCTTTTCAAAGGCTGCAACCACACGCTCCCTTTGACGGTCTGTATTGCCGCCCAAACGCAGCACATGGTCGATGTCATTTTGGGCAAAAGAAAAAGCAGAGGATGTATGCGCTACATTCTCTGCTTCATCTATGGATTGGATCTGTTCCGCTTCGGAGAGGAACAGGTTTAGGGTCAGCTGTTGATAAGCTCCGCCATCAGGATCTCCTCTGCCTGGGCTTTGCAGGTGTTCATCAGCCCCACCCACTTCATGGGATCGCTGGCTTTCAGTTCCTCGGTGGCTCCCGCTTCCTTCGCCAGCTGGGGCATCATCTGCTCCAGTCTGCTCTGGGCGGTCTCGTCGATCTCCAGAAGATGCTGGTACAACTTCTCGCTCAGCAGCATCTGGTTGTAGAGGATGGGACGGTGTTCCTTCAGGTAGGTTTTCCTCATCCTTCCGTACTTGCCCAAGGGTTTCTCCGGCTGCTGGCTCAGCTTCAGGTCGGGAATCAGATAGTCTCCGTTCTGGATATAGGTCATGGGATTGTTCATCTTGTTTGCTCCTTTCTTGGTTGGCTTCGCGCTCTGCATTTCGGACGGTGACGCCGATCTGCCGCAGCACCTGCTGGTTGATCTGGCTGACCGCTGTTCCCAGCGCTCCGATGGTTGCCGGAGTATTGAAATCAAAGATCGCCATGAAATCTTCGTGGTCGAAGTAGCGTTCCGGCTCCAGTCCACAGCGGGACATCAAAGCGTAAGTGATGCTGACGGTGGCGGCTGCCTTGAACTGCACTCCGATGTTATACTCATCATATTCCTCCAAAAAGGAACCGTCAACGATATAGAAGAAGTCCTGCTGATGCTCCGTCCAGTATTCCTCGGCCAGTTTTCCGGCTACCTCCGTGAGCTGTCCGGCAAGGTCATCACCGGAAACATCATAGGTGCGCTCCAGCATGGCCTGCACGGAATCCAGATGGCGCTCCTCCAACTGCCACAGCCAGGGAGTGCGGGAATGTTCACGGGTTCCGGTGTCGGAAATGTCAAAGACATAACGCAGGCGAGGTCTGTCCCCGGAATCGTCCACCAGAGCGATCCCTTTGGAACCGCGCCTTACATACCGGCCCATCTTTTCATTCCACAAATCGTACTCTGCACAGGCGGTGGCGTCCGGTCGCTGGGCGTAGATCATCAGCTGCTCATGGAACGGGTACTTGTAAAGGCGGGAAGCAGTGGTGAGAAACCCTGCCCATTCCTGCCAGCTCCCCGTGAGCTGCGTTGCCACCTTGTCCGCCATCTGTGCATATAGTTCAGCTTTGGTTGGCATAGTGTTCTGTCCTCCTTTCAGTTTTGGGGTAAAGAGGTGGGGTGGCAGATCGCCACCCCATCCCTGCGGTTATGCTGTTTACTGGTCAAAATCCGGGTACAGCTCCAGCTGAGAGAAGTCCTCATCGGTCATCGCACAGAGCTTCGTAAGGGCGCTGTCGGTCAACTCTCTCAGCTCCGTTTCCTCCGGCGAAAGCTCGCCGCGCATCTCACGCAGACTGTCAATCAGCCCGGTGCGGCTGCCGGTATTGTAAATGCACATCAGGTTCATTTCCTCAAAAGTAAAGTTTCCCATATCAAATCTCCCTTTCCGCACTCTTTTTGGGTGCTGTCTTTTTGTGTTCTGCCTTGGGCTGGCTTTTCAGCTGCTCCATGACGGACTTTTTCTTTTCCCGTTCCTCCCGATGGGTGGCGGCTGCCAACTCCATCAGGGAAATGGGCTGACCGCTTCGGGCCTGCTGTTCCAGCTCTGCCACCGTAGGTTCTTTTGCGCCATTGTTGATGATACCGTCGATCATGCCGTAATCGTCCTCCACGGCCATCTCCGCATTTTTCAGCGGATTTTCCGGCAGGAATCCGGGGATCTGGGTAAAACCAACGCTGTCACAGTAATGACAGGATACCTTACCGTCCTGTCTGATTGCAACGATGTCGCTGACGCTCATGGAGGGACTGTGAAAGTCCACGGGCTTTTCCAGATTGAATTGCTGATAGAGTTTTTCCAGATGCTCCGGCACAGTGCCAGACTCCCTCAGAGGAGCTGTGTAAATGAGGTCATAATTGCTGCGGTCTATGGAAATGTCATGGGACTTTAACCAATCCAGATTCATAAAGCGCACATTCTGCGGATCGTCACGACTTACCTGATAGATGGCAAAGCAATCTCTGTTCTGAGAGAGAAATGCCTGTTCGCGTTCCTGCTGATGTTCCTGACGCTCCATGACCTTTTCGTGGAACTGAGGGCTTTTCTCCCATTCCTCACGATCCACGCCGAAAAGACCGCCATGCTCCATGATCTCCTGCGGGTCAAACACCATGCTCTCCGTATTGTCCTCATGCAGCACATAGACAGTCAAACCGGCGGCATCCAGTTCCAGCGCCCGTTCTCTGGTAACAGGGAGCATCCCATCATAGGAGTAGCCATATTCCTGCATATCCGGTGTGGAGACCTGCTCATCCGGCGTTGGGTATTCATCCAGCGCCTGCTCCTGTGCCTCCGGCAGCTGGGAAGAAGCAGTCATCTGACTGGTCTCTGCCTGCATTTGCTGATAGGCCGCTTCCTGCAAGGTCTCAATCATGGACATAGGAGCGTGTCTGAGCGAAGTGCTGTCCAGATTGTTGTCATCACAAATCTGGAGAACTGCATTTTTGCGGGAAAGCTCCGGCATATCCAGCTGACCACCATCCAGCTCTTTCATGGATGCGGCATCGTAAAGGGTATAGTCCCAGCCACTGTCACAGGGCTGGATATGAAGATAAGTGGCATCGTCGATCAGAAACAAAGCCTCCTGCTGGTTGGCGTCCGCTCCCAGCACCTCCATTTCCGGCATGGCCGCAGCCAGTTCCTTTACCGCTTTTTGCACCAGAGGATTATCACGGTAATAGTCGATTGCCTGGATGGTGTCCAGGTCAATGGTCTGGCCGGTCAAAATCGGAAAAGGTCCTTCATAGTCGCTTCCATCTTTCAGCTCAAAGCCAATGCCCTTGATCCCGTTCATTCGCTCTGCCGGAATTTCCTGATAGATGCGGACCGCCTCCTCCAAAGACAGGTTATCGTGGTATTCTCCGAGGTTTGGAAACTCCATGCACTCTGCTACATAGTAGGTCAGATTGCCGGTCTGCTGTCCATCAGATACCTTAGCGGCATCTTCTGGCTGCTCTATCGGGGCGGGTTCCGGCTCTACCTTTGCATGAGGGTCGATTCCGCGCTCTTTGCAGATTTCCTTATAGTGGCGCTCAATGTCAGAGATCAAAGTGCCGGAGGTCTTATTGATGGTCTCCAAACTGGCTCTCAGCTCTTTCAGTTCCTTGCCCTGACTCCAGCTTGCAATATAGCCGAAGCTGTTTTCTCCGGTCTCAATGCCAAAATATTTGCAGACCGCATAGGAGATGCTTTCAGCCTCCACTTCCTCCGTGTGGCGGTCTTTCCTCTGTTCTTGCAAAAACTGGGTGAGGGTAGAAAAGCCGCCAACAAAATTCAGCCCTTCTTCCTCGGTCAGCATCAGGCGTCCATCTTCCTCCAGCTCCAGCGGCTCTGTCAGCAGAACGGAACCTGCATGGTTTACAACCACTTGTTCTTCTACACAGACCGGCTCTCCGGGGTCGTAGTCAGAACCGCGCAGGTCATAGCAATAAACGCCCTCCGGCAGATTATCACGGACAATCCGCCCATTGGAGAACAGACCGGGTTTATCAAACAGCTCGATCTCCTGATATTGCTCGTCATTGGAAATCTGAATCTTTTTCTGATTGTGGAGCTTGCTGTGGGCAATCTCGTGTACTGTGGCCGAAACTGTCTGCACCTCACTCATGCCCTGACGAATGGCGATTTTCTGATGATCGGTAGAAAAATAGCCGTCCGTATCGGCGGCCATTGCTTCAAAAGTGATCGGCACCGGCGCACTGCGGCGCAGAGCCTCCATGAATGCCTCATAATTTGGCACATTGCCGGAAAGGGAGGAAGCAAGCTCCGGCAAAGGTTTCCCGTCGGTCTGGCTTACATCAAAGACCTTGACCGGACGAAACATGGGGATTTCGATTTCTTTTTCCTCTGTGACGATCTTTCCGTCTTTATCCAGAATCGGAGCCTTGGTATCCGGGTCCAGCTTCTGCTCCTCGATTTTCTTCTTGTACGGTGTTGGGGCGATGATGGTAATGCCATGCTCGCCCTTTTTTACATGACGCTCAAACTGGTCTTTCCACTTATTGTATCCGGCTACCAAAGTGGCGTCCGGCTTCTGCATATAGATGAGCATAGTGTTGTTTACCGAATAGCGGTGAAATCGGGACATGACGGACAGATAACGCATATACTTTTCGCTTTCAAACAATTCTTTGATACCCTGCTCGATGCCATCTGTGATTTCCCTTAGCCGTTCTCGGTTGGTGGGTTTGTTCTCAGCCATGATTTTCAATCTCCTTTCCAAGTGTGTGATTTCTGCTGTGTGTTCTGCAATCCATGCCTTTTGTTCTTCTTCACTTTCATAAAGAAAAAGGTCCAGCAGGTACTCTACATAGGTTTTCTTCTGGATTGCTTCCACAAAGCGGGGGTGCGGTTCTTCCTCCGGTGTCCTGGGAGAACGGTCGGCTTCCCATTTTTTCAACAGATAGTAGTAATCGGACAGTACGCGGTAACAGCGCTGTCGATCCTCCCGAAACTTCTGTGCCTCGGTTTTTTGCCGGACATATCTCCTGCGGGGCGGGGCCTGACTGTCATAGATCAGGCCAAAGTCCTGTGCCAGTTTCTCCGCCGCTTCTTTTGGGGAGAGGTCAAAGAGCTTTGCGGTAAAGTCGATCACATCCCCATCTTCACCGCAGCCAAAGCAGTGGAACCGCTGGTCTACCTTCATGCTGGGGTTCTTATCATCGTGAAAAGGACAGCAGGCCATGCCATTTCGCCTGACTTTTATCCCATAAAACTCTGCCGCTTCTCTGGTGCTGACCGATTGCTTGACTGCTTCAAATACATTCTCTGCCATGTGCCTTTAACTGCCGGACTTTCTCGCAGGGGGCTGGTATCCGGCAGCTTTCGCACGCTCACTGGCAGCTTTGCGGCGTTCTGCGCTATATGGCTCTCGGACTGATACACACCGCTTGGGGACGGTAAAGTTATGGGCGTCCTTTCGGGTGATTTGGTCGGGGTGCTTTTTTGCCAGCAGATCCAGCTTCTCCATCAGACGGGGATCATGGGTATAGATCTCAGCCATTGGTTCTGCCTGGTTATAAAGGAGAATGGTTTCCCGTTCCGCTAAAGAAAGCTTCATCGGCTGCCTCCTTTCCGCTGGTCAAATTCCAGCTTGAAGTTGGCATACTGTCCATCGTCCTCCAGAACCACCGTGGCATCATAGGTCTTTCCGGTTTTCTCCGAATATAGGCCCGTCACACGGACACGGCCATCTTTCAGCAGTGCAGACACCACAGCCTTGGTCGGCTGTTTTTTCTTGGCAGCCCACCATTTGTTGTTTTTCCAGATTGCAAATTTGCAAGAATCATTCTGACAGAAGAAGCCTTTTTGCAGTTCTGCAACTTCACCGCCGCAGCGAGGGCATTTGCCCACCACCTCACGGGGCGACGTGAACAGGTACTCAGTTCCCTTGATGACCTGATAAGTCCCCACCAGATCTTTCAGCATGGTGCTGATCCCGGCCAGAAACTCCTCTGGGGCAAGCTGCCCGCGCTCGATCTCGCCCAGGCGGTACTCCCACTCGGCAGTCAAAAGCGGAGATTGCAGCTGTTCCGGCAGAACGGTGATCAGGGAAACTGCATCGTGGGAAGGGAGAAGCTGCACCGTTTTCCTGTTCTTTTTTCGTTCCAGAAAACCGGCAGATACCAGCTTTTCCAAAATACCGGCACGGGTGGCCGGTGTCCCCAGACCCTTTCGTTCGGCATCCTCCGGCATATCCTCTTTTCCAGCAGTCTCCATCGCGGACAATAGGGTGTCCTCCGTAAAGTGCTGAGGCGGACTGCTTTTGCCTTCTTTGACGATTGCAGCAGCAACCGAAAGGGTCTGTCCTTCGGTCAGCTCCGGCAGGGCTTTCTCTGCGCCCTCTTTTTTCGGCTCTGCATCCTTCATTTTGGCACGGTAAGCGTCCTCCAGTGCTTTCCATCCGGGGTGCTTCACCGTTTTTCCTTTTGTGGTAAACTCCCCACCGGCACACGCTGCAATCACAACGGTTTCCGAATAGATATGGGGCTGGGCTACGGCGCACAGCAGACGCAGGGCCACCAGCTCCAGCACCGCTTTTTCTCCCGCAGGAAGGGCAGAAAGGTCTGCATCCTTGAGATTTCTGGTAGGGATTACTGCGTGGTGGTCGGTTACTTTCTTATCGTTGATGACTGTCTGCGGATCACAGGTAATGGCGATCCCTTTGCGAAACGGCATAGCATTGGCAACCAGATTCACCAGCACCGGCAGGCTGTCTGCCATATCACCGGTCAGATAGCGGCTGTCAGTACGGGGATAGGTGCAGAGCTTCTTTTCATACAGGCTTTGCAGATAGTCCAGGGTCTGCTGGGCTGTAAATCCAAGCAGGCGGTTGGCATCTCTTTGCAGAGTAGTCAGGTCATAGAGGGCAGGCGGCTTTTCGGACTTTTCCTTGCACTCCACTTTTTCGATTGTGACAGCTGCACCCTGACAGGCTTTTTTCAGCTGCTCTGCGCTTGCTCGGTCACTTATGCGCTCCCCGGATACGGTAAGACCGGGCAGCTCCAGCGCCACGGTATAAAAGGGAATCGGCTGAAAGGTGTCGATCTCAGCTTCTCGCTGGACAATGAGCGCCAGCGTTGGAGACATCACGCGCCCGATGTTGAGGGTGCGGTGGTACAGCACGGAAAAAAGCCTTGTAGCATTGATCCCCACCAGCCAGTCGGCCTTGGCACGGCAGAGGGCAGCATCCCGAAGTCCGTCATAGTCCGCACCGGGGCGCAGGTTTGCAAAGCCTTCCCTTATGGCGGAGTCCTCCATCGAAGAAATCCAGAGCCTTTTCATAGGCTTTTGACAGTCTGCCAGCTCATAGACGCTGCGGAAGATCATCTCGCCCTCGCGTCCGGCATCGCAGGCATTTACCACCTCCGTCACATCCGGGGCATTCATCAGCTTTTTGAGAATATCAAACTGCTTTTTCTTATCCTTTCCCACTACCATCTGCCAATGTTCCGGCAGAATAGGCAGGTCATCATATCGCCACTTGGCATACTTGGGATCATAACTGTCTGCATCCGCAAGACCGGCCAGATGGCCCACGCACCAGCTGACACGCCAGCCGTTACCCTCCAGATACCCGTCCTTACGAGCAGTTGCACCGATTACCGCAGCCAGACTTTGTGCAACCGATGGTTTTTCAGCGATTACCAGTTTATATCTCATCATCTTCAGCCTCCCATTCTTCCCGCACAGGCGTGTGCAGTTTTTTCTCTATGCTGTTTTCCTCATCCAGTAGCAGGTTATAACCAAACCGGTAGTCATAGCGGTACAGTTTCCCCAGCAGGTCATTGATGATGATACGGCAAGCCAAAATGACACGGGTTTTATCCACCTGCATCAGCTGGTAGCGTTGATAATTGCTGTAATATTCTTCGTGACGGCGGGTATTGCAGGCGGCATCTTCAAGTAAACTATCTACTGCATCCTGACAACCATCTTCTTTTTCCCCTTCCATGCAGTTCAGAAGTTCCATCATCAAAGGAAAGCTCTGTTCATCCATAGGAGCTTCTGCTGCAAGAAAACCGATCAAAGCGGATAAGAGCAGCCGAGCCGCCGTCTGTTCTTGTTCCGTCAGCACGGCCATTGTTTTCTCCGCATTTGGCAGGATCTTTTCTTCCACAAAATCTGCCGCATCGTCGGAACAAAGCTGACGGATAGAATCTATGGACAATGAAACTGTCACGGTATCTAAGGAGAAATCAAAGGGGTCATCTTGCTTTGGCTTTCTCCGAAGTTTGTTTAACATGGTAGAAAGAATGTCGCCGCCAAAATACACGGCGATCACAAGCAGGTCAAAAACAGCAATCAGCTTGATAAATATAATCAGAACACTCATTTTTTTCGTTTCCTTTCTTTGAGCCAGCGTTCCATCTCACGATGGCAGATACCTACGCAGGGACTTCCATAATTCCCGCAGCCATAGCAGGGGTGGCTGTGGGGTAAAGAAGGAGGACGGGAAGTTTCCTTCCCGCCCTCCGGCCTGCGTGTCATCATGCGTTCATAGGGACTGTCTGTGAAACGGGTCATTTCACACTGTCCTCATCATCTTCTTCTGTGCTGCCCCCATCAGCGTCCGGTTCGTCCGACTCCTCATCCTCGGTTTCCCATTCCTCGGAATCTTCCTCGCCATAATCATAATCGTCCAGACTGTCATTGCCCTTGGTCTTAGGCTTATTCTTAACGAGCTTCAAGTAGGCAAATACGCCACCGCCGCCCAGCAGAGCCAGCAAAAGGACTATCGCAGCCGGGTTCAGTCCGGCAGGCTTCTCTTTTTCCGGCTCCGGTGTTTCTGCCGGAGGTTCCGGTGCTTTGCCCGTACATTTACTCTTATCAGTTGCACAGACCGGACAAGCCGTATTGACTGCCCCTGCTTCACATTTTGTCGTGCAGCTACACACAGCAGCCGGCTTCTCTTTGACATTTTCATCTTCCATCAGTGCCATCAAATCCGCTTCATCCACCTGATTCAGAAAGTGAACAGCAGTCTTTTTGTCCTCATTCGCCCTATCAATCAGGATGTAAAAGTAATTTCCAGCTTTGGTCGTAACAGTAATAAGCTGCTTATTGCCTCCAAAATCATCCACCAGTGCCGCATTCCCCTCCGGTGTAAGTGCCGGTGCTGGTTCTGTTTCTTCCACAATCACATTGCTGTCATTGGTAGAATCCTCTGCCGGTGCCGCCGGAGCCTGTTCTGACCCCTGTGCAAAAGCAGGGATCGTAAAGCCAAATGCCACAACCATTGTCAGGCAAAGGGCGGAAAGTGTTCGGAGCAATCGTTTATTCCTCATAGCTGTTTTCCTCCTGTTCGTTATTGTCATCAGCCAAACTTCCGGGAACTGTGCCACCGGACAGCATGGCGCTCAACTGGGTCGGGGTCATACGCAGGGCGCGCACCATCTGGACGATCTCCAGATTTTCTGCCTCGGTTTTCTGTGCTTCCAGCGCCTTGAGCTTTTCCTGATACTCTGCGATCTTCTCGCGGACCTTTGTAATCTCCTGGTCAATGCGCTCAATTTTGTTCTTTGCCATCGTCTATCACTCCTTCTTAAAAATCTCTGTTACCAGTTCATCAGGCCGTAGCCCTTAATGCTTTGATAATTCAGGTCATAACTTTTAATCTTGCAGGCATCGCCGGAATTTCCCTCCACGGTATAAACACGGCTGCCATCCGTACCGATCACGATACCTACATGGTCTGCTGTCCCATCCAAATCCCAATCAAAGAAAATTGCATCTCCGGGAGCCAGATTGTTATAGCCTCTTGCACCCCATTGTCCATGAGACTGGAACCACGGAACGCCCTGCCACTCACAGCCTGCAAAGCGCGGTTCACTTTTTCCAGCCTGGTTATAACACCAGGATACAAAGCAGGCGCACCACTCCACGCGGCTGTCAAAGCCATACCAGCTCCAATAAGGATAGCCGCCCACATTGCCCACCTGACGCTTGGCCAGTTCCACCAGCTGAGGATTGCCGGGGCGGGTACCGTTAATGAACTGCACACCGGACAGATCTTCCGAGCCGCTGGTATCAGGGGAACCGCCGCCAAACAACAACGGCTTATTGCCCATGGTCTGTCGGTAGACCTGATACATTTCCATCTGCTCCGGGGTCAGTAACTCCGACGCCACAGCGGAAATGGGCTTGCTGGTGAGTTTCACATTCAAAATGTAATACTCATAGGGGACTTCTTCTGAGGTGGTCTCGCCGGTCTCCGGGTCGGTGGAGGTCTCCGTGCGGTAGCGAATCTCCACTTTCTCAGTAAGCGTCAGCTGATACTGTGCTGCAAACACACGCGCCAGCTCTGCCTGAGCGCTCTGCCGGGTGTAGCCTTGCAAAACGGCAGACAGAAATGCTGCCAGCTCATGAGGGTCATGACCGATCATACCAAGGTCATAGCGATACTCGTCATACCCTGGGTGGCTGCTTTCAATGTTGTCGATTTCCTCCTGCAACTGGACTTCTCTGGCTGCATAATCTGCCTCCACTGCCAGCATTTCCGGGTCATCCGACGGATAAGTGGTGCCGGAGAGAACGGAACCGATGCTCTGCGCCATCATGGAGCAGGAGGACATGGTATTCATCAGCATACAGGTAATGAGGAACAAAACCCCTGCCATCAGGAAACCCTTCTTGTGGCGCATGACGAATGCCCCTGCCTGCTGTGCCTTTTCTTTTACCGTCCTTGCGGCTTTTCCGGTTTTGGATGCAGCCTGGGCGGTATTTCCGGCAGTCTGACCGGCGTGTTTGGCGGCGGCATACTGCTTTTTGATGGCCTGCTTTTGCTGCCAGCGGGAAAGAGGGTTGCTGGCAAACTGGGGATTTTCCTGCAAAGATTTCTGGTACAGAACATTTACATTTGCCTTTTCCAGTTGACGCTCTGCCTGGGCTGCTTTGCGGTACGGCTTCAGCTTGTGGCTGCGATAGCCCTCCCGCACCAGATAAGCACCGGTCTCCACCGCTTCCTCGGACTTGTGGGCGCTTTCCACGCCCACATTGTCCTGCTCTGTTTCCCGGATCTCTTTGTGGAGCTTGCCCGCAACCAGATGGACGGGAGCTTCCCTGACTCCTTGAGAAACTTTGGAAGGTGGCTTTTTCTTGTCCTCAAAGGTCAGCTTCGAGGTCTTTTTTCCGGTATCCGGGTCAATGACCGTCTGCCTGACCTTTTTCTTTGGGATATTGGCCTGCGCCTTATCTGCTCTGGCCGCAGCTTTCTCCGCTTTACGGATTGGCTTTTCCAGTGCAGGGTCAGACCGTTCCTCATCAGTAAAGCGCAGGCGCGGCTCCTTATTCAAACCATTCTCCCAGCATGAGGGAGGACATCATGTAGTGCAGCTCTGCATAAATGGCCATTCCCACAGGATCGTTGAACATACAGCCGGACAGGTAGGCATAAAACTGTGCCACCACATCGGACAGGATCTTCGCTTCGGTTCCTTCCAGAACCAGACCTCCCATACCTTCCTTGGCACGGATGGTGCTCCAGACCTCTGCCAGACGGAGCAGCCCCACCTGACCGGTCTCATTCAGTTCGGCTGCCTGATCTGCCGCCGTGCGGCACTCACTTACCGCATCGGCCATGACCGTAAGCAGCTGGCTGCGCTGGGCATTTACCGCCCTGTCAAAAAACATCAACGGGTTTTGATTCAAAATGTTGGGGTTCATCATCATTCATCCTCCTTCTTTTTCAGTTCCTGGGGTTTGGTGGTCATAATGCGGTACAGCTCGGTATTCTTCGGGAAGTGGTCCACGAAAGGCAGAATTGTGGAGCCATAGAACAGCAGGCCCTCGCCCTCACCGGAGTGGGTCACATAGCTAAGCTGGTGCGTGGAAATGCCCAGCTGCTTGGCAAGTATCTGACGGTCTCCGCCTGCCTGGTTGAGCATATACACGAAGTCGGAGTTTTCAAAGATGTTCTCCACCTCGCGGCTGCTCAAAAGGTCTTTGACATTCTGGGTGATACCTGTCGGAATACCGCCCCATTTTCTGAATCGCTTCCAAATTTCCACCGTATAGGCGGCGGTCTGCTCCTCCTTCAAAAGCAGGTGCATCTCGTCGATGTAGTAGCGGGTAGACTTGTGAGCGGCACGGTTGATGGTAACGCGGTTCCACACCTGATCCTGTACCACCAGCATACCGATTTTTTTAAGCTGCTTGCCCAGTTCCTTGATGTCATAGCAGACAATCCGGTTATCAATGTCCACATTGCTCTGATGATTGAACACATTCAAAGAACCCGTTACATAGATTTCCAATGCCGTTGCAATGTACTGAGCTTCTTTTTCTTCCTGCTCCCGCAGCAAGTTATAAAGGTCCTCCAAAATCGGCATATTCTCTGGCTTTGGGTCATTGAGATATTCGTTGTAAACCAGCCGTACACAACGGTCAATAATGGTTTTCTGCACCGGCTGCAAGCCCTCCTTACCGCCCACGATCAGCTCACACAAGCTGAGGATAAAGTCAGACTTGAGTGACAGCGGGCTTTCATCATCCGAATAGTCCAGATTCAGATCCATCGGATTGATATAGTTGGTTGAAGTAGGTGAGATCTTGATGACCTGCCCATGCAGACGCTCAACAAGAGGTGCGTACTCCGCTTCCGGGTCACAGATAATGACATCATCACTGGTAAGCAAAAAGCAGTTGGCAATTTCTCGTTTTGCGCTGAAGGACTTACCGGAACCCGGCGTACCCAGAATCAGGCCGTTGGGGTTTTTCAGCAGCTTTCTGTCCACCATGATGAGGTTGTTGGACAGAGCATTGATGCCGTAGTACAGAGCTTCTTTCCCGTTCTGGAACAGTTCCTGCGTAGTAAAGGGCACAAAGATAGCTGTGGAACTGGTGGTCAGTCCTCGCTGAATCTCAATCTGATTGAGACCCAGAGGCAGACAGCTCATCAGCCCTTCTTCCTGCTGGAAGTCCAGCCTGGTCAGCTGACAGTTATACTTCTGGGCAATAGAGCCTGCCTGAAAGATGTTGTTGCCAAGCTGACGGGGATTGTCCGCTGTGTTCAGCACCAGAAAGGTCAAAAGGAACATTCTCTCGTTGCGGCTCTGCAAATCCTGCAAGAGTTTTTTCGCTTCACTGCCGTAGGTAGCAAGGTCAGATGGAATGATGTCCATGTCGTATCCGGCACGGACTGCTTTTTTCTGTTCCTCGATCTTGCTGCGGTCCAGGTCGGTAATCTTTCGCTTTACCGTTTTGATGGCTTTCACCTGATCCACCGACTGAATGTGCATACTCACAATGAGCGAGCTTTCCATATCCAGAAAATCAGCCAGCAGACGGTCATTCAGTTCCGGTGCGAGAATCTGCAAAAAAGAAACAGTCCCGTATTTCTTACCCATACGGAACTGCTTGCCGGTGCGGAACTCAAAGGAGCTTGGTGCAATAAAATCCTTTGTGGACAGACCGGAAGGAGCCAGCCAGTCCCATTCAAACTGAAACGGGAGTTGTTCATCCATGTGGAATACCGCATGAAGCTGAAAAAGCCTTTCTTTACCGTCCAGCGTTCTGGCAGCTACACCAAGACGCTTGAAGTTATTAAGTATATCGGTCTCAATACGCTCCAGACGGGGCTTGGCGGCTTTGATGCTGTCCGCGTCGATACCAAAGGTCAGGTATTTGGTCTTGATGAGACCGTTGTTACCTCTGGCCAGCTGATTTTGCAGCATTGTGGTGTATTCCTCGCGGATACTGTCAAAGGCGTCCCTCTGGGGCGGGATGGAAATGGAGTTAGCAAAGGTCTCCTCCGATGCCGCAAGGTTCAAAAAAGACAGCTGGAAATGAATCGAGCTGTCAAAATAATTGAGGAAATCACACCACCCCTCAAAGATTGCCGTCTTATCTTCGTTTTGGGAGAGCTGATAGTTGATGTCCTGAAACTGGATGGTCTTTGTGTAGTGGCTGTCCGATACGCGGCAGATTCCGTCCGGCCACATCCGTTCATAAGGGATACTGTCCTGCGCAGATTTTCCTTTTTTGTCCGTGCGGTTAGCGCGGGCAATGGCCGCTTCGATCTGCTTCTTATCGGCACGGGACAGTTTTTTCTTTGTCTTTACCGGCTGCACAGTTTTTTCCTCGGTTTTTCCGAACATCCGATGCAGCCATTTTTTTATTGCGGTGAACAATGTCATACACCTCCTTATCGAGCATTTCCTGCCGCTTTAATACGGCATAAAAGTTGTTGGTCTGGTAAGGTCGCTGCTTTGGACGGATCACAGCTACTTTGAGAATGTTGCCCACGATCTTTTCCAGGGGCTGTCCATGCTTTTCGTACATAGCCAGCATAAAGAAGGGCAGCATAACCAGCATCATACACATAGCCGCTACACTGTTTCCGGTAGGTTTTCTGAGCAAAAAGAAAAGCGGTACGCCAATAAGCGCTCCGCCCGTGAAGCAGATAAGCTGCCGCTTGGTCAGATTGAACATGACCTTTGTTTTGACTTTTGTTAAGTCCTTGGGTACGGGTACATAAGCCAATGTGGAAACCTCCTTCCGTTTTAATGCGCCTGAAAGACTGATTTTGCGAGGCTGCCGGTTTTGAACAGTGTAAAGCACAGCAGTACGGTGTAGCCCACGCAGCTCCAGATTGCCATGATGATGTCATCTTCCAGAGCGATGTTCTGCACCAGCACAGCATAAATTGCCACGCAGACGATAATGAGAAACGCCTGAAAGCCCAGCGCCAGCAGGGATCGGAGGTAATTCTGTCCCATACCGCCCCATTCTTTACCCATCATTGCAGCCATTGGAACGGGAGCCACCGAAGTTACAAGGTAGATCTCGATCATACGGCCATAAATAACGATAAAGATACAGATATACAACGCCCACATGGTAATGCCAATAAAGAGGGATTGGAACCACAGTCCGAACAGCGGTCCCAAATCCATTTCCATCAGCCTCGGTTCCAGATCGGTCATAACTGAGGAAATGTCAATGGACGCATCCGAATTGATAATCCCTGCCGCCTGCGCCACCACGCTCTGCGCCATATCAAAGACGCCCATCACGATATTCCATGTGTTTGTGACAATGAGGATGGCGGCAGCTGATTTGAATACCCACTTGAAAATCATCCAGGTATCCACATCATGCAGGTTGTTCTTGTCTGCAATCATCTGGATCAGGTCTACGGTCATCACGATAGCCAGGATCACACCTGCAATCGGCACCATGATGGAGTTTGACAGATTCTCAATCATATTGAAAATACTGCCATTCCATCCCTGTGGGGTCTGTCCTACCTGTACGGATATATCCGCGACCTGTTGGTTTACGCTGTCAAACATCCCCGAAAGGTTGCTCATAATACCGCCCACCAGCATTTCTTTCAGCCAATTTGTCAGGGCTTCAAGTAAGAAATCCATACGGTGTCAACCTCCTTTCCGCCGCCCCCGCAGAACTGCGGGAGCGGCAAGGATTTCATGCAGGAACGCTTAGACAGAGAACAGCCCGGAGAGCAGAGGTACAAGGACCATGCCGACTACGGCTACACCAGCGCCGGCCATGAGCTGCTTCATGCCCTGAGATTTGGCGCCAGGGTTGTCGTTGCCGTAACCTTCCAACAGGTTGATAACACCCCAGATACCAAGACCAGCGCCCAGAGCGATAACGAGAGTCTGAAGAACGGTAATTGCCTGTTCAAAAAATGCCATATAGTTTGTTAGCCGGAATCTGATTAAAAAATAGGTTTGTCATGTTTCATAGGCATACAAAAGCCGGAACAATCTGCCGCCCGGTTTCCGGGGGCATGATTCCGGCTGTCCTCCTTTTTCATTATTTTTCTTGCGATTGTCCGCTTTGTACGCCAATGGCCTCAACAGAGGCAGTTGCGGCAAATAGATACGATCACTCCTTTCGCAGCGGAACCGTATTACACGCCCTCCGTGTCTACTTCATATACATCGCAGACCTCATCAGGCTTGAGTTTTAGTCTGGCAGACAAAAATGCTTCAATATCAAAGGTATTTCGCTTGTCTGCATCAGCTGTGTATTTGAAATTAGGGTGTCTGGTAATGTCATACTTGTCTGAAAGAAACGGACGCACACCGCGCAACTGCAAGATGCACTTGCCGCCATCCATAACTGCCAGCTCGTCCTGGCTCATCAGCTCTTTTCCCAATTTCTGATAGTTGAGCGAGTGGGAAGTCTCCCGTCCCCGGCTCTCTCCGGTGTTGTAAGTGTCTATGGTCTCCTTTCCCAGAACAGCCGCCAGCTCTTTCAGCGTTGTTGGCTCTTTGCCACCCAGGAAGATGGAAGTATCCATATTGCCGATGATGGTATCGGCATTATCTTTGTAAATTGCCTTGAGCTGGCTCTGTGCCTGCAACACCAGACAGGCAGAGATTTCACGGCTTCGGATGGTGGCCACCAGCTTTTCCAGCTTCGGAATCTGCCCGATGTTAGCACACTCATCAATCAAACAGCGCACATGAACCGGAAGCCTGCCGCCATACACATCATCGGCCTTTTCACAAAGCAGGTTGAATAACTGGGTGTAGCACATGGAAATGAGAAAGTTAAAACTGTCATCCGTATCACTCATAATGAGGAACAGAGCCGTTTTTCTGTCTCCCAGCGTATCCAGTTCCAACTCATCGTAGGATGTAACCTCGCGCAGCTCCGCAATATCAAATACGGCCAGACGCGCACCGCAGGAAATCAAAATCGACTTAGCGGTTTTTCCGGCTGCCAGCTTATATTTCTTATACTGCCGCACTGCGAAGTGGTTTGGCTTTTCCGATTCCAGTGCATCAAACATCAGGTCTACGGGATTTTTGAACTCCTCGTCATCCTCCCGGACTTCCATGGCGTTGATGAACTCGATGAGGGTGGAGAAGTTTTGCTCCTCCACCGGAGCTTCATAGTGGATATATCCGATCAATGCGCAATACAGCAATGTTTCCGCCTTGACCCAGAAATCGTCTCCGGCCTTGCCCTCGCCTTTGGTATTAGCGATCAGCGTTGTCACCAGCTTCAAAATATCCTTTTCCGAGTGGATGTATGCAAAGGGGTTATAGTGCATGGACTTCTTGAAGTTGATGGTATTTAGGACCTTGATTCGGTACGGCTCATAAATGACCTTGCCGTGCTTATCCTTCATGGGCTTTCCGTCTTTCCCCAGCTTGGGTGCGCCCCTTTGGAGCATTTTTCCGCACTCCACCAAAATAGTTCCCTTCGGGTCAGTCACGACGTAGCTGCTGTGCATCTGCATCAGATTCGGTTTGAGCCAGAAGCGGGTCTTACCGGAACCGGAGCCGCCAATCACCAGTACATTTTTGTTTCTGGCGGTCTTTGGGTCCTTGGGGCGGCTGTTCATTGTCAGGCTCTCCGTTTTCGTCAGAATCACGTTGTTCTGAAATACAGGATCAACGTAAGGTGCAATATCCTCACGGGTTCCCCAGCGGGCCGAACCATATTCCAAACCATGTCGATATTTCTTGGCGTTCTTGCTTTTAAGATACACCGCCAGCCTCAGACCAGCACCGCAGCACAGCCCTACCAACAAGTCCAATGGATGCAGGCTTGGCCAGAAACTTTGCAGCGCCCCAGGCAGAACCGCAACCAGCGAAAGAAACTTTTCTGAAGCATCCGCCCCTTGTGCCATTCGCCATGCCTCTCCAAAATTGGTAGCAAACAGTCCCATCAGGATATACGGCATATTCAGCAAAATGAGCTTTTTGATGTCCAATGTCTTTTTCATCGTTCCAGCTCCTTTCGCTTGGTGCGATCCACCACAGCATTTTTAACCATCTCTTTGAACTGGTTAAGTTTTGCCAGTACGGACGGGCGCTCTGTTTTCGTTGCCTTTTTGACCTTTTTGTTGGTGTACTCTGTAAAAGCTGCTGTCAGAGCATCTGCATCACGGCCTTTGAAAAAAATCAGGTACTTTGGCGGAGAACTGCTGCGGTCCTTTTTCACCGCATAATCCACACCATATTTCCGGGCGATTTTCTCAAACTCCTTGATAGAGGGGTCTGTGATCTCAATGTTGGATATTCCCTGATTCTGCCCGACAAGCTGCTTCACAGTCTGTTTTCCATGCGGAACAACCGGCGCATCACGGCTTCTCTGTTTTTCCAGCTTCTTTTCCTTTCGATGTGCCATGTACTTGCTTATGGCAGCCTTAAACATTCTGCCGGTAAACTTTGTTCCACTGACAACCAGCGTCAAAGTTCTGTTTTCCACTTCTTCCTGCATTTTCTCGCCTCCTTTCCACGAAGTTTGCAGGGAATCTCTTTTTTTGCTAAGGCGGAACCACCAGCCGCCGCAGAAGATAACGCTTCATATCACCCTCCTTAGCGTAACTGGTCAGAACGGTCATAGTGCAGATTGCCCTGACGTACCTTTGCGTGGCTCAAAATCTTAATCTGCCCCTTTTCCTGACTATCCAGTGCTTTTTCATAACCAGTATCCGACAGGAACAGGCGGGTTCGTTCGCCTTTCCAGCCAACAGGGGAATCGTTCGTCAGCACATCAAAAATAATCATGTGCCGGGTGTCCTCCGCAAAACGCTGGAGGTCCATATATCCATGACCATGATAATTCTGCGCTCCTGCCTTTACCCGCATTTCTTCCATCAGCTGCCCTATGGTCTTTCCCTCAGACATCATGCTTGCTCCTTTCTCCCGGCAGTTCCGGGCAATAAAAAAGCGACCATTTACCAGCCGCCATACAGATCGTGATTTACTTGTGAGGTGTAATGATTGCTTATCGTGGTCGGTGCATTGAACAGAACGGTCAGAAGATACTGCTTCATGTTGCGAATTTCCGTGGTGTTCTTCTGTAAACAGTCCATGACAAACTCAATGTGCGAGTTATCCAGCTTCAAGAACCTGGAACGAACGATTTCATGCGGAAAATCACTTCCTGCAATACGGGTGGTCTTTCGCTTTGCACAGACCGTTTCCACGATTAGCTCCACAATCTCATCCAAATCCTCCCGATAAGTTTCATACTGCTGACACAGGTATTCATACCCGATATTCTCCTGAATCAATTCCCGATAACTCTCTATCTCTGTGAGTGACATCGCATCCCTTCCTTTCCGTTCCGGCAGACAATCTGCCGCGCAATCCCGGAAGGGAATGGAATCGGTACTTGATCCATAAATATTTTGTTTTTGAGTATTAGATTTCTCTATATTTAATTCTGCGGGCTTTTCCGTATCCGGTTTATCCATATACGGGTTTTCCGTATCTGGTGAATCCGTATCCGGTTTTCTAAGCTGTGGCTGCTCGTATATGACATACTCTGTATCGCTGATGCGTCCCTGCCGGTCACGCAACTTGTGCCGTACAATATAACCGGCGGCCTCCAATTCCCGCAACGCAGCGCCTATGGCATCCACGCCCTCCTTACAGATCTTTGCAAGACCACGGGTGGTGTAATTCCAGTCCTCTGGCAAAGACAGCATCATGGAAAGCAGCCCCTTGGCTTTTAACGACAGGTTTGCATTTCGTAAATGATGATTGCTCATCACGGTATAATCACGGGTCCGTTCAATGCGAAAAACGGCCATCGACCTCACTCCTTCCGACTTTTGGATATAAAAAAAGCCACAATCCCAAATCAAAGAATTGTGGCGTTCAACTTTCTCTATATTTTCTTGTGCGTTTCTTTCCCGGCTTAAAGTCGAGGATGTGTCCCTCAACAACACGGGCATACCGCTTGATTTTGATTTTCCGGCGCTGCTGGTCTTGGAGAGCATTCTGATAGCTGTCCTCTGCAAGAAACAGACGCATTTCATCACCTCTGCTCCCGTAAGCACTACACGGATAGAGAACAACAAACTCAATCATCCATCGGGTGCTGTCCTCAAAGCGTTCCACGGCAAGAATGTTATGTCCTTTCAGCTCCCTTGCTGAAATATCTTTCATAGGCGGCTCCTTTCATCGTTCCTGGTCTC
>OICC01000071.1_pt1 | contig 35691 bp, 30 predicted proteins | sample 1581191 | NCBI WGS metagenome assembly OICC01 (sample SAMEA3882535, study PRJEB24775) | human gut metagenome | biome: human-associated habitat; feature: intestine environment; material: feces | place: Netherlands | collected 2009/2010 | reverse complement strand
GATTATAGTTCCCCTTTGGGTGGTGGACAGGTTAATTTTTGATTAAAAAGCACATTCTCTGATTAGAAATTCATTCACAACCCTGAAAAAATGGTTATTTATAACTGCCTTTTTTACGCATTAGAGCGGTATTTTTGTAGTTATATGTTCTTTTACAGCCGACAGAAGGAGAAAAAAGAACAGATCAAACAATCCGACTCTGTACTTTTCAGATTTTTAATAATTTTTATATTTCCTTTCGTGGAAACAAAATAATAATTATGATATATTGATAACAGAAACAGGCAAAAAGGAGGTGCTGGATACGACGGAAAAAAATAAGATCAAACCGGATACCATACTGAAGAACTTCTGGAGAGACAATGGACATTTTGCGGATCTGTTCAATGCAGTATTTTTTAACGGGGAACAGGTGCTGAAGCCGCAGGATCTTACAGAAGCAGATACGGATGTTTCCTCCATGCTGAAATTTAACGGTCATGCAGAAACAATACAGAAGATCCTGGATGTTGTAAAGAAGACGGCATATGGTGTGGATTTTGTACTCTGGGGACTGGAAAATCAGGCAAAGATCCATTATGCGATGCCACTGCGTCATATGGCCGGAGTCTGCTTTTGCCTGTTGTATCTGCCACATTCTATATGCAAAATACCGCATATAAAGGCACGATTCGATAAGCTTCTTTTTGCCTGAAGTCTTCGGCAGAGATTAAATACATTTGCGTGGGTGCAGGAGAGAGAGAAGATTTATTCAGCTGCATAAGGTTCCTGCATTTCTGATGTGGGGTGGAGCGGTAGTCTATGGCAATAAAATGACTGTTTTTGGACAGTAAAAAGGGAACTTCCGCCTGGTTGCCGCTGGACCAGTAGGAGAGGGCATAGCCATTCCGGATAAAGTGCTGTGCCAGAAAGGTTTCGATACAGGCTGTACCGGCGGTGGTTTCTTCTCCTGACAGAAGCTGGAAGGCAGGGATTTTCAGTATGCATGAGCATAATCCGGTGTCAACAGGATACAGATGTAAGGAGGTTTCCGAAGGTCTGCTGCAGATAGCTGTCTGGCAGGGAATGGCAAGTCCGGCGCTGATCAGCCACTGCAGGGGTTCATGATAGACTTTAGCAGTAGCACCTTTTGCAATGCGGGTGTACTGGAATTTACGGCTGGTTCTGCCGAGCTGTGCAGGGATCGAGAGCCAGGCATTGCGGCAGTGGCGGGCGGTTCCTTTTGGAGCCAGAGCAGTAATATCGCTGAGAAAAAGATTAAGGAGCTTTTGCTGGGTGTCAGGTACCAGCAGGAGCTTCTTTTCTTTTTTGTATTCCATAATGGCAGCAGGCATTCCGCCGATGATCAGATAGAGACGGAACTGTGACAGGGCTTTTTCGTGGAGTTTCTTTCCCATTGGGCTGAAATCGGAGAAATGATTGCGGATTTCTCTTGTAAGGGCAAACTCAGCATTGGCCCACAGAAATTCTTCAAAATCCAGTGGATACAGAGTCAGGATATCAAAGTCGTGGACGGAGAAAGAATCAGAGTTAACCACACCTTTATAGATAGAGGCAATGTGATATTGTGGAAAGTCCAGGGCAATAGAGGTAAGAAGTGTGGAAATCTGAGGAATGCACTGGATATTGTCAAGAATCAGAAGGGAAGAGGCAGGGCGCAGTGGTTTTCCTGCACAGGTTTCCAGAAAAAGCAGTACTTCCTGTGGATCATGTGGAACAGACAGATAGTCTGTAGCAGAGCGGTCTGTTTCCAGATTGATGTAGAGTGTATGTTCGTATTGCTTATTTCCGAAGTCCATAAGCAGCCAGGTCTTGCCTGTCTGGCGAAGCCCCTGGAGGATTAAAGGTTTGCGGCCGGGATTTTTTTTCCAGTATATCAGGGAATCGGTACATTTTCTTCTCATATGGGAAATCTCCTTTTAGTCGGTGACACAGGTATAGAGTGAATGGTAACGGTACAGGACAGTTATAAATGATCAGCAGAGGAACGAGTTGATTGTAGAGGAATGTTTATGACATCATTATACAATGGAACTGTCTGAAAAATCTATACATAAAGATAGAAAAAAGTCGATTTACACATTTTTAAATATTTGTTATCGTAATTGTATAGACAAAATGTAATCGCTCAGGTTTTTCTTCCCGGAGGAGGAATTGTTGAATGGTTACAGTGCCGGTTACTGTTTATTCTGTGCATTGCAAGACGTGTTGCGGAATGCAGGGTGAACGGTAACAACATTGCCCGGCAAAACAACAATTATTTCATTTCACAAAGGAGGATCCCTATGAAGAGAATCAATGCAATCTACGCAAGGCAGTCAGTGGACAGAGCAGATAGTATTTCTATTGAAAGTCAGATCGAGTTCTGCAAGTACGAGTTAAAGGGTGGAAGTTTCAAAGAGTACAAGGATAAGGGTTACAGCGGCAAGAATACAGTCAGACCACAGCTTCAGCAGCTTCTGACAGATATCCGCAGAGGGGAAGTGGAGAAAGTGATCGTGTATAAGCTGGACCGGATCAGCCGTTCTATTCTGGATTTTTCCAATATGATGAATCTGTTTCAGCAGTATCAGGTGGAATTTGTCTCTTCTACAGAGAAATTTGATACTTCGACACCTATGGGACGGGCAATGTTAAATATCTGCATTGTGTTTGCGCAGCTGGAACGTGAGACTATTCAGAAGCGTGTCAGCGATGCATATTATTCCAGAAGTCAGAAAGGTTTTCGCATGGGCGGCAAGCCTCCTTATGGTTATCGGCTAGAGGAGATCCTGATGGAAGGAATCCATACAAAGAAGCTTGTGGAAGAACCCGGGGAAGCGGCAATTGTGCGGGAAATTTTTGATATGTACGAACAACCGGACACTTCTTATGGGGATATCACCAGATATTATGCGGAAAAGGGAGTGCAGTTCTACGGAAAGGAACTGATACGTTCCATGCTGGCCCAGCTTTTGAGAAATCCGGTATATGTGCGGGCTGATATGGATGTGTACCGTTTTTTCAGGAGTCATGGAACCAATATAGTAAGCAGTCTGGAGCAGTTTGACGGGATTCATGGATGTTATCTTTATCAGGGGCGGGATGCGCAGACAGATAAGCTGCAGAATCTTAAGGGTCATATGCTGGTGGTGGCACCTCATGAAGGGCTTGTGTCTTCGGAGCAGTGGCTGAACTGCAGGATCAAGCTTATGAGAAATAAAACGATTCAGGCCAATAGGAAAGCTGTGAATACATGGCTGGCAGGGAAAGTGAAATGTGGCAATTGCGGATACGCACTTATGAGTATTAAAATACAGTCCGGTAAACAGTACCTGAGATGTACGAAGCGTCTGAACAACAAAGCTTGCCCGGGGTGCGGGAAGGTTTATACTGAAGATGTGGAGAATTATGTATATAAAGAGATGGTACGTAAGCTGCGCGAAGGACAGTCTCCTGCCACTTATACGAAGTTAAAGGAAAATCCGCAGGTAAAGCAGATTTACAGGGAGATTGAGGAAATGGAAAAGGAGATTTCTCTGCTTGTGGATTCTCTGGCAGGTGCCGGAGAAACACTGACAGATTATATCAATCAGAGAGTGGAAGAAATAGACCAGATGCATCAGTTAAAGCTGGAGAAATTATCGGTGCTTGCGGAGAATCATGCGACACCGGAGCAGATGGAAAAGGTAGCATCTAATGTAAGTCTGTGGGGAGAGATTGATTTTGAGGAGAAGAGGTTTACAGTTGATAAGATGATCAGGTCACTTAAGGTATTTCCCGGATCAGTCCAGATACAATGGAAATTCTGATATATAACAGTCCGGCAGAGCGTAAATTTTTGTCTTTACGCTCTGCCGATGGTCTTATTAGTTTTCGGTCAGTGGTTTGTTCTTTATAAGCATTTCGCGAATTACGTTTTGCGTATATTCTCCGACATGCCTCTTATCTTCTTTGCTCAGTTCATCCGGATAGATCGGCTTACCGTATTCTACTACAACTTTTGCAGGAGATATCTTCGGGAAGTGTGCCTCGAAAATGTTGGCTGAATTGCTGATCGCAATTGGGATGATCGGGCAATTGGCCTTGGTAGCGATTTTGAAGCTTCCTTCATGGAAGGGAAGCATGTCCAGCTCATCTTTATTTCTGTTTCGGGTTCCTTCCGGGAAAATACAGATGGAAATTCCGGATTTTACTTTGTCTACTGCGGTCAGGATCGTTTTGAGTCCCTGTTTGATGTCTTTCCTGTCAAGGAAGAGACAGTGGAGATAACGCATCCATGTGGAAAGAAGAGGAATTTTCTCCATCTCTTTTTTGGCAATGTAGCCTGTACGGATCGGACAGCGGGAGTAAGTAAGAAGTATGTCGAAGTAGCTTCTGTGGTTGCCGATATAAAGTACAGGTGTGTCCTTTGGCACATTTTCTTCTCCGATCACAGTAATCTTTGCACCGGTGATCTTAAGGATAAATCGGAATACTGCCTGGATGATCCTAAGGGAGCTGATATCCTTCTTTTCAGGAGAAAATCTGCCGATGATCCATTCGACCAGCAGGATGGGGATGGACAGGATCAGGTATCCGATCACAACAATACAGACGAGGATAAATCGTATCATTCGTTAATTCCTTTCCGGGCATTATATAATGCTGATGCCCATATATAAGTATAGAAGTTATTATAAGGAATTATGAGATATCCTGCAAGAAATAAATCATAGTATAATGATTTTTTGGCGTTAAATAAATCATTCCGGACGGGATTCTTTCCTGCAGAAAAGCAGTTACTGTCAGATATATAGCATAGAGTATGGTAATAACAGGGCTGTATCCGGCATAGAATATTTAGCGAAGAATGAGCAGGGGTGCATTATGGGCAAAAGGACAGGAGGACTGCTCTGTGTGTTGCTGTTGGCTCTTTTGCCGGCGGGCTGTCAGTTTATCAGGATTGAGGAGGGCGAACGTACACCTCTGGAATATACGATCGTAAAGCAGGAGGAAATTCCGGAAGAGATTTCAGAACTGATGGAACAGAAGAAAAAGAAAGTATTTCAGATGACCTATCAGGTGGGAGATATAAGGTATCTGATGAAGGGATATGGAGAGCAGCTTACAGGAGGGTACAGTATTCAGGTGGAGGAGGTTTCTGAATCAGAGAACGCAGTATTCTGCAAGACAAGGCTGATAGGTCCGGAGAAAGCGGATGCAGGCAGTGAACCGTCTTATCCCTGTATTGTCCTGAAAATCAGAGAAACAGAGAAACCGATAGAATTTTTGGGTTTTATCATAAAGTAAACAGAGAAAGGAAGGAAGCAGGTTGGAATTAAAAAAAGAAAGTATTCAGATGCTGCGGATCAAAAACAAAGCGGCAGCGCAGGCGACTTTTGACGAGGACTATAATGTGCCCGATGTGAAACCGGATATCGGGAGACTGGTGCAGAGCAAAGCGGATGTTTCCATGGAGGAAGTGAGGCTGAGTGAAGGAAGAGCGCTTCTTAAAGGGACATTAAATGCAGATTTGCTTTATGTGGGGGAAAAAGAGGGCAGGATTTACAGCCTTTCTGCGAAGCTTCCGCTGGATGAGATGATTAATCTGGAGGGAATCGAAGGGGGAGATAAGCTGTGTCTGAAATGGGAGATTGAGGATCTCAGTGTTCATATGATCCATTCCAGAAAACTGAATATTAAAGCAATTGTAACTTTTTATGCAGTGGTAGATGAACTGGCAGTCGTTGAACTTCCGGTTTCCGCAGAGGATCAGGAAGTCTCTGTGAAAACGGAGAAAGTCCGGCTTATGAGTCTTCGTGTACATAAAAAAGATACTCTGCGCATTAAGGATGATATTACTCTTGCGTCAAACAGACCGAATGTAGAAAACCTTCTGTGGTATATGGCTGAACCGAGGAATCTGGACCTGCGGCCGGGAGAGAACAAACTCCGGGTGAAAGGAGAGCTTGCAGTTTTTCTTCTGTATACAGGGTATGAAGAGGAGAATCCACCTCAGTGGCTGGAGTATACCATGCCTTTTTCCAATGAGATGGAATGCAGTGGCTGTATGGAAGATCTGATCCCACATATTGAGGTGTCTCTTCTTCATCAGGGGATAGAGGTAAAGCCTGATCCGGATGGTGAAGAACGTATCCTGCAGGTGGATGTGGTACTGGAATTAAATATGAAAATGTACAGGGAAGAGGAGCATGAACTTCTTCTTGATGCATACAGCCCACACAAAGAATGTGTTCTTCATCGGAAAAAGGAAATGTTGGAAAGTCTTCTGGTACGGAATTTTTCCAGGTGTCGTCTGACAGACCGGATAGAAGTTAAGGAGAGTCAGGGAAAAGTTTTGCAGCTTTGCCACAGCAGCGGTAAGGTAAAAGTAGATAAGACCAGGATTACGGATAAGGGAATTGTGGCAGAAGGAATTGTGGCACTCAAGATCCTGTATATTATTGGAAATGATGAAATGCCGTTTTATTCTATGGATGCCATGCTTCCGTTTACCCATCTGATCGAGGCAGAAGAGATCGGGAAGGATTGCACATATTTACTTCAGGCTGACCTTGAACAGCTTTCCACTGCAATGGCAGATGGGGATGAGATTGAAGTCAAGGCGGCGGTGGGACTGAATGTGCTTGTGTTCAGACAGTGGGAAGAGCAGCTTATTGAATCTGTGGAAGAACAGCCGCTGGATCGTAAGAAACTGGAAAGTATGCCGGGAATTACGGTCTATATTGTAAAGGCCGGAGATACCCTGTGGGATATTGCAAAGAAATTTTATACAACTGTGGATGAGATTTCGGGTGTGAACAGTCTTACGGAAAAAGAGGTAAAGCCGGGGCAGTCGTTAATTCTTGTCAGGCAGGGATGATAATGAAAAAAATTTCCGGAAAAAATGAAAACTCCTATATTGAAAACTAAAAAAAAATGATTTAAAATATGCGCAAAGAGTTTTATTGTATACAAAGTACAAATATAATTGCGAAAGTACAGTTATATACGGATGATATTGTTGGAAACGGAGGATTTTATGCGTTTACGTGCATTGGCGAAGATAAATCTGGGACTGGATATTCTCAGAAAGAGAGAGGATGGCTATCATGAAGTCCGGATGATCATGCAGACGATACAGATGTATGATGTTCTGGAGATGAAGAGGGTGAGGAAGCCGGGGATTTCCCTGTCTGTCAATTATTCCTATATTCCGAATGATGAACGAAATCTGGTGTATAAGGCGGCGAAGCTTCTGATGGATGAATTTCAGGTTAAGGGTGGTGTGGATATCCATCTTGAGAAATTTATTCCTGTGGCAGCAGGTATGGCAGGCGGAAGCTCGGATGCGGCAGCTGCACTGGTGGGGATCAACCGGCTTTTTAAACTGGGACTGAGCCAGAAGGAGCTGATGGATCGTGCTGTGAATATCGGGGCAGATGTTCCGTACTGTGTGATGAGAGGAACTGCCCTGGCAGAGGGGATCGGGGAGAAACTGACCAGGATCACTCAGGTGCCGGACTGTTTTGTACTGATCGGTAAGCCCGGAATCAATGTTTCCACCAAAGCTGCCTATGAGAGCCTTCAGCTGGATAAGATTTCTTCTCATCCGGATATTGACGGGATGATAGGAGATATAGAATGTGGAGATCTTCTGGCAATGACACAGAAGATGGGAAATGTTTTTGAGCCGGGAATTATAGAGAAATATCCTGTAATTGGCGAAATCAAAGCACTGATGGAGAGTCATGGTGCGTTAAAGGCGATGATGAGTGGAAGTGGTCCTACAGTGTTCGGAATCTTTGATAATCGTGAGAAGATGGAGGCGGCAGCAGAGGTTCTCAGAGAGAGCCGGCTGGCGAAGACGGTTTTTGCCACAGAAGTAATGAAAGCAGGAGGGAATACAAATGACAAGTGATTTTTCAGTAAATATGAATGAATATCTTCCATTAAGGGATGTGGTTTTTAATACGCTGCGTCAGGCAATCCTGAAGGGCGAACTGAAACCTGGTGAGAGACTGATGGAGATTGCGCTGGCAGAGAGACTTGGCGTGAGCAGAACTCCTATCAGAGAGGCAATGCGTAAGCTGGAGCAGGAAGGTCTGGTAGTGATGATCCCGAGACGTGGTGCCCAGGTTGCCAATATCACAGAGAAGGATCTGAATGATGTTCTGGAGGTTCGTATTGCTCTTGAGAATGTAGCTATTGAGAAAGCATGTGCCCGTATGACTGAAGAAGAAATGAGGAGACTCTGGCTTGCTGCCAAGGAGTTTGAACATACGATCGCAGAGGGAAATCTTGTTAAGCTTGCGGAGGCTGACGTTGCATTCCATGAGGTTATTTATCAGGCTTCTGATAATAAGAGGCTGATCCAGGTACTCAACAATATGCGTGAGCAGATTTATCGTTATCGTGTAGAATATCTGAAAGAAGGTGAAACACGAGATGTTCTGGTGAAGGAACATGAGGAACTGACAAAGGCGATCAGAGAGCGCGACGTGGAACGCGCGAAACAGCTTTCTTTCCAGCATATCGAGAATCAGAGAATGGCTATCATGCGTTCTATTGAGGCTGAGGATGCAGAACGTGAACGTGCAGAGAAAGAGAAATCCAGGGGACACAGATAAGAATGGTATAATATCTGAATATCGGGAAATTCTAAGAGAGGCAGGATGCCTCTCTTTTTTTGCGCATCCATGTGTGTATAAGTGAGTTTAGGAATATTGCCGACTGGCAACAGATCTGTCTGGTACATCGAAAACGATGTACCGGTATGAAACGAGGTGGGAAATTATTGAAGAAGCTGGAAGAATCCCGGAAAGTATCTGCAAATCTGAGGGAGAATGAGAAATATCTGCGAAGCAGGCTGGAAAATTGCAGTGATATTCTGATCCGTCCCATGCGGCTGGGAGATAAACATAAGGTGGACTGCCTTATGGTCTATATAGAAGTTGCGGTTTCCAACATGATGCTGGATGATTCTGCTCTTGGAAAGATGATCAATCATTTCTGGGAGATTTCGCCGGAGGATATTCAGGAATTTGTCAGGCATAACAGTCTTGGAATCGCAGATGTAAAGAAACTGGAGAATCTTGACGAGTCCATAGATGCCATGCTTGCAGGGAATGCAGTGTTTTTCATAGATGGATATGACAAGGCGATGAAAATCTCCAGCAAAGGTTATCCATCCACAGGTGTGATGGAGGCAGAATCGGAAAAGGTGCTGCGGGGTTCCAGGGAAGGATTTTCGGACAGTGTGAAAAGTAACAGTGCATTGATAAGAAAAAGGCTTCGTGATACCAGACTCAAGGTGGAAGAATATAAAATCGGTGTGCGCTCTCATACCTTAACGCAGGTGTTATACATGGATGACCTGGTACATGAGGGACTTCTGGAGGAAGTGAAGGAACGGCTGGAAGAATTTCAGATTGACGGAATCCTTGACAGCGGTATGCTTGAACAGCTGACAGAAGATGTGTGGTATTCTCCTTTTCCTCAGTATCAGACAACGGAACGTCCGGATCGTGCTGTGCAGGAAATCCTGAAAGGTAAGGTTGTGATTCTGTGTGATAATTCTCCGGAAGCATTGATCCTTCCGGGAAATTTTAGCAGTTTCATGGAGAGCAGCGAGGACTGGTATCACAGGTTCGAGATGGCTTCCTTTCTCAGAATACTGCGATATCTGGCTGTGATCATGGCGACTGTTCTGCCGGGACTTTACCTGGCAGTGATACGTTTCCATACACAGATTCTGCCATCTGCACTGATACTGTCTTTTGCGGAGGCGAGGGAAGGAGTGCCCTTTTCCAGTGTGGTGGAACTGATTTTTCTGGAACTGGCTTTTGAACTGATTCGGGAGGCTGGGGTGAGAGTTCCGGGATCTCTGGGAAATGCTATTGGCATTGTTGGCGGACTGGTGATCGGACAGGCAGCGGTAGAGGCAAATCTTGTGAGTCCGATCGTGGTGATGATCGTGGCGTTGACTGCGCTTGGCTCTATGACTGTTCCAAATGAAGAGTTTGCAGCAGCATTTCGGCTGGTGAAGTATGGGTTTCTGATCCTGGGAGGTTATCTGGGAATTTACGGAATCGTGCTGGGAGTATATCTGGTTATAGGGCACCTGGCAGGCCTGATAAGTTTTGGTATTCCTTACCTGGTTCCTTTTATAAAGAAAGAACAGAAGGGCAGCAGAGGAGAAGGGGTTCTGAGAGTTCCGCTGCGCAAGAGGGTATTACGACCGCTTTATGCAAGAGAGGAGCAGAAGATCCGTTTAAAGAGAAAGGAGTCCGGCTCATGAGATTTGCAGAGAATAACAGAATTTCCCACAGGCAGCTGTACAGGCAGATGATACTGGCATTACTGGCACCATTTATGCTCTGCGTTTTCGGAAAGGGTGGAATGAACGGAATCAGTGCAGTGGCGGGAATGATTTTTGCGCTGATATTGCTTGGGTTTTATGTAATCTGGCTGATACGGCTGACACCTTCATTTGAAGATCCGGTAAAGTCTGCAGGTGCTTTTGCGGGAAGGCTGATCGGGATTTTTTTCCTGATCTATGTGTTGATGGCGGGAGGATATCTGCTGGCACTTCTCAGGAGGCTGGTTCCTGCAAAGCTGATCACAGGAGTATCCGGCCGATGGATTGCATTCTGGGCGGTTCTGGTATGTTCTGTCGGAACCTGCAAAGGTGTACAGAGAAGAGGAAGAATGGCGGAAGTATCAGGTGGCCTGCTTCTTGGCGGGATTATGATAATGATGATACTTTGTGTGCCACAGGCAAAAACGGAATATCTCATGGGAGAAATCCGGTGGGAGGAGCTTACAGTGAGAAATGTCAGTCAGTCTTTTTATGGAACTCTGTGTGCTTTTTCGCCGGTTGCATTGCTGCCATTTCTGTTGGGAAATGTGGAGAAATACGGAAGTGCAGGAAAGACGGTGGCAGGAGGAATCCTGACACTTGGCGGGATTCTTATTGGAATGGAGCTTCTGCTTCCGGCAGTTCTGGGATATGACAGGGTAGCGGCGGAAAGTTATCCGGTCCTGCCTCTGCTGGCAGGCGCAGATCTTCCGGGAAATGTACTGGCCAGATTTGACATCCTGTGGATGGGATTTCTGCTTTACAGCCTGCTTTTTGCAATAGGGAGTCTGCTGTATTATGGAAATCAGATTATCGGGAAATTTCATCCTGGTAGGGGGAGGTTCTGGCTTCCGGCACTGGTTTTCTTGATTTCGCTTCTGGAAGAAGAGGGAAAAGGAATACTGGATTATTTTGGATGGTGTCTGGCGCATATTTTCGTCCCGGGAATTCTCATCTGTCAGTTTTATATGTTTATCAGAGGAAAGGGACACCGCAGGAAGCAGAGGAAAAGGGCAGTCGGTGTGGTGACCGGGATTTTGTCAGTCAGTCTTTTTATGAGCGGATGTGGTGCGGCTGTGGAACCGGAGAAGAGAATGTATCCTATGGCACTTGGCGTGGATGCCTCAGAAGAAGGAATCTGTCTTACCTATGGGATGCCGGATCTTTCTGAGAGTACGGGGCAGGGAAAAGAGGAAGAAGATGGCGGTTCCCGGGTTCTGCAGATCAGTGGTGCTGATTTCACCCGGATTGAAAAAATGTATGATCAGTCACAGGAAAAACTTCTTGATATGGGGCATCTGCAGGTTCTGGTCATGGGGAGGACACTGGTGGAGGACGGAAGATGGAGAATGGTGCTGGATTATCTGAAACAGGAGATTTTTGTGGGGGAAGATCTTTATGTGTTTGAAGCGGAGGACGTAGGGGAGATCCTGAACTGGCATGGGGAGGATAATTCATCAGCAGGAGAATATATTACAGGACTGATCCGAAACAGAATGTCAGGAGGAAATATTACGGCTGTGACACTCAGAGAGCTTTTCTATGAAAAATATAAAGAAGATAAAATCCTGCGGCTTCCGATTGTGAAGATCAGAAATGGAAGTCTGGAAGTGGAAGTATAAATCAGGAAAATATTGGCATAATCCAAATATTAAAGTGCTGCCTGGAAATTCCATATAAAATAAGAAAATATATAGGAAAATAACAAAGGCAGATATGGTAACTGATAAGATATAACAGGAGAGAGGGACAATGATGAATAAAAAGAGTAAGAACAAAAAATTAAGAAGAAAACTGTCGTTTGTTCTGTTAGTGGCAGCTGTTGGTGTTCTTATGATGAGAGCAATGCCGGGAATGTCCGGGAAGATAGCAAAAATCGCTGAAAGCCGACAGGAACAGGCTGCAGTTACTGCATGGTGGGGGACATTGTACCCGAAATTCTGCTTCTCGCAGTTCCCTGAGGAAAATAAAGGACAGAAAGATGACATAAAGATATCCTTCTGGCTTGCACAGGCTCTTGATTGGTGATAGAATAGTGAGACAATCAATAGAGATGGAGAATAGAAATCAATGAAAATAGACAGAGAGGCACCGATAGGAGTATTTGATTCCGGTGTGGGAGGGCTGACTGTTGCGCGTGAGATCATGCGTAATCTTCCTTCAGAAAAAATCGTATATTTTGGTGATACGGCGAGAGTGCCTTACGGAAGTAAATCGAAAGAAACTATCATCCGGTATTCCCGGCAGATCATTCGTTTTCTTCAGCAGCAGCAGGTAAAGGCGATTGTGGTTGCATGTAATACAGCCAGCGCTTTTGCCCTGGATGCAGTGAGGGATGAGTTTGACATTCCCATCATTGGCGTGATAGAACCGGGGGCTAAAGTGGCGGCTGCCCAGACCAGAAATAAGAGGGTAGGAATCATTGGTACTGTGGGAACTGTAGGAAGTGGGATACATGCAGAGTATCTGAAGCATCTGGATCCGGAGATCACTGTTTTCGGCAAAGCATGTCCGCTGTTTGTGCCACTGGTAGAAGAAGGGTGGCTTCATGATCCGGTGACTGATGAGGTCGCTGCCAGATATCTGAAGGAACTTCAGGATAAGCAGGTGGATACACTGATATTGGGATGTACTCATTATCCATTGCTTCGTTCCACCATCAGAAAGATCATGGGAGACGGAGTATGTCTGGTGAATCCGGCTTATGAAACCGCACTGGAGCTGGGAAGGCTTCTGGAGGAAAAAGGACTTGCCGGTGAAGGTACAGAGAAGAATGGATCTAGCAAGTGATGAGGCGGCACAGGAGGAATTTCCGTATCGCTTCTATGTGAGTGATCTGGCAGATGAGTTTAAGGCATTTGCCAATTCGATTCTTCCATATGATGTGGAGATGACGAAAAAAATAGATATTGAGAAGTATTAAAAACAGCAGATTACTGAATGGTTATAATATAGATACATAAAAACAGGTTTTGAACAGTATAAAAACAGGAGTATGAGAAGAATGGATAAAGAAGTGCTGATTCATGTAAGGGGACTTCAGACAATGGATGCAGACGGTGAACAGGAACCTCTGGAGATTGTTGTACCGGGACAGTATTATTTCCGGAACGGAAGTCATTATCTGCGCTATGAGGAAGTCATGGAGGATTTTGCAGAACCTACCGTCAATTACATAAAAATTTCCCGGAAGGGAATGGAGGTCCGCAAGAAAGGTGTGGTCAATGTTCATATGGTTTTTGAACAGGGTAAGAAGAATATGACTTACTATACCACTCCCTATGGAACTATTGAAATGGGGATTGCGGCGACGAATCTGAATCTGCAGGAGAGTGATGGCGGTCTTGATATGAAAGTGGATTATGCGCTTGATATGAACCAGGAGCATGTGGCAGACTGTTATCTTGCGATTAAGGCACAGCCAAAGGACTGTAAGAATTTTACAATTTGATCAGATCTGGTAAGTTCTCTGCTTCGCTGCAGATATCTGTCTGATCAAAACAGAAAAAGGTCAGTGATCTGTGTGTATGGATGACACGATTCACTGACCTTTAGTTTATATGTCTGACTGCATTTATCTGGCAGTTTTGTCTTTCTTGAATTTTGCAAAGAAACCTTTCTTTTTGGGAGCCGGTGTCTGAAGGGAACCGCGGATTCCTTTTACGCCTACAATATAAAGACCGCTTACTTCGGCTTTGATTTCTTTCTTAAGCGGGATCAGGTCGAAAACCTTCTCATCTGCGATCATGATCGCAATCTTTGGTCCGATTTTAGCTTTAACGATTGGAAGCTTGGAACGGCGCATAAGTTTAGGTGTCTGTTCAATTACCATCTGAGGAAGTCCGGATTCTTTCAGTGGCATCCTCTTTTTATCGATAACCAGCATGGAAACGGTTTGTTTAGTTGCTTCAATCTGAGCCTGCTGTTCTTCCTGTTTCTTCTGGGCTTTTTTTCCGAAGAAATATAAACCGATCAGTGCAGCGATCAGGATAACAAGAATGACCAGAAGGACTATTGTTACTGTACTCATTTGCATCCTCCCTAATGTATGTGTTTTCACAGGGACTGTTGGTACGGACAGTCCATTGCATAAAAATTATTTTATCATTAAATAAGGTAAAACGCAATTGCAAAAAAAGAATTAATGGATGGAAAGCGGTAGAAATTTATATTATGAAAGGTTATAATTGTAGCAAAACTGTAATGCGACAATATTTGCCGGAGCGAACAGTAATGGTAAATATGCGGAACAGTTAAAGACATTTTTACAGGATGGAATCATAATGTGTGGTTATAATATATGTAACGGGAATTGAGGAGTTGTTTTGCGACAGAACAATTCGTGCGTAAAAAAACGGATATGATAAAAAGGAGAAAAGCATGAGCGAATTAAAGCCCGACTCTGAGAAGAAAGAGGAGCGACTTTCAGATAAGGAAAAAGTAAATACAGAAAAGATAAATGCAGAAGAACTAAATGCAGAAGAACCAAATGCAGAAGAACTAAATGCAGAAGAACTAAATGCAGAAGAGCTAAATGCAGAAAAACCAAATGTAGAAAAACTAAATGAAGAAAAACCAAATACAGAAGAGATAGACGAAGAACCTCCGGCAGCAAGCGAGGACGAAGATTTCTTTTTTGATGATAATAAAGCTTATGAAGCCCGTAGGGCAGCCAGACTGGAACGACGCAATAAACTTCGCCGCAGAAAAAAAAGACTGCGTATCGCAGGCTGCATAGTGGTGGCGGCAGCCGCTGCAATTGGGATTGGAATAGGATTTTACGGGGAAGAACTGCAGAATTTTGTCAGTGAGCAGCAGGTTAAGATTGCGCAGATGGTGAAATCTGCAGACAGGAAAACAGAAGAAGAAAAAACAGCTCAGCAGACAAATGCAGAGGCAGAAGCTGAGAATGCGGTGACACCTGAAGTTCAGGATACGGATGGACTGAGTGAAGAGGACAAAACTCTTTACAGGCAGGCAAAGTATGCTGCAAAACAGTATGATTATGATAAAGCCATAAGTATGCTGCAAAACAGTGAGACTTATCAGACAAGTGAGAAGTTTCAGCATGCGGTTAAGGTTTATCAGAAAAAGAAGGAATCCTGCGTTTCCTGGCCGTTAGACCAGGTGACACATGTCTTTTATCATACTCTGATCAAAGATACCGGTAAGGCTTTTGACGGGGATTACAAGTCAGGAGATTACGATCAGGTTATGACAACGATTGATGAATTTAACCAGATTACTCAGAGCATGTATGATAAGGGATATGTCATGGTCAGCATTTATGACATGGCGACAGCGGATGAAAATGGGAATATGAATGCAGGGGAGATTCTCCTTCCTCCGGGTAAAGTACCGTTTGTGCTTTCGCAGGATGATGTGTGTTATTATCATTATATGGACGGGGACGGATTTGCAACCAAACTTATCGTAGATGAGGAAGGAAAAATCCGCAATGAATATGTGGAAGATGATGGCAGTATTTCCGTAGGCGATTATGATATGGTTCCTCTGATCGATCGTTTTGTAGAGGAACATCCTGATTTTTCTTACAGAGGTGCTAAAGGAATTGTTGCCCTTACCGGTTACAATGGAATTCTTGGTTATCGCACAGACAGCAGTTATGAAACCCGTCCGGATGATCTGGATGCAGATAAAGTAAAATGGCTGGATGAGCATCCGGATTTTAATCTGAATACAGAGAGAGAAAATGCAGCCAGAGTAGCGCAGGCTATGAAAGATGAAGGCTGGCTGTTTGCAAGCCACACATGGGGACATCAGAATGTAAGTCAGATCAGTCTGGAGAGATTACAGGCAGATACACAGAAGTTTAAAGAGAATGTTGATCCTCTGATAGGCGGAACAGATATTATTATTTTTGCATTTGGAGCAGATCTTACCAGTGTTGAAGATTATTCGGGGGAGAAGTTCGAATATCTTAAGAGCCAGGGCTATAATTATTACTGTAATGTGGATTCAAGCCAGTATTTTGTGCAGATCCGCAGTAATTATTTCCGGCAGGGAAGAAGAAATCTGGACGGATACAGAATGTACTATAATCCGGAACTTCTCTCAGATCTGTTTGATGCACAGTCTGTGTTTGATTCTTCCAGACCGGTGCCGGTTCCAACTATGGGGTGAGTATGATCTCTGTGCATAACTGAAAGGGGACAATATATGAGAAAAAGGATAGCATGTGTAACAGCAGCTATTTTGAGTATTTCGTTAGGAGTAAGCGGATGTGGGCTCATTCCGTTTGAACAGGATATTCCATTTCTGAGTTCCAGAGCTGAAAATGTGGAAACTGAGAAAAAAACAGAACAGCAGACAATTGATGAACAGGATGCTGATACAGAGAAAAGTACAGAAGATACACAGCAGGATGATGGTCTGAATGAGGGAGAGCAGACTGACAACGAAGATACAGAAGAGGCAGATGAGAAACAGGAAAATCCTATGGAGCAGGCAGCGCTTATGGCTGTACAGTATGATTATGATGGCGCCATAGAACTGCTTAAGAGTCAGCCGGATTACGAAAGTAATACGGATATGCAGAGTGCAGTTTCGGATTACGAAAATACGAAAGCCACCTGTACAGAATATCCGCTGGAGCAGATCACGCACGTGTTCTTCCATACACTGATCAAAGACACTGCCAGAGCATTTGACGGGGATTCAGACAGTAATGGATATAACCAGTATATGACAACAATTGATGAGTTTAACAAAATCATACAGAGTATGTATGATAAGGGATATGTCATGGTCAGTCCGCACGACATGGCGGTTATCAATGAGGACGGAACTATGTCCAGAGGCAGTATTATGCTGCCGCCGGGAAAAATTCCATTTGTGCTTTCTCAGGATGATGTAAGTTATTATCACTATATGGACGGAGATGGTTTCGCATCGAAACTTGTAGTGGATTCCAATGGTGAGGTTAAGAACGAATATATTGAGGATGACGGAAGTGTTTCCACAGGGGATTATGATATGGTTCCGCTGATCGATACTTTTGTAAAAGAACATCCGGATTTTTCCTATCATGGAAGAAAGGGAATCCTTGCAATGACAGGTTATGACGGTGTTCTGGGATATCGTACGGATATTGCATATAAGACCGGAAAAAAACTGCAGGATGATCAGAAAAAATTCCTGGAAGATCATCCGGATTTTAACTATAAGCAGGAAGTGAAAAATGCAAAAAAGGTAGCTAAGGCTATGAAGGCAGAAGGCTGGGAATTTGCAAGCCATACATGGGGACATAAGGATGTGGCTGCCACTTCTCTGGATGATCTGAAAAGAGATGATAAAAAATGGAAGAAATATGTGGCTCCCATACTTGGAGAAACAGATATGATCATTTTTGCATTTGGTGCGGATATCGGAAGCTGGGAAGGATATTCGGCAGACAATGAGAAATATGAGTTTTATAAGAGTCAGGGATACCGCTATTTCTGTAATGTAGATTCCAGTCAGTATTTTGTACAGATTACAGATGATTATTTTCGACAGGGAAGAAGAAATCTGGATGGATACAGAATGTATTATAATCCGGAAATGCTCAGTGATCTTTTTGATGTATCGGAAGTATGGGATTCTTCAAGACCAACTCCGGTACCTGGAATGTAGAAGGGAGTATTGATTATTATGAAGAAAAAAATATATCTTGCCATGCTTGCAGTTTGTTTTGCACTGACAGCATCTGCGTGTGGTGATGGCGGTGCTGTTATCACAGACGGTACAAAGACAGAAGGAGCTGCTGACGGGAAGAAAGCAGAGACAGGAACTACGCGTCTTGTTTCTGTTGAGAATGTAGAGAAATATATTACGATCGGAGAATATAAAGGACTGACTCTGGACAATACGGTGGATGCGATCACTGACGATGATGTACAGGCGCAGATCGATGAGAATCTGAAAGATAAGGCAGAACCTGTATCTGATGCAGCGAAAGAAGGGGATCTGGTGACTGTAAATTATACAGGCACTAAAGACGGACAGACTTTTGACGGTGGTACTGCCAATAATTATGACTTTGTGATCGGCGACGGACAGATGTTTGAGGAATTTGAAAATGATGTGATCGGGATGAAAAAGGGTGACACAAAGGAGATTAAAATTGATTTCCCGTCAGACTATGCGGACGAAACTCTGGCAGGTAAGGAAGTTATATACAAGGTTACGGTGCAGAACGTGCGGCGTGAAGGAGAACTTACAGATGAATGGGTTGCAAAGAACACTGATTATACAACAGTAGATGATTATCGTGAGAGTATTCGCAGTGAACTTGAGAAAAACGCAAAGGAATCTGCGCAGGAGGTTCTTAAGAATACTGCATGGAGTACAGTGCTTGAGAACTCTGAAGTAAAAGAATACCCACAGGAAGATGTGGATAAGGCTGTTTCTGAATTTAAGAAGAGTATGGAAGTTTATGCAAAACAGGCCGACATGACTCTGGAAGAGTTTACAGACAGTCAGGGTATTTCGCAGGATGATTTTGATGAACAATGTCAGCAGTATGCAGAGGGTAAGGTTAAGCAGAACCTGATCGTGCAGGGGATCATGGATGCAGAGGGACTGTCACTTGACGACAAAGAGAGCCTTCAGCTACAGGATAAACTGGTAGAACAGATGGGTGTTTCCAGTATTGCAGAGCTGGTTGGAACTTACGGACAGGATTATGTAGATGAATCAGTCGGACTTCTCAGAGTGGAGGATTTTATTATAAAAAATGCGAGTGTGAGTGAGAAAGTTGCAAACGGTGATGTGCTGGCAGATGATGCAGATGCTGCGGCAGAAAATGCGGAACAGGACAGTGATCAGAATATATCAGATGAAGATGTTGATGATTCCGGACAGGACAATTCAGATGTAGATGAGAATCTGGAAGAGGAATTAGGTACGGAAGAGGTTGAGCAGAGTGAATAATTGGCATTGTATTTACCTGATAAATGAGTTATGATTATTGATAAAAGTGGATTACTCCGTACTGTGATGTACGCTGTCAGGGACTAATTAACAAAAAGAAGCGGGGAAAGGAAACCATGGATAAGAGGGTGTTGCGCGAAAGAATGCGCAGAAAAAAACGCCAGATGATGATCAGGCATTATACAAAGATCGGACTTTGTGTTATTGGCATGATCCTGGCGGTGGTGTTTGTGGTGAGAGGAATTATTATTCCGATCGCACATCATGTAGCCGGAGGCGGAAGCAGTGATCAGACTGTGCAGGCTCAGGCAGATACAGAGGAAGTTCAGGCAAATTCCGATGCTGCTGTGAGACAGCCATTGAAGGGTAAATCAGATACAGATAAGATTGCCGCGATGACAGCCGGATGGCATGAGGATGCTAACGGAAAGTGGTATCAGAATACAGATGGTACATATTTTTCAAATGGATTTCAGGATATAGATGGTGTTACCTATTCTTTTGACGAAAACGGATATATACAGACAGGATGGGTAGAAAAGGGAGTGAAGGATTATTACTTTAATGAAGACGGATCTTATGATCCGAGTAAGGTACGTCCGATGCTGGCACTGACTTTTGATGATGGTCCGGGACAGTATACAGATGAATTGCTGGATTGCCTGGAACAGAATAATGCTCATGCAACATTCTTTATGCTTGGTCAGAATGTCAGTGCATATCCGGATGCGCCAAAACGTATGCTGGAACTTGGATGTGAGGTTGGAAGTCATTCCTGGGATCATACACAGCTGACGACAATTGATCTTGACGCAGTTGCAAAGCAGTTCTCTGATACAGATGACGCATTAATTCAGGCATGTGGCCAGGCTGCGAGTGTGGCACGTGCACCTTACGGTGATGGAAATTCAGATATTTATAATACTGTAAATAAGCCGTTCTTTATGTGGTCGCTGGACACAGAAGACTGGAAACTTATGGATGCAGATGCAGACTATAACGCGGTAATGAATGGAGATCTGACAGATGGAACTATCATTCTGATGCATGATATTCATGAACCGTCTGTAAAGGCAGCTCTGAGGCTGATACCGGATCTTATCGCACAGGGATATAAACTTGTAACAGTAAGTGAGATGGCAGAAGCCAAGAATGTGACCTTACAGAATGCATGTTATGTGGATTTCTGGCCGAGTACACTCAGTAATGGAGGTGTGCCGGGATATCAAGGCGGTTCTGATGCAGCAGCTTCCACAGACGGAACAGATGGTACATCTGATGCAAGTGCAGACTCTTCTGACGGAAGCACAGATTCCTCAGATGGAAGTGGGGATTATTCGGATGGAAGTTCAGACGATGGAAGTTATGATGATGGAAGTTCGGATGACGGAAGTTATGATGATGGAAGTTCAGATGATTCGGAAGATTACAGTGATGATTCTGTAGATTACGGAGATGGAACGGAATAAAAAACATATGCAATCCTGCAGTGTGGACCATACAGAAGAATTACGAATATACGAAAGAGCAAAGAAGAGAGCAATGGTACTTCTTTGCTCTTTATGTTTTTTACAAAAAACACATAAAATATATAAAAAAATTGTTAAATATACACATATTTTTAATTGACGTATGGAATGTCCGTTGGTATAATAAGGCTTATAGAATGACTAAAAGTCAGTTCGTATTCCTGATTGAACTTGCTGTAAGATAGTTACTGTTCATACGCCAAAATTCCATTGCCGCAGGCAATCTGGAATGAATTTTGGCTACGTTACTGAGAATGGAGTGAACAGTAACGTAAGATATCCTGTTACAGTATTATTTTATGGAATCAGTATCTGCAAAAAAGATAGAAACCGAAGTTAAGGGAGGACTCCAGATGGGTGTGAGTATGAAATTTACAGATTTGGATCAATATTTATTTGGACAGGGAACCAATTATGAAGTATATAAGAAACTGGGTGCCCATCCGACTACATACAGACGAAAAAAAGGTGTATATTTTGCGGTCTGGGCACCGAATGCACAGTCTGTTTCTGTAATCGGTGAATTTAATGACTGGGAGGAAGAAGCAAACCCGATGGAGAAGGTTGGGCCGATCGGTGTTTATGAAGTGTTTGTTCCGGGGGCAAAGATCGGACAGCTGTATAAATTCTTTATCGTGGGTGCGCATGGAGAGAAGCTATATAAAGCAGATCCTTATGCAAATGAAGCTGAACTCCGTCCGGGTACAGCCTCCAGGATCACAGATATCACAGACTATAAATGGAAGGATGCCACATGGATCAAGAACAGAGAGAAGTTTGATGAGCAGGTAGAGCCTATGGCAATCTATGAGGTTCATCCGGGTTCATGGAAGAAGCATCCGCAGTCAGAGGAAAATGAAAAAGGATTTTATAACTATAGAGAATTCGCACATGCCCTGGCAGCTTATGTGAAGGAAATGGGATATACCCATGTAGAGCTTATGGGAATCGCAGAGCATCCTTTTGACGGTTCCTGGGGATATCAGGTGACCGGATATTATGCACCGACTTCCAGATATGGAACGCCGCAGGATTTCAAGTATATGGTGGATTATTTACATCAGAATAAGATTGGAGTTATCCTTGACTGGGTACCTGCACATTTCCCGAAAGATGCCCATGGTCTTGCGAACTTTGACGGAACCGCAGTGTATGAGCACGCAGATCCGAGACAGGGAGAACATCCGGACTGGGGTACCAAGATTTATAATTACGGACGCCCGGAGGTTAAGAACTTCCTGATCGCAAATGCCCTTTACTGGGTGGAGGAGTGCCACGTAGACGGACTTCGTGTGGATGCTGTTGCTTCCATGCTTTATCTTGATTATGGTAAGAAGGATGGAGAATGGATCGCAAATAAATATGGCGGAAATCAGAATCTGGAGGCTATTGAATTCTTTAAGCATCTGAATACAGTAGTTCTTGGAAGGAATCATGGAACTGTGATGATCGCTGAGGAATCTACTGCATGGCCGATGGTTACAGGGGATGCAGAGAAGGACGGACTTGGTTTTAGTCTGAAGTGGAATATGGGATGGATGAATGACTTCCTGGAATATATGAAGCTGGATCCGTATTTCCGTAAATTTAATCATAATAAGATGACTTTCTCCATGTCATATGCATACAGTGAGAGATATGTATTAGTTCTTTCTCATGATGAGGTGGTTCATCTGAAATGCTCCATGCTTGAGAAGATGCCGGGAGAGTTACCGGACAAATTCAGGAATTTAAAGGCTGCCTATTCATTTATGAACTGCCATCCGGGTAAGAAGCTTCTGTTCATGGGACAGGAATTCGGACAGCTTCGTGAATGGAGTGAGGAGAGAGAACTTGACTGGTTCCTTCTGAATGAAGAGCCACACAAGGAACTTCAGAATTATGTGCATGATCTCCTGACTATTTATAAGAAATATCCGGCACTTTATGCCGGTGATAATAATCCGGAAGGATTTGAGTGGATCAATGCGGATGACGGGGACAGAAGTATTTTCAGCTTTGTGAGAAAGTCTCCTACAAAGAGAAACAATATTCTTTACGTAGTTAACTTTACACCTGTTGACCGTCCGGATTACAGGGTTGGTGTTCCGAAGAAAAAACAGTACAAGCTGATCATGGACGAGAATGGACTTCTGGAGCAGCCAAAGACATTTAAGGCAGTGAAACAGGAATGTGATAACAGAGAGTTTTCCTTCGCATATCCATTGCCGGCTTATGGGGTTGCGATTTTTACATATTAATTTTTCGGGATGATTTCAGGATATATGTAAATATCTGAGAGAATTATTGTCAGGGGTATGTTATTTATTTGACAATATTGCAGAGTAAGCATGATAATATATGAAAAATTCGTGAAATATAAATAATTGCTTTTGAAATTTATCTGCGTTATAATTATCGCGAACATAAGGAATAGAGAGAATAATGGTTTCCATGTTGAAAGGAGAATGAACATGAAAGTATCTAACATTAAAGACATCGATAAATTTTTTGCTGTAGTTGACAGCTGCGAAGGCAGAGTAGAATTAGTAACAGGCGAAGGTGACAGACTGAACCTTAAATCTAAATTATCCCAGTATGTATCTCTGGCAAACATTTTCTCAGGCGGAGAGATTCCGGAACTTGAGATTGTTGCTTATGAGAAAGACGATATTGATAAATTAATGAGCTTTATGATCAACGGTTGATCATTAGTGTATACAGGCGGGGGCATGATGGTGGATCATGCCCCTTTCTTTGATGTGAACAGGCAGGTTGTTCTGAAGGTATTGAACAGCTGCAGGACATTTGTAAACCAGGGGGCACAGGCGTTTCCTGGTCAAAGTGCGTTGATGGCAGACTTGAATACATTGGATATCTTATGTATAATGAGTACGTTATAGGTAAATATATAAACAGACAGATAATGATGGCAGTTCCAAAAGTTATTCTGTTTGTTCATAAAAATGGCAGAATATAAAAAATGACGGCTATATGGCAGTTATTCAGAAATATAAATTTTAACGAAGAGGAGAAATAAGACAATGGCAACTAAGATTGATATTATTTCCGGTTTCCTTGGAGCCGGTAAAACTACATTGATTAAGAAACTTCTGAAAGAGGCTTATGCAGATGAGCAGGTTGTACTGATCGAGAACGAATTTGGTGAGATTGGTATTGACGGTGGTTTCCTGAAGGAAGCGGGAATCCAGATCCGGGAAATGAATTCCGGATGTATCTGCTGTTCATTAGTGGGAGATTTCGGCACTTCTCTGAAAGAGGTTGTGGACAAATATCATCCGGACAGAATCCTGATCGAGCCATCAGGTGTTGGTAAACTTTCAGATGTTATCAAGGCAGTACAGGGTGTTCAGGGAGATGTGGATATCGTTCTGAACAGCTATACAACTGTAGTTGATGCAAAGAAGTGCAAAATGTATATGAGAAACTTTGGTGAGTTCTTTGATAATCAGGTTGAATATGCAGGTGCGATCATCATGAGCCGTACAGATATCATTGATGAGAAGAAAGCACAGCAGGCAATGGAACTTCTTCGTGGAATTAATGCGAAAGCTGCTATCATCACCACTCCGATTGAGAAACTGGACGGAAAGAAAATCCTTGAGGTTATGGAGAAACCGGTATCTCTTGAGGAAGAACTGATGTCTGAGGAAGAGGTATGCCCGGAGTGCGGACATGTACATGAACATGGAGAGCATCATCATCACGATCACGACCATGATCATGAATGTGGCTGTGGACATGATCACGAAGAACATGAACATCATCACCATGACCACGACCATGAATGCGGCTGTGGACATGATCATGAGGAACATGAGCATCATCACCACGATCACGACCATGAATGCGGCTGCGGACATGATCATCATGATCATCACCATCATCACGCAGATGAGGTATTTACAAGCTGGGGACGTGAGACGATCAGGAAATACACAAGAGAAGGTCTTGAGAAGATGCTTGAGGCTCTTTCCGCTTCTGAAGATTACGGTATTATTCTTCGTGCAAAGGGAATGCTTCCTGCAGAAGACGGAACATGGATTTATTTTGACATGGTTCCGGAGGAAACAGAGATCCGTGAAGGTGCACCGGAATACACAGGTCGTCTCTGCGTGATCGGCTCCAAACTGAAAGAAGATAAGCTTGCAGAATTATTCGGGCTTGCATAATGATCATGAGGAGGCAGCGATTTATGGCAATCCTCTAAAATACTGCATCTGGATTCAGCTCATCGGAGCATGAAATCCTGTGTCATAGATGCGAGACTGAATGATTTCGGCAGATAATAACAGAATCAGAATAAAGATAAAGGAATAAATTATATGATGGATGATATCAGAGTTCCCATTTATTTGGTTACGGGATTCCTGGAAAGCGGAAAGACTACTTTCCTGGATTTTACACTGCAGCAGGAGTACTTTGCCATTGACGGCAAAACTCTGTTGATCCTTTGCGAAGAAGGCGAAGAAGAATATGATATGGATAAACTGAAACTTACAAACACAGTTGTGGAAGTGATCGAGGATGAAGAAGATCTGACACCACAGCGTCTGGCTGCCATGGATATCATCCATCAGCCGGAGCGTGTTGTGATCGAGTACAACGGAATGTGGCTTGTAAGTAAGTTTGAGCAGATGGAGCTTCCGGAAGGCTGGGGCATTGAGCAGGAGATTACCTGTGTGGATGCAACTACTTATCAGGTTTATATGGCAAACATGAAATCTCTGTTCATGGATATGATCAGAAATACAGATATGGTTGTATTTAACCGCTGTAAAGAGGGAGATCCGCTTCCTGCATACAGACGAGGGATCAAGGTCGCAAATCAGAGTGCAGAGGTTATCTTTGAAAATGAAGAGGGCGAGATGGATGACATTTTCCAGGATGAGATGCCGTTTGATATCAATGCACCGATCATTGAGATTCCACCGGAAGATTATGGTATCTGGTTTGTGGATGCCATGGATAATCCGGATAAATATGTAGACAAAATTGTCCGCTTTAAAGGACGTGTCATGAAACCACGTGGAATGGGAAGTAAATTCTTTGTTCCGGGACGTGTGGCAATGACCTGCTGCGCAGATGATACCACTTTCCTTGGATACGTGTGCAGAAGCGATTATGCACCGCATATCAAAGAGGGCAGCTGGGTAGAAGTAACAGCGAAGGTCGCATTTGAGAACCGTACAGAATATCAGGGTGAGGGCATTGTTCTTTATGCAAGTGATGTGAAAGAATGCGAGCCGCTTAAGGAAGAGATGGTATATTTTAATTAATTATCTTAGCGTGTGTTTGAAAAATGCTTTCCGCAAGATGTGCGTTACAATTTGCAGGATTGGTTTTTGAACACACTTTAGAGGATGTAAAAAAATAAATTTGACATCAGGACAGGTATGGTAATTCCGGAAAATGGTGTTAAATTAAGCAGGAGACACATATATGTATTTAGTAGTTGGCCTGGGAAATCCCGGGAAACAGTATGAAGCAACACGCCACAATATGGGATTTGATACCGTTGACCGTCTGGTAGAGGATTACAATGTCCCTCAGGGTGGTGTGAAATTTAATGCCATGTACGGTAAAACCATGATCGGCGGAGAGAAAGTGATTCTTATGAAGCCGCTTTCTTTTATGAACCTGAGTGGCGGTCCTGTTCGTGAGATGGCGAATTATTTTAAAATTGATCCGGAATCAGAGCTTATTGTTATTTATGATGATATTGATCTGGAGCCCGGGCAGCTTCGCATCCGCAAGCAGGGAAGTGCCGGCGGACATAACGGGATCAAAGACATTATCCGCCAGCTTGGCACAGAGAAATTTCTCCGTATCAAAGTAGGAGTTGGTGCAAAGCCGAAGGGATGGGATCTGGCAGATCATGTACTTGGCAGATTTTCCACAGAAGACAGGAAACTTGTGGATGAAGCAATAGCAAAGGCGGCAAAGGCTGTGGATATCATAATCTCACAGGGTACAGATGCAGCCATGAACGAATATAACAGAAAAGTACCTGTACAGAAATAAGCAGACAGGAAACAGATGATTGTTCAGCAAAAGGTATAGAAAGCGGTAACTGGAAACAGAAGCCGCTTTTATTACGTCGAAGGATCATGAGGGGTGAAGATGAAAGCATTTTTAACACCTCTGCAGGGGCTTGCAGAGTTTGAACAGATTAAAGAAAAAAGCAAAACGAATAAGGGAATCCTGCAGGTTTCGGGGTGTATGGAATCGCAGAAATCTCATCTGATGTACGGACTTTCCGGGATTGCGCCTTATCGTCTGATCCTGGCGGAGGACGAACGCCGCGCCAGAGAAATTTATGAAGATTATAGATTTTATGACAGAAAAGTGTATTCTTATCCTGCGAAAGATCTTCTGTTCTTTCAGGCAGATATCCATGGAAATCTGCTGATACGTCAGAGGATGAAGGTCATTAAGGCGTTACTGGAAGAGAAAGAACTGACAGTTGTTACAAGTATTGACGGATGTATGGATTTTCTGGAATCTCTGGAAAAGATAAAAGAACAGCTGATTCATTACGAAAGTGACAGCACCGTAGACATAGAACAGCTGAAGAACCAGCTGGTGGCTTTAGGTTACGAGCGGGTAGGACAGGTGGAAATGCCGGGGCAGTTCTCTGTGCGTGGCGGTATTGTGGATATTTACTGTCTCACTGAGGAAAATCCATGGAGAATCGAGCTTTGGGGAGATGAGATTGATTCTATCCGGAGTTTTGATCCGGAGAGTCAGCGTTCCCTGGAAAATCTGGAAGAACTTACGATCTATCCGGCGGTGGAGCATATAGGGGACAAGGATATGGTTTCCTTCCTGGATTATTTTCCGGAGGAAAGAACCATAATCTTTCTGGATGAACCAAACCGACTGACTGAGAAAGGCGGGGCTGTAGAAGAAGAGTACAGACAGAGCCGTATGCACAGAGAGGAAAAAGGCAGCCGGAATCTGCCGGAAAACTGGCTTTGTTCTTTTGAACAGCTTCAAAAAGAACTGAATAAACGCAACTGTATTTCTGTATGTGCGCTGGAACCGAAACAGGCAGGCTGGAAAGTGAGGGAGAAATTTTACCTGGAGGTAAAATCAATCAGCGCTTATAACAACAGTTTTGAACTTCTGGTAAAAGATCTTCATCAGTATAAGAAACAGGGATACAGGATCGCGTTGCTTTCCGGTTCCCGCACAAGGGCCGAGAGGCTGGCAAAGGATCTTCAGGAAGAGGGACTGGCAGCCTTTTATGGACAAGATTATGACAGGGAGATCTGTCCGGGCGAGATCATGGTGGTTTATGGCCATGCAAAGAAGGGCTTTGAATACCCGTTGATCAAGTTTGCGGTAATGACAGAATCTGACATTTTTGGACAGGAACAGAAAAAAAAGAAGAAAAAAAATTACAGTGGAAGCCGTATTCAGGATTTTGCGGAGCTTTCTATCGGCGATTTTGTTGTCCATGAAAAGCATGGTCTTGGTATTTACCGAGGAATTGAAAAAGTTGAAGTAGACAGGATCGTTAAAGATTATATTAAAATTGAATACAGAGGCGGAAGCAATCTCTATATTCCTGCTACTCAGCTTGACTGTCTGCAGAAATATTCAGGGGCAGATGCTTCAAAGGCTCCGAAGCTGAACAAACTTGGTACTCAGGAGTGGAATAAAACAAAGAGCAAGGTTCGTGGGGCAGTTAAAAATATTGCAAAAGAACTGGTAGAGCTTTATGCAGTGCGTCAGGAAAAGGAAGGATATGTCTGTGGTCCTGATACTGTATGGCAGAGAGAATTTGAAGAAATGTTTCCATATGAAGAGACAGAGGATCAGCTCAGTGCTATTGAGGATGCCAAACGTGATATGGAGAGTACCAGGATTATGGACCGGCTTATCTGCGGGGATGTGGGATACGGCAAAACAGAAGTGGCGCTGCGTGCCGCATTTAAGGAAGTACAGGAGAGCAGACAGGTAGCTTATCTTGCACCTACAACGATCCTTGCGCAGCAGATTTATAATACCTTTGTGCAGAGGATGAAGGAATTTCCGGTACGTGTGGAACTGTTGTGCAGATTCCGGACCCCGGCACAACAGAAGAAGGCAATCGAAGATCTGAAAAAAGGTCAGGTGGATGTGATCATTGGAACGCACAGAATCCTTTCCAAAGACGTACAGTTCAAAAATCTTGGCCTGTTGATCGTTGATGAGGAACAGCGGTTTGGAGTTACGCATAAGGAAAAAATCAAGCAGTTAAAGAAGGATGTGGATGTCCTTACACTGACTGCAACGCCCATTCCCCGTACTCTTCATATGAGCCTGATCGGAATCCGGGATATGAGTGTCCTGGAGGAACCTCCTATGGACAGAATGCCGATCCAGACATATGTTATGGAATATGATGAAGAGACAGTCCGAGAGGCTATCAACAGGGAATTGCGCAGAGGCGGACAGGTTTATTATGTTTATAATCGAGTGACGGATATTGCAGATGTTGCCCTGCGTATTGCGAAGCTGGTGCCGGACGCAAGGGTGGATTTTGCTCATGGCCAGATGAGTGAGAGGGAACTGGAGAATGTGATGTATTCCTTTGTAAACGGGGATATTGATGTGCTGGTTTCCACCACGATCATTGAGACAGGGCTGGATATTTCCAATGTAAATACTATGATTATCCATGATTCAGACAGATACGGGCTTTCTCAGCTTTATCAGCTTCGGGGAAGGATCGGGCGTTCCAACAGAACTGCCTATGCGTTTCTGATGTACAGAAAGAATGTGATGCTGAAGGAGACGGCTGAGAAGCGTCTGGCTGCGATCCGCGAGTATACGGATCTGGGAAGCGGATTTAAGATTGCAATGAGAGATCTGGAACTTCGAGGTGCCGGAAATCTGCTGGGTGCGCAGCAACATGGACATATGAATGCGGTTGGATATGATCTTTATTGTAAGATGCTCAATGAAGCAGTGAAAGAGGCGAAGGGTATTCATACAATGGAGGATTTCGAGACATCGGTTGATCTGAATGTTGATGCGTATATTCCTGATTCCTACATCAGTAATGAATTTCAGAAGCTGGATATTTATAAAAGAATTGCGGGGATTGAGACACAACAGGATTATGATGATATGCTGGAAGAACTTCTGGACCGTTTCGGAGAACCCGGAAAGGCAGTGCTGAATCTTCTGGCGATTGCGAAGTTAAAGGCGATTGCTCATCAGGGGTACGTAACGGAAATAAAGCAGACTGGAAAAACAGTCCGGTTTACCCTTTATGAGAAAGCAAGGCTGAATACAGAAGGCTTTCCGGCTCTTATGCAGAAATACAGAAGAGGTCTGCAGTTTAAGAATGAGCAGGAACCGAAATTTATCCTGGAACCACAGGGGAATCTGATCCTGGCATTGACGGAATTTGCAGAGGAACTTAAGAGCATGGCGGAAAATATGTGAAATATACTACATATTTTTCGATTTGCCTTGCCCTTCGCAGGAAAAAAGTTTATACTCTAATAACAGTACATTCTGGGAAAGTGGTATGGAAGAAAGACCAGATTGATAATATGGAGGAAGAAATGAAAAAAATGGTAAAGAGAACAGCCGTTGTGACACTGGCAGGTGTGATGTCAGTTGGTATGCTTTCCGGCTGTGGGAGTAAAACATTAGATGGAACAAAGACAGTGGCTACTGTTGACGGAACAGATATTCCGCTTGGAGTTGTAAGTCTTTATGCCCGCGAACAACAACAGCAGACAACAACCATGTATTTAAATTATATGGGAAGTGCAGATAATATCTGGGATCAGACAGCAGGTGATGATTCAGATGAGACTTATGGTGATCAGGCAGTGACAAGCAGTCTGGAGTCTGTCGAGAAGATGTATATTCTCAAAGAGAAGGCTGCGGATTATAACATAGAGCTTACAGATGATGATGAAGCAGCGATTGCAGATGCAGCATCACAGTTTATGGCTGCAAACAGTGAAGAGACAATTAAGGAACTTGCGGTAACGGAAGATCAGGTAAAAACACTTCTGGAGCTTCAGACAATTCAGAAGAAGATGTATGATCCGGTTGTAGCAGAAGGAAAGATCACAGTTTCTGATGATGAAGCGAATCAGACAACCTTCACTTATGTAAGTATCTCTACAAGCGGTGATGATATAACTGATGAGGAGAAAAAGACTAAGAAAGAACAGGCTCAGGAGATTCTGGATAAGATGAAAGAGGATCCTACAGCAGACATGAGTGAGATTGCCAAGGGTGTAGATGACAGTTATTCTGCAGTACAGGGTAACTTTACAACCAAAGAGAGCAAAGATGAGGATAAAGATTCCGGCAGCGAGGCATATCCGGATGAGGTTCTGAAGGTTCTGCGAGGACTGAAGGACGGAGAAGTTGCAGACAATATTATTGAGACTGACACAGGATACTATGTAGTAAGACTTGACAAGATCAATGATGAAGATGCCACAGCTTCCAAGCGAGAATCTCTTCAGAATTCCAAAGAAAGTACCTATTTTACAGATACAACTGCTAAATGGCTGGATGAGGCAGATGTAAAGGTAGTTAAGAAAGTCATTAAGACACTTAAGATTACTGACAAACATACCTTCATGGCACCGACTCCTACCCCGGTTCCGGAAACACCGACACCTGAAGTGACAGAAGAGGCAACTCCAACACCGGAAACAGAGGAAGTTACAGAAACACCTGCAGCAGAGGATACAGAGACAACAGAGACTCCGGCGGCAGAGGAAGAAGCAGCAGAAACTACTGAAACACCGGAAGCAACACCGACAGAAGCAGCTAAATAAGAAAATCCGAACTGTCAGTAGCCTGCTGATGGGAATTGATTAATGTAAACTGATTAATGTAAATTAAAACAGCTATGATGAAAACCTGAGTGTTTTCACATAGCTGTTTTTAAGTTTAAATAAATCCGAAATCATTCTCCTAAATATGCAAAAATAACACAGATAAATAGAGATATGATAATACGTTATTTTGTATGTTCTGCTAAATGAGATGGAAATGCTTCAAAGCATTGGCAATTCCGTTATCTTCGATATTGGTTGTCTGGTAAGTGCAGTGAGGCAGGATCAGGGGATCCGAGTCGCCCATTGCGATGCTGTTTCCGGCGAACTGCAGCATAAGAAGATCGTTCGTGCTGTCGCCGAATGCATAGGTGTCTTTGACCGGAACCCCAAGGCGGTCTGCCAGAAACCGGATTCCGGTTGCTTTGCTGAGATTTTTCTGAGTCAGTTCCCAGGCCTTGTCTTCATGTATGAAACACAGAAAATGTTCATCTGCAAATTTGCGGAAAGTTTCCATATCAGAATCAGCAGACGGAAAAGCCAGAAACTTGTCAAATGTAAAATGGTTGTATGTTTCGGGCGGGTAGAGAGCCAGATCTTCTACTATAACTTCTGCTTTCAGCTTCTGAACAGTTTCAGGAACAGCACATGAACTGCTGTCATATAAAATCTTATCCGGGCGTTCAAAAAACGCAGGAATTCTGCATTCCCGCAGTAATTCTGTTGTTTTACGGCAAAGCGGATTTGGAATAGAACTGGAAAACAAAAGCTCTTCATTCATATAAATCTGGCTGCCGCATCCGCATACATAGCCGTCGAATCCCATTTCTTTAATGATTTCCGGAATCATTGTATAGGTACGTCCGGAATTGATGAAAAGGAGATGACCATTATAGCGGGCTTCTTTTAAAGCCTGTTTCGCACTGTCCGGAACTGTCCATGGGTAAGGGGTTAACAGGGTTTTGTCAATGTCAAAAAATAAGAGTTTACGATTATTCTCCATCAGATGTCTCCTCTGTCTCAGTATCTGTATTGTCATAAAATTCGTCATCAGAAGGATTTTCATTTCCTGTATGTACGCGGATTCCGTTCAGTTCAACTTCGCCTTCCATTGGAATCACAAGGCACTTGCGTCCGTCAATTACGCGTGTTTCCACAAGATCGGCACGTTCAGGATCTACGTGGACTACAACATCCGGGGTTTTGATCTCGAATCTTTTTGTATTGGTGATGTTGGAAGCAACCAGAGAGGATTTTTCCCCGGCTGTGATCTCGTATTGTTCATCAAATGACTGTAGTTTTTCATCTTCTACGCCGCATTCTTCAAAGAGGCGTTTTACCTCAGATTTGGTCAGAACTACAGGTTCCGGCTCATCCTTCTGTGATTCGATCAGGTCGTTTAATTTCTCGTGAATGCTTAATACAGTGTCATATCTGCAGTCGTCGCCCAGAGTATCTTCAACCAGTGCGTTAAAGGAATCACGCTGTCCTCCTGCAGAAAGAGGTGCTGTACATCCAAGCAGTTCATCGATAAAAATATCCCGAAGCTCGTTTGCATTTTTACTATAATAAAGGACACCATGGATGTCAGTGCTGCGGTCGTTAAACTGCGGGAAAAGGAAAGCAACATCTGGAAGTTCCACGATCCAGTCGCGGATACGGTCCTGGATGCTGTTGGTTTCGGCATTGTAGCAAAGACCTGCCTTAGAGAGTTTTACAGGACAGATACAGCACATGATGTGCTCATAAATCTCATCAGATGCATCAAACATTTCTGCACCGTCGGAAGACTTTCCGGGGATATCATATACTCCATGGATCAGGATGATGTAGTAGTTTTCGGGATAATCATAGTTTTCAATGATCTTATCGTAGAAACTTTCTACCAGTGCATCATCGGTCAGTTTGCTTTCTCTCAGTTTCATAAGAAAATGTTGAGTTCCGCCCTCAGTTTCCTGCTCGAGAGGAAATTCCATGTTCATCAGATTTTTTCCTATTGTTCCGGAAAGGGATTTGCGGAAAATTTCAAAGTATTTGAACATTTCTTCTTCTGATAAAGAGAGAAATGCTTCTTTCAGTTCGGTTTTTTTATTCTTTTCTCCGTCAACGTAACATCCGCAGATGCGGGTGAGAGAACAGTTCTCGGGAGTGAACTGTTTCTTGATTTCAGAAATTTCTTTTTTGTTCATATAGTTTATACCTCATGTTAGTCTGTTCTTTATTATAGACCAGTTGTGATGCAGGGGCAAGGAAAATTGCCTGAAAATTATGGGAAATACAGGTGAGTTTTGGTAGATGTAGTGCTATAATATAGGAAGATATTGTTGCCTGGCTGTGTTGCTGAGAACGTGGTGGACAGTAATGTTGCTTTGACAGTGATGAAAATAAATACAGGAGGATATGAGACATGAATGAAACAATAAAAAATCTTTTGGAGCGAAGAAGTGTACGTGGTTATAAAGAAGATCTGGTGCCGGAAGAAGTGTTGAATGAAATTCTTGAAGCAGGGGAATACGCACCAAGCGGAATGGGACAACAGGGTACACTTATGGTAGTAACACAGAATCCGGAACTTGTTGCGAAGCTTTCTAAAATGAATGCGGATGTGATGGGGACTGAGAGTGATCCGTTCTATGGGGCACCGACAGTTGTTGTGGTCTTTGCAGACAGTAATATGCCTACATGTGTGGAAAATGGAAGTCTGGTTATGGGAAATCTGATGAATGCTGCTCATGCCCTTGGGGTTGATTCCTGCTGGATTCATCGTGCAAGAGAGGTGTTTGCTTCTGAAGAAGGAAAGGCATTGAAGGCAGAGTGGGGTGTGCCGGAGTCTTATGTTGGAATTGGTCATTGTGTGCTTGGTTATCGCTCCGGGGAATATCCGAAAGCGAAAGCGAGAAAAGACGGATTTGTGATCAGGGTGTGATTGTAGTGTGGCGGCAGAGTGATTCCTGAAACAGGCTGGCAGGAAAGATATGAGAATGTTCGGGAAATCAAGTTGCCGGCACAGTAGCTGTGAAAGAGGGTTGCTGTTGAGTATATTTGATTTTAAGAGAAAGAAGTACAGAACGTTTCTGCAGGATTCTGAGACAGGTGAGGAGATTGCTGAGGAGTATGAGAAAGGCCGGGGAGTCTGGAAAAAGCATGATGTTCAGGATGGGAAGGGTTCGGAGATGAGAGAGAATCTGATAAGGAAGCATTATTGGTTTTCGGGGAGAGTGCAGGGAGTTGGATTTCGCTATCGGGCCTGTTATATTGCCAGTTCTCTGGGGGTTACCGGTTGGGTGAGAAATAACTGGGATGACCGCGTGGAGATGGAGGCGCAGGGGAGCAGGGAGCTGCTTGCGCAGATGGTGGAGATGTTGGGGAGACAGAGGTTTATTGAGATTGAGGGGATTGAGGAGAGGGTGATTCCGGTGGAGGTTGAGAGTGGGTTTTATTCCAGATGAAAGGGACGCAAGCTCAAACAATTCACTTTGGCTCGGTTTCGGGTCTTAAGAAAAGCTAAGCCTCGGAAAATCTGCTAAAGGGGGACGCAGCCCCAAACAATTCTCTTCGGCTCGGTTTCGGGTCTTAAGAAAAACTAAGCCCGGGAAGATCAGCTAAAAGCATTCGCAGATAACTCAAACTCGCCGCGAAGCGGCTCAGACAGTGAGTGATCTGCGAATAACGCTGATCTTCCCGGGCTAAGATTTTCTAAAGACCCTGCAAATGTCGCCGAAGAGAATTGTTTGGGGCTGCTGGCTGTTGGCTGTGACTGGTGGCTGAGGGAGAAGGATAATGGTGGTCTGTTAGTTTGGCGGAATAGAAAAGTTTCCTATATATAGTATGAATAGGACGGAAAAGCTGGGGTGTTGTGTATATATGGTATGTGGGTGCTGCAATATAGGAAGGATAGATGGGGAGGATGGTTGGAATTCCGGTGTAAGATAGACTGGATGGCTGTTGGGAATTTAGTGGAGATTAGGGTGAAAATATAAAAAGTTTGTCAAATTATAAAATTAACTGTTGACAGGGGCTGCTTTCGGTGTTATATTAGTTGAGCTGTCGGAAATAATTGTTTCTTAAAAAGAGACAATTTAAGATGATTTCTGAAAGAAAA
>OICC01000060.1_pt1 | contig 38269 bp, 25 predicted proteins | sample 1581191 | NCBI WGS metagenome assembly OICC01 (sample SAMEA3882535, study PRJEB24775) | human gut metagenome | biome: human-associated habitat; feature: intestine environment; material: feces | place: Netherlands | collected 2009/2010 | reverse complement strand
TGGCTGCGTCGGGTTAAGGATATGGCTGAACTGGGTTACGCAGACGGCTGGATTCACTTACTCAGACGGCTGGACTCGCTGATTGAGCCACTTGAGTAATCTGACAAAGCCACTTGAGTAAGCTGATTGAGCCACTTGAGTAAGTTAACTGAGCCACTTGAGTAAGTTAACTGAGCCACTTGAATATTCTGCAGCATACGCTTGCGTGCAAAAGTATACATAATTGAGCCAAATAGAGCACAACTGGTACTTATCGTACCAAAGTGGACAAGTGGGGCACCGCCGATGTTGTATCTTTGTATCAGCATTCGGGAAGAGACCGGTGCACAACATGATTATTCACAATTTTAAAATTTTATGTATTATGGCAATTAATTACAGCTTAGTAAAGCTTGCGTCAAAATTTGGTGACAAAGCAGGAGTTCCTCTTTTCTACGCCCGTGCTCAGATGAAAGACTCTATTTCGCTCAAGAAGTTTGCGAAGTTGATCTCTATGCAGACCACTGTATCCTATGCGGATGTAACAGCCGTTCTGGTCAGTATGCAGGAGAACATGATCATCGAGTTGCAGCGAGGCAACCAGATTGATTTCGGCGAGTTGGGCAAGTTCCGCCTCCAGCTTACCAGTGAGGGTGCTGCAACCGCTGCCGAATTTAAGAGCGACATCAACATCAAGGGTGTGAACATCCAGTTTATCCCGGGCAGCGATCTTGCCAACATCTTCGTAGGTATGGAGTTTGAGCAGGTTGCATCACGTGCCGTACAGAAGGCTGCCCTCAAGGCTGAGAAGGAGGGCGCCAAGACCCTCGACATTGAGGAGGCTAAGAAAAAGCCTGCCAAGGACAATGCTCCTTCAGGCGGCGATACCACGGGTGGCAACACCTCTGGCGAACAGACCGGCGGCACAGGCAGCACTGGCAACGGTGACACAGGAGACGGATTAGAATAATTAACCTTTTAAAACAGAATAGATTATGACAGAAAAGAACAAGCAGAAATGGAATGAGATTCTCAAGTTTGCAGTAACCGTACTGACAGCTCTTCTCGGGGCGTTGGGCGTTTCGGCAGGTGGACTTTAGAAGGAGCCTATGAGAGACATCGATATGATAGTGGTGCATTGCAGCGGCAGCCGCTGCAATCACCGTTATACGATGAAGATGCTGCGCTACGACCATGTTCATAACAACGGCTGGACTGACATCGGCTACCATTTCTACATCACGCTGGATGGAGTGGTTCATGCCTGTCGCCCGGTAGAGCGTATGGGCTCTCATGCCCTCGGTTACAATGCGCACAGCATAGGCATCTGTTACGAGGGTGGACTTTCGCCATCGGGCTGCATCAGCGACACCCGCACTCCTGAGCAGAAGGAGTCGATGAAGCATCTGATTCAGGAACTTCACCACCGTTTTCCGGGCATCCGTACCATCCTGGGTCATCGCGATTTGCCTGGCGTTCAGAAAGCCTGTCCGTGTTTTGATGCCACGAAGCTCCAGTACCTCCTGGATGCTTCCTGATTCTCTTCCATTAAGAGGGTTTTTCAAAAGCAGAATCCCTCTGAATTTATTTAACAAGTTAGGGCGCATCCAATTCGGATGCGCCCTATTTCTTTGTCGTCATATTTCTTTCATTCAACACTCAACACTCAACATTCAACATTCAACACTCAACTATCCCAATACAACATTGGCAGGAACGCCGAGGTTGTGGTATATGTTTCTTGCAACATCAAAATTAATTGCACGACGTCCATGGAGAATATCACTTAATGCGGTTGTTGACACGCCTATAGCTTTTGCAGCCTCCTTTTGCTTGTAGCCTTTTTGGCGAAAAGCAACTTTGATGGCAGCTATGAGTGAAGGCTTAACTCGCCATGGATGGGGATCAACTTCGCATTCCCAATCGTAAGCAGCTTCGCTGAGGACCTTTAATTCTTCCTTTTCTACTTCGCTGAGAAAGTCCATGCCGCCCAATTGGGTGCCCTTTGCAAGCAGAGCCTCCATTCGCTCTTCAATTTCATTATATGTTTTTTCGTCTTTAATAGTCATAGTTATATATTTTTGATATCCTTAATCTTGTCATATTCAGCATGAGTTCCAACAAATCTAATATGTAGAAATCCTTGAAAGAACACAACGATAGTTACAAGCCTAAATTTATTGCCTGATATGTTGAAGACATATCTGTCATTCCCGACATAATCTGCCGAAGGAAATGCTTGCTTTAATTCTGCATGGCTTTTCCATTCTGTCTTTTCAACAAACTCTGCCCAGCGCATAAGCGGATCTGCTGCATCAGGATGTTTCCTTGCAAAATCTTTCAGCAATTTGAACTTTAATATCTTCATAATCGTTTATTTTTGCTGCAAAAATAGCGAAAAGTTCTCAATACAGAGAACTTTTCGCAAGAAAAGAAATAAATGTTAGCAATATTTAACTTATACGTACAGAAAACTCTTGCAGATATGAAAATAAAACCGTAACTTTGCGCTATAGAATTTTAAAACAGATGGTTATAAAGCTGCTGAAAGCTGAGATGTAGATTACGAATATCTCCATATAATCAAGGGTCTATACGCCACTTATCATCGTGGCATATAGACCCTTGTCGTTTCCCGTGAGGTGCGGGTAAATATAATTGCTGGGCACCTTATACTCCTGCCCAGCTTAGGAGTTTATCTAATGTTATTAATTTCTAAATTGTTATTGATGATATGTATTACGTCCACATTTTATGGAGTGGAATATTTTTCCAAGAAATTGTCGTTGTTTATGATCCGGAGAATCTGCATACTTCTCAGATTCATCAGATTGCCACGCATCAATATCTTTTTTTGTCATAACCTTTTGATCTTTTGACAAAGTTAAATCTACACCATCAGTAGGTACATTATCAAAGATACTGAAACCTGCAGCGGAAATATTACCTAATGTCACCGATCTTAGCCATTGACAATCGGCAAAGGCAAGGTCACTTATAGATGAAACTCTCGGAGCATAGATTGTTTCAAGACCATTACACCCATGAAAAGCAAACGACTCTATACTCTTTACATCTTGCAAGTAAATTGATTTCAGCGGTTGACAATCCGAAAATGCATTAGACGGCAAAGCCTCAACTTTGTAAACAGTTAATTCTATACTGCCATCATTTGCACCTTTTAGAGCTTCTCTTATAGCATCAAACACACTCTTATCTGCATTTGCAGGCAAATTTCTGATTTCAATGTTCTTTTCGCCCGCAGCCAAAGCATTTTTTATAATTAGTACGGCATTTTCTGTAGTTGTTACTGCATCGCCACCTTTAATAGCATCTCCTTTACCCCAATCCGCAACACTTACACTTCCTATTGTAGCTTTGTCCTTACCTATTTTTACATCATAGGTATAGCTCATAGCTTTGTCAAGAGCAGGAATTCCAGTTACATCCAGAACTTTAGTCTGAGTAGGTTTGCCATCACCATCATTGTATGTCACAGTGAGTTTGAGGAATTTCTCTGTAGAATTGGCATCTCCAGGAGATACCAAAGCATAGAACACATTGTTGCCACTTTCTTCTTTTTTATAAGTTTTGATGGCTGCGTAGCTGTCACCATCTCCTGCAGGAACTTTCAGCTTAGAATAAACTTCTACGGCAGAAAGCGTAGGGTTAAGATCTTTGAACTCATCTCCAAACCCGCTTACTTTGACAATGACGCGAGCCGTCTGACGTGCAAAGTTCAATGTCAACTGTCTGTCGGAAGGTATATATGCCTTTTCTATAGCTTCTCTGCTTATCATATAATCTGACTTCTCTATTTTGTCAACTGTAGATTGGTCTGCTGAGACATAACCTACAGAGAAAGAATTGGTGGTACTTTCATCCGCCTTCTCAGGATAACAAGCCTCGAAAGCCTGGGCATTACCCGTCCAGACCAGATAGTCACCAGCATTCGCAGGTGCCCATACCTCGCCCGTCTTCTTATAAATCACGGTTTTGCCCTCAGTCGTTACACTGATTACATCGTTCTCATTAAAACTCTGTTGTTCCGCTTCTGTACCCACAGGATTGCTACGGGTAAAAATGCTGTTTCCACCAACGGTGGCAGCAATCTTCACCTCATTGGCGGCAGTGTTAGTGCCCTGCTCTTCATCTGTAGAGCAAGCGGCAAGCATTGCTATAACTGCAAATGCTCCCATATATCTTGTAATCTTCATATCTTGTCTATTTTAAATGTCAAACAATTCTTTAATCAGTCTCTAAACTACCAGTTGTTCCAGTAGTTCCTTCTCCCCAAGGTTTCGCACTTATGGCACCCCCTTGCACTACATCCTTACCAACTAACAGAAGCAGGTCATGTTTCTTACCAGATACAAAATTCACATCGCTGGTGGATGTCCAGATGTAATCATTGCCATTCACCTTAAACGAGATACAGAATGTTCCTGCCATAATCCACTGTGGAATCACAATGGCAGAATATTTGAAGGTGGCATGGTCGGTTGTTTTATCCGCCTTCGTGAAGGCTACAGTTTCAGGAGTAATGGCTTTTGATGCCCTGCCGTCAAATTGAACACTTATAGGGTCTGCTGCAAAATTCACCTTACTGCGGATGAGGGTGCCATCCACCTTGACATCAGTTACGGTTGCTGACGTAACAGGCTTTTTTTCATCCTGATTAAACTGGTCTCTCAACTCGATAGTGAGATTCAGCTGACTGAGGAGATGGGTGAATGTGACATCAACCGCTTTGCTGGTATTCAATTCCGAACCAGGTTTGAATCCAGTTTTCTTATATACAATAAGGTCGGAAGAATAGTCTTCAGCATTGCTTTGGTCTTCTTTTACAGAAAAGGCATAATCAGTCTTTCCGAAGACTTTAACTTTGCCAGTTGCATCTTCGGTAGTCTCCTGATATGGCGCATAAGCCAGAATATCAACAGCGGTAGTTGAATTCTGCCAAAACATCTGGGTAGCCGGATTCCAATTGCTGCCTTCCTTTGTTACCTTGACATTATCATAGGTATAGGTTGTACTATTAGCATTGTTAATGCAGAAGCCAAACGAATTAAGCTTGTCGGTGCTGTTTCCATAAGAGGCACGGGTATTCATGCCATCTACGCTTGTCATGATTCTGACCACATTATCCATTGGATAATTGCTCTGTGCCAAATCCTCATCGTTGGAGCAGCTGGCAAAAACTGCCGTTGCCAAAGCTGCCATTGTTAATATTTTAATTGCTTTCATATTGTCGAATTTTATGTTTTAATTTTAAGAAAGTTACTCGTGAGCCTCGCCCTTGATAGGGTCGCCTGTAGAACCCCAGCCAGAGATGTTTACATCGCCAAGTTTTATGACGTCACGTCCTACCTCCAGGTTGACTGTAGTAATCTTGCCACTCTCAAACTTGAAAGGTGTGCCGTTGTCGTAGATGAAGTCCTTGCCGCCAATGGTGATAGTAATCTTCTGAACACCATCCTGCGGGATGATGATGGAAGCATATTTCTTGTTGGCGGTTAATGCAGGCATGTCGAAGTCTGCTTTATCTTCTGCTACAGCAGATGGGGTGACAACCTTGGTCAGATAATTGACGGTTGCTTTTTTTGCGGCATTGCCTACAACTACCTTATCTACGGTAGGTCCCTCTGTTCCCCATTGATTCTTATAGGTAAGGTTCACCACAAGTTTAGCCATCACATGGGTAAAGGTGAGAGGTACTGTCTGCTGTTCATCGACATTATAGGATAAGCCATCTTTGTTGACTGCCACCAAGAGATCGCTTTCTGTTTGCTTGTTCACATCGAATGTATATTCTCCAGCAGAAAGGTCGGATATTGCTGCTGTAGGATACACACCGATGAAATAATGTTTGTCACGGTTGTTCTTCCAAAGCATCTGTGGAGTGGATATCCATGAACCGTTAGTCAACTTGTTGATAGCGTTGTTCACCACACGCTCGCGTGTCTCTGGAGCTACAGTTGGGGCACCTGTCCAGGCATACACGCTGATTTCATCACCCTCTTCAAAGGTTTGACCGCCATTCGCATCTGTGGCAACACGTGTCATATTGCCGATAATGGTAGAAACGGTGATATACTTGGAGGTCTCGCCTCCGATACCATTCTCGTTGTCAGAACAACTTCCCAATGTCAAGACCATTGCCATCAGGGCAAAGAGATAAGTCTTCTTTTTCATTGTCTTTTTACTATTTTATGTTTATATTCTTGTTTTGATTCTTGCTTAAATGAGAGGGGCGCTTAATCTTCAGGATTCAGGATTTCACCACGATAAATCCATTCCTCAGTCCAATCATCTATCTTCGTGCTCGTAAGATACATGTAAGGTTTCATCTCCTCAAATTCCAAGTTAATCTGGTACTTGCCGCCAGACTTCATGACAGGAGCTTCGATGTCGTAGTTGCTAACTACTCCCCCAGGAGAAATCAGTTGGATAAACAACTTGGTGTTATGAAAACCATTGGCTGTCGGCATCAAGCGTAATGTTTCCGTTTTTAAAGTTTCGCCAGGCACTGCGATTCTCAAAGGTATATCACACTCTTCCTTGGTATAGCTTTCCGTCCCAAATGTTCCATCCTCATTCTTTTGCAGGGGAAGGAATCCAGTTGCAACATTCAGAACCTTACCTATCATTGCAAAATTGTCAGGAACTCCTTCAATGAAGATGGTCAATTCTGCAAGTATATGTCGCATTTCATTTTTTGTTATGTAGTTGACATTTGATTTGTCAATACCGATGTCCGTGACACCATAATAGGCATGGTCGGGAGAGGCACTTGGATTGGACAATCCAAACATGAGTTGGTTCATATTGAGGGTTGCCCTTGTAGCCTCACCGATAAAAAACGGTTCAATAAGGTTGGTGGCAGCCAGAATCTGATAATGCCCTACTGGAAGAGCGAAGCGTTGGCTTGCTACCTCCTGCGCACTTCCATCATGTTTTTCCTCTACAAGCGAGCCGTCATCGGCATTGAATATCCAGAGCTTCACATCCTTCACTTCCGTGCCTTTATCAGCTTCATCTGCCCAAGTGAGCGATACTGACAAGCCACCTTCTTCCTCGTCATTATGAACATCATGGTCGCAACTTGCCAAGAGGCATGGGACACATAACAGCACCCATAACCAAATATTAAATATTCTTTTTGGAAGAATAAAAGCAAGTGCTGCGACCAGTAATCTTTCTTTTCCAGTTAAGTAATTTCTCATATTAATCTTTTTTATATTATGTAAAAATATGCTGTCTTATTCTAAGGATCAACATACTTTTTTTAGTTAAAACTTCATTCATATCTATTATGTTTTGATTATAATTTACGACATTTTAAATCTTTACTTGATACAGATTATAAAAAATCCAGGTGCAAAGTTAAGGGTTTTATATGAAAGCGGGGGGGGTAATATTTGTTTTTTCAGGTATGAATTTTTGGTTTTAGGTGTCTCATTCGTGAGCAATGCGACACCTTGTTAGTATTCTTTAACGTTTTCAGACTCTATTCAAGAAGTAATTATCAACAAAGACTAATTATACGTCACCTGTTCATCGAGGCATATAGACCATTCAACACTCCACATTCAACATTCAACAATCTCTAACTTTTTCCGAAACTTTTCCCTAAAATCTCTTGCGGGTTTGAAAATAAAGTCGTAACTTTGCGCTAGCATTTTAATATAGATGATTATGAAGCAGGTAGAAGAAAGATATATCAGCTTTGAGACCAGCAAGATGGCATATCGCGACATCAAGAATTCCGTAGACACCGCTAAGCGTGAAGGCATAGCTGAGGGTAAGGAAATTGGTATGAAGGAAGGTATGGAAAAAGGTCTTGCGGAAGGTATGGAAAAAGGTATGGAGAAAGGCAGAGCAGAAGGCAAACATGAGGCCAACACAGAAACAGCACAACGTTTGCTGGCAATGGGACTTTCTGCCGAACAGGTTGCCAAAGCTACCCAGCTACCTTTGGAAATCATTAAGAATCTGAGCAATACATAAAAAATATAATAGCGGAGATATTGATGACAAATATCACCATAATAAATCCCAGAACCGCTTGGAAGAGCGATTCTGGGATTTTTTATACCATTTGTTTAATATTTATATTATATAGATTAATTCGTTACTCTTCGGCGCCGTCCCAGAGGCTGAATTTACGAGCATGGAATGGACCTTCTGGAGTTTCATTACTCAATGTTGTATTCACTTCATTGCCAGAGCCAGAGGCAGCCAACAGACTTACATTCTCCAACTTAACAATATCCATAGATGGTTTGATGTATTTCTTCATTATTTCTTTTTTTAAAAGTTCGTATTCCTATTGATCATATTAAGAAAGCTTTGCTATTACTTCAAAACAATCTTTTTGCCATTCTTGATTACAATACCCTTGTAACCCTTATCCACAAGCTGACCTGCAAGATTATACATTGGTGCATTGTTGCCAGCAGCCTCATTCTTTACAGAAGTGATACCGGTAGTAGAACCAGATTGATCTCCTAAGCTATAGAATTTTGCCGGATTAGCAGATTTTGCAACTTCAAAATAAGCACATTTAGCAGGGATTGTTTTACCATTGGATGCCTTATAAAAACCATCCTGACCACCTACTGTTGCCAAGCCATAGACTGTTTTTTCGGTAGTAGAAGTAATTGTACCATCCGACAGCTTCAAGTCAGAAGTTACATCCTGCAAACCTTCAGCCTTTTTCAAACGATAATCAGTATTAGCCTTACCCTTCAGCAAGACAGCGACACCAGCAGGGACAACGCCCTCAACTTCATTCATCACGATTTCGGTCTTCTCTGGATTGAGTTTTACCGTATATGCCTTCAAATCATCAAGTTTACTATAATCTACAGGATAATAAGCTGCATATGTAGAATAGCCAGAAGGAGAAATGGTAACAGTCTCCTCAGGAACATCTAAAGCCACAATCTTCACACTCTTGATATAGATCTCGCCATCATACTTGCCCACATTGAGCAAGAGACGCCTAGCGTTATCACCAGAACAAGTAACTTCCTTTGTGATGGTCTGATAGTCGGTAGTCAAATCGATATCCTCGAAATCGCCACGTCCCCGATAGTTATCTGGATTCTGCAAACCTGCTTTGATGGAGCCTGCAACAGACCCCTTTGCTACCATTGTTAACTGAATCTTAGCACCCTTAGGATAAACATTTTCGAAATCTACCTGCACATTATAAGGCTGTTCCTGCTTGGTAAAGGTAATACGATCAACATCAACGCCATCATCTTTGATGATTTCAGAGGTAAAACCTCCACCCCAACCACCAATGGCTGTTGCACCGTTAGAGAAATCAAGATTAGCCAAATCTACAGATGGGATATAAGTAGCATTTTCATCGGCTATCTCAAAGTTTGCACCACCTTGCCAACGTAGATAATAAGCAGTCTTTGTTTTATCATCTGCTGCAACTGTTGCATTCTCAAAATCCTCAGAAGAGAGGAGATTACCTTCTTCATCATACACTCTAACATTGTCTATATAAAGAATCGCATCCTTAGGCAGTTTACCAATATTCAACAAGAGTGCAGTAGCTGCATACTCATAATTCTCCAAAATTTCCGGATCACAATTTTGGGTATTACCACCTGTATGATCTATCTTCATTCCTTCCTTTGCAGTACAGTGGGAGTGACAAGTAACCTTGGTCTTACCAGGGAAGTTTATTACTGCCTCTGACTTCTCATTAGTCAAGGTAAGTTCCTCAGTATAATTGAACACTGCAGAATTATTCCACTCATTCTTATGATCAGTTTGGATATCATCAATAGCTTGGGTACCTATCTTAAATTCTGTATCAGAAGATGTGTATACATCAAACTTGACCACATTAGGCTTACCCTTCTGAACATTCTTCAGATTAATGAAGCACTGTCTACTATAAGGTTCCCCAGGATTGTCAGCGGTGCCAGTAATCTTCAGCACCTTGTTAGCTGCACTCACGCTGACAGCCATAAATGCAGCTGCCACTAAAGTAAAAAATTTCTTCATTTCGTTAAGTTTATAAAATTTATAATTGTTTGTTATTTAATCACGATTTTCTTACCACCATGGATATAAATACCCTTGGTAGGACGAAGAACCTTTACTCCCTGAAGAGTGAAGTATGCCTTATCCGCAGATTTCATCATGGTTGCCACAGCTGGCTTCTCGATGCCTGTTGATGCATTGGCTTCGTTGTCAAGAAAATAGCTTGGACCTTTCCAGTTGGTGCTCCAGCCCTGAATATTGCGGGCTGAGAAATCGGAGTTGGCTATCAGATTCTCTGATGTTCCTTCCTTCACCAACACCATATCGTCAATATCGAGTGTACCACCGTATTTGCCAAATACAAACTGGAAGGTATCCAAGGTGAAGTTGGCTGTGAAATCCCAGGTCAGCGTTTTCCAGTCGCCAGCCTCTACATGATAGACTGCCAGATACTGCACATCATCACTTCCACCCCACTGGTTCTTGTTGGCACTTGCATTCCAGATAGGCCAGAATCCCAGTTCAGCGCAATCTGCTGAAGTTCTCATCTTCATGGTCAGCGTATACTTAGCACCCTTCTCCAAAGCCTTTGGCAAGGTGTAGACAGCCTGACGGTCCCAAAGGTTCTCGCCCACAGTACTCTCGTAACGGATGAAATAGTTGCGGTTTTCCACAGGTACCGGATGCTGGTTCACCTGATGACGCTTGAAGAAGTTCCACAGTTCCTGGGTAGAATTTACCCCGTTAGGATCATTAGAATGCCAATGTCCCTTACCGTCAATGGAGATAAGGGTCACTTCTACATCATCGTTCACATTATTATATATAGTACGGGTATCATTTGCAGTATTTCTGCCGGAAGGATAAGGACGGATTACCTGCGGGTTGCTTACATCGCAACCTTCGTAGGCAGCCCACTTCTTTACATATTCCTCAATGCTAGGATAACCGCCAGCCATGTGATTAGGATCGCCCGTATATTTGAACACATCATCACCGGTTCCGTGAATATGCATGATAGGCACCATGCGGTTAGCTCTAGGCTGCTTACCGATATCCACACCGCTTACAGGTCCGAAGGCAGCAATCTTATCGCCAAGAGTTTCCAGACAATGATACCCCAGCCAGCTACCCATGGAGAAACCCGAGAGATAGATGCGGTTCTTGTCCACATGGTGCTTCAGCTCCATATCCTTCATGACAGCCTCCACAAACTTCACATCACCCATACCGCTGGTATCCCACATTCTGTTATTACCCAGCGGATAAGTAACAATAAAACCCTCGGTATCAGCCAGTGCATTCCATTGCGTCTGATTCTGCTGAAACCCAGGGTCCTGATTCATACCATGAAGAGAAATCACCAGAGCTGGTGATTTCTCTACATTCTTTGGTACATAAGTGAGGGTCTTGCGAGTAGAAGTCCCCACTTTTACATCTTCCCAGGTCTGTGCCGCCATTTGTAGGCACAGAACCATGAGGAGAGATGCGAGCATTGCAAAACGTCTCATCTATTACTTGATAACCATCTTTTTACCATTCTTGATTACAATACCCTTGTAACCCTTACCTACCTGCTGACCAGCGAGGTTGAAGCACTTGCCATCCTTAGCAACCTTCAGATTCTCTACCTTAGAAATACCGGTAGCTGTAGTAGTTACACGCTTGATACTTTTGATATTAATAACAGCAGGATATGTGGCATGCTCTTCACAAGCTTGAAGAACTATACTGGTAACATCTTGAGGCTCATTTTTATACTCCTTGTCTTTCACGTTGTCTTTATATCCCCAGCCAGTAAAACTACAATCTTCCTTTGACACTGTAAAACTAGCCTTATTGTCCACTATGGTCAAAGGCTTGTATTTCATGGTACTATGACCACCTCCATACTGATTAGGAATAATACAATTGACACAGATTTGCAATTTAACAGTAGGAGTAGCACCAAACTCGATAGTGTAAGTCTGGACAGAACCACTCTCACGAGCATATGTCAAATCTTTGTCCTCACTATCTTTCAAGTTACTGCCTGCATACAAAGCCTTAGCAGTCAACTTGTCTGTAGACTCAAATGTTCTACCAGGCCATTCAAACGCCACGCCGTCATCGACAAACATCTGTCCCCATTCTGAATTACCTGATGTGACCTTAATCACATCCTCTGTCTGAGCGTTAGCACCAACTGCCATCAATGCGGCAGCAATCAAAGTAAATAACTTTTTCATAAGCTTTACAATTTGTTATTAAGTTAATAAATCCAGTTATAAAATTGAGAATTTCTCAAATCTGATGGCAAAAGTAACAGAAAAGGCAGAAAAAGACTTTGCGGGGTGTAACAAATACTTTGTGAGAAGTACCAAATAGGTTTGATAGCCAACATTATAACGAAAATGATACACCATCAAACCTATTTGAAGAGGAAATCAGGAAAAGTCAAATAAACAAATATTCCAGATTTCCCAAATGTTTTTACCCAAAATATTCCAGATTCCCCAAATGTTTGGTCAAAACAGAGGAAAAATATACAGATGAGCCTAATACATCACGTCCTTCTCTGGGAATTTGTTATATGTTAAATATCAATTACTGAATTATCTTTTTCTGATAACATTGCCTTTATAGTTATGTTTATCGCTGCCCAGAAAGGTTGAATGTCTCGCCAAGTTTTGGGCGGATGATGACCCTTCTGTAACTGGTCAGTGCCGGAGTCCCATTGTCTGTCACTTCACAGATTATATGCAGTTCTTTTCCTGCCGCATCCTGGGGGATACGTAGAATGGCATTAGCTTTGTCTGCCTCTCTGATACTTACCGTTGAGGTGTAAGTACCCGCTTCCGGCAATATCCACCAGTGGAATGTCAGTTTATCTTTATCCGGATCCACAGATTTTGAAGCGTTTAATTGGAGTTCCTCTTCTGTTTCTGGTTCAATTATAATCGGGTTCAATCCCTTTTCACCATTTACGATGACTATCGGGTTACGGTTTCCTTTGCCGTATGCAGCCCAATCCATACGTGCCATGAAGTTGGCGAATATTGCGGGATAGAAGTATTTTTCATATTTCTCCGATATGCATCTGACTGCCGGATCTGCATTTGTGTAGCATGTTGTCAGACTGTCTGGTGACAGTCCCCATCGGAAATAGCCACCCCAACCTGCCTGGCTACATACGGTCGGATCGTTTAATCCATTTGGGGTTACATGTAGGAAAGAAGGAGTGTCGCCTTCCACTCCGTATTTGTTTTTCGGATATATTTTCCCTAGATTCCCGTGATTTTGTATATGAGTTGCGTATTCGTTCCAATTCTGGCTTCCAATGGCGTTCTGCACGATCCAGGCGCTGTCGTCCCAGAAAAAGCGGATATCCTTGCCGCAAGTCTTGCGGATCCATTGATGAGAACTGAAGGCATAATCCACAGGGGGACCTCCGCATACATCTTGGTCTGTAATTGTATAAACACACAACTTATTCAGAAACTTTCTAACTTCCGCTTCGCTTCGTTCCTGCCTGACAGTCCATATCGCTTGAGCCAGTGTATTTGCACCGCCCCAAACCATAACCCATAAGGGACGGTCGTCCTTTTCGTCAACCAGGTCGATAATCATTTGGCTACCTTGTGAGCGATTCTCCTCTCCAAGTTTGCTTACGCCTAAATCTCTGCTGCCAAATGCAGTCCTGCTACGCAAATAGGCAGCACTTGGCCAATAACCCAACGTTTGTTTGCCAGCTTCCTTTTCTACTGGCAGGAAACCCTTTTGTCCGGATCGTTTCATTAGATTCGGTAGATCCTCCTCGTAGGCATTAATTACTTTCTGCATGTTTTCCATCCATTCGTCCGGATAAGATCTCCCGCAGCTGTTCCATCCTCCTGTCGCAATCAGTCCCTCTATTTCATAAAGGTCAGCATGGACCAGCAGGCGAACCATTGATTCCATGTCATCGGGTTCAAGGTCTGTCGGTGCAATATCCGTAAGTACGACAATATTAATAATATGTCCCATAGTCCTTAATTACGCAACACTATTATAAATTAAACTTTTTAAACACCTGAGCAGCAAAAAGTTCTTGAACAAGTCAAGCGGCAGAGCCGAGCGGCCCAGGATTTTGCCATGTCGAAGAATTCACTTATCTTAGTGTTGCAAAAACAAACAAGAGAATCCAACGATAGCACAGCTTCCATGCATAGTCTCCTCAGCGCGGGATACGTACAGGAAGTTAAGGAGAGTGCATCATAATGGGCAATGCACCCTCCTTGTCATCAGGAAGGTATCATTTGAACATCCATTCGTCGAATGTGATATTGTTTCCTTTCAGGACAAAACAGAGGTCCATTGTGCCTGTCATATTCTTTTGAAGTTGGGATTCTATGAGTTTCATTTGCGGGGTACCGACTTTGATTGAAGCAATGACTTCTCCGTCCGGCCTATCCCGGCGGACTTCTATGATTCCGTTTCCGGATGCCTTAATTTCCAGACTGGAAGGTACTTTGTTGAATTCCACACCTCTGACAGCAATGATGCCAGTCTTGTTGGGAACGGTAACGGCATACATGTCCCCGATGCTTTTTCCATTTGTGAACTTGACACCTTGTGTGGCTGCTGTGGTTTCGGCCTGCTGGATGATGAACGGATTCATAGGCTGTATCTGTTTTACGCCTTTCAGAGTCTGATTACCCATGTGGATATTCACAGTATTCTCGTCAACTTGTATTTCATCGACACAAACATTACGAAAACCAGCTGTTGTATTGAAACTATGTTGCAAACTCATTGTGTGATAGAATACATACCATTTCCCGCGGAATTTGTGTAGATGTGTATGATTGTTGCTGTAGTCAAATCCATAATCTCCAGGGTTTTTCATATAGTTGTGCTGGTATTTCCAACTTTTGGTTACCAGCGGAGTTTTGCTAGTCATGTAACTCATGCAACAGGTGGTTGGTTTCTCTGTCTGGAGAGGCCAGTCGCTAAAATCTTGCCAATCTATGTTATAAGTATAAACGTATGTGCCGTTGATGTAGTTTAATTCGTTAGCTTCGAAATGATGGGGAGCCCTGATGGGCTTTATCGGGCCATCCACACTAATCATGTCTTTTCCCAAACGCATAATGCGAGCACATCCTCCGCCTACTGTCAGCCAACCTTTTCCTTTGTCATCGATGACTACACCCGGATCGAAAGCGGCTTTGCATTCTCCTGCTATGCCGGGAGTGTTTGTGTCTACCAAACTATGATTCAGCGGGCTTGACCACGGTCCTATGGGGGATGTGGATGTCAGCACTGCGGTTCCACCCCCGCTATTGGAGAAATAGAGGTAGAAGTGAGTCTTGCCGTCCGCTTCCTCACGTTTTGCGATCGACGGTGCCCATGATGTTTGTATCCATGGGGCGATGCTATCTGTTTTAATAATTCCGTGATAGGTCCAGTTTGTCATGTCATCGGAAGACATCATCACCAGAGATTTGATGTATTCGTAGGAGTTTTTTCCGTAACCGCCTATTGAATCATATTGTTGCTGATCGTTTGTTGCGTACACATAAATTCTGCCATTATATTCTACTGCAGTTGGATCCGCTGTAAACATAAAATCCAGCAGGGGATTTCCATCTCCTGTGGTGAGTTTAGGGGAAACGTCCGGCATGGTTACATAAGGCACGGAATCATTTTGCAGGGACGGTTTTTCTCTGCCCCACGCATTTTGCTGATGAGATATCATACATGCAGCAATGGCCATTGATAAAATGGGGGTCTGGATATTTTTCTTTTTCATTCGTATATGATTAAATTGTTTATTCGTTGCAAAATTACAAGAATAATCCGACATAGGCTTTGCGCCATATATCAAATACTTTATCAAACGTATCAAAATGCACTGGGAGGGCAGGTTTGTTACCTGCCCTCCCAGTACTGAATGATTACAAGCGTAGGGCTTGATGCCTACAAGTGACGTAAGTAATAGTGAAAAGAATGCCTTCCGTAGTTCTTTTGGCGGTCGCCAAAAGATATGCGATTCTAGGACTTGCAATCATTAGGAACAGGAGTTAAAGGCATTAGCTTCTGGAACAACAATTATCAACTCCTAGGGCTACAAGCAACAGATACTAGATTAAGAATTTTCACAACCCATAACATTGGGTATAAACTAAAGTTACATGGCACCCTATTAACAAGGCAAAAATAGCTTAAAAATGTCCCTAATCCAAAAAATCAGTACGAATTTTCGGATTATAATCCAAAAAAACAGTGTTATTTTTTGGATTAGCGAATATTTTCATTATCTTTGCAGAAGATTTAAACATAAGAATAAAATGATAAGAAGGAAACTACAAGAAACGATAGAGGCCAGAATGTTCGGTGGTAAAGCTATTATTATAATAGGTGCCAGACAAGTAGGAAAAAGTACGCTTTTCAAAATGATACTTGAAAAACGTACGGAACCTATATTGCAATTAAACTGTGATGAGCCAGAAGTAAAAGAAATGCTATCCCAGGTGAATAGCCAAGAACTAAAATTGCTCATTGGCAAACACAAGATTGTCATGATAGACGAGGCACAAAGAGTAGAAAACATAGGGCTAACCCTAAAATTGATTACCGACAACTTCCCTGAAGTACAATTACTGGTAACAGGCTCTTCCTCATTTGAATTACAAGACAAGCTCAATGAGCCACTGACCGGCAGAAAGTTTGAGTATCATCTCTTTCCATTGTCCACTGGTGAATTACTCGAATCTCAAGGCTTACTTACAGTAAAGCAAACACTAGAGAATCGCCTCATCTATGGCTCATACCCAGATGTCATCAATCATACAAAAGATGCAAAAGACATCTTGTACAATCTGTCCAATAGTTATCTCTATAAGGACTTGCTCACCTTAGAGAGTATACGCCGACCTGCATTGCTTAGCAAGCTACTCACTGCTTTAGCACTGCAAGTTACTAGCGAAGTTTCATACAATGAGCTGGCACAGACAGTAGGTACGGACAGCAAAACCGTGGAAAAATATGTAGACTTGCTAGAAAAATGCTATATCATCTTCAAGCTAAATGGTTTTAGCAGAAACCTGCGCACAGAACTGAAACGAGCCAAGAAGTTTTACTTTTACGACAATGGTATCCGAAATGCCATATTGCAAAACTTTGCGCCTTTGGCCCTTCGACAAGATGTTGGTGCCTTGTGGGAGAACTTCGTTATCAGCGAAAGAATAAAAGCTAACCAGTATGAAGGAAGATATGTAAACAGCTATTTCTGGCGAACCAACCAACAGCAAGAGATAGACTACATCGAGGAAAGCGACGGACAGTTTACTCTCTTCGAAATGAAATGGAATCCAAAGAGAGCAAATACTCAGTTTCCTGCTTCCTTCCTAAACACATACGATGTGAAGGATAAAACAATCATCACTCCCGAGAATTGGCTAGAGCACCTATAAGAAACAAAAAAGTCCTTTCACCTTTCATCTATCTGAAATGCAAGAAGATAGATGAAAGGTGAAAGGACATCTAAACAACAAAACTATTTTTATTTTATCACAAAACCTAACTACTTCATCACAATTTTTCTACATCACGTCCTTCTCTGGGAAGCCAAATTAAAGATTTTGGCACGAAAACGCAAAAAGGTTGACCGTGTCATCACAACACAGCCAACCTTAACGACTAACATCTTTTTTCGGTTAATCTTTGTATGATAAACCTAAAACTAATGTCTTTTAGAGAAATTACTTGGCTTCCTTCCAATATTCTGGAGCACCAAGACCTACAGCGAAACCTGCATAGGTATGCTTGCGAAGATAGTTGAGATCCCAGAGACCAGTAGGCAAACCAGGACGCCAACCAGAATCCTTAGGAGAATCTGTAGCACACCACTGAGTGATGCCATACTGCTTATCTATAGGGATAATCTCGAAGTACTTCTGGAGAACGAAGGTGTAGAGGTCACGCATTTCCTTGTGTTGTTCCTCGGTCATCTGATCATAAGTTACTTCTTTGCCAGCGGCATCGACATAACCCATATCAAGCTCAGAAATCTTGATGAGCTTATCTGTCTTAGCCAGCAACTTAAACATCTCTTCGATATGTTTTTTCTTACTTTCCTGAGTGTTAGGATCAGCATAGCAAGAGATATGCATCTGAGATGCGATACCATCAATCTTGGTAACACCATCAGCCTCCCAATCCTTGATCCACTGAATCAAACTCCTCAACTTGCCATTGTCGTCCCAATCGCTCTCCAAGTTATAATCATTGATGAAGAGTTTCAATTTCTCAGGGTCACCATTATGGGCGGCAAAACTCTTGCGAGCATCAGCCACGGCTAAGCGAACATAGTCGATGTCGCCGAGATAATCCTGCCAGTAGAAGCAGTTCTTCTTGTCGTCAGCAGAAGCTGTAGCAGCATGCTGCAAGTCGTACTTGCCATCACCATCTTTATCGTCACCAGAAAGGGCCTCGTTCACAACTTCCCAAGATGTAACATAACCATTAGTAGCCTCCATCATACCATCAATCCACTTGCCCATTGCATCAGTAAGACGAGATTTCTTCTCTTCGTCCGTAAGAGGAATAGAATTAGACTTAGTAATCTTGCAAACTCTAACAGAATGAACATCCAAAGTAGCATCAGCTGTCTGAGGCTTAAGAATGATGTCATAATTACCACCTTCTACTTTAGGCATTTCGATTTTTACCGAATGACGACCTGCAGCTACAGGCACTTTGGCTGTAATAGCTTGAGCTGTGCCACCCCAACCATTTTGCATGGTGAGATCTACACCACTTGCATCCTTATCAGAAGTAAGGTCTAAATAAACAACATAGTCACCTTCATCTAATTCATTATCGCCACCTGGCATAACAAAGAATTGAGACCAATCGCCTGTAGGAACAAAGTGGATAGCTCCATTAATAACAGGAGGTGTACAACCCATAGCATAGAATGGGAAATCACCATCAGTATAAGTTTCCTTATGAACCTCGGTCTCGATTTCCATTACCGGAGCCTCAGAATGAGTAACTTTTACCCACTTACAAGAAATGTCTCCTGCAAAATCTCCTGGTTGGAAAACGACAAAAGCTTTTTCTGTTGTTAATCCACTAAATGTTACAGATTGCTCTTTCCACTGTGTAGAAACTGACATTTTCTGGGATGTTGTTGCTCCCCAGTTACCCGTCTGCACATCAATCTGTCCATCTTCTGAAGCCTTGATCATAGCTGTTACCTTATATTCTCTCTTGGCATCAACATCTACAGGATAATTGTCAACTACAAAATACTGATACCATTTTCCAGGATATTTGCTAATCAAAATTCCATCTTTGATTTCAGGAGTATAGTCCATTACATAAAAAGGGAAACTATTCATTTTAGAAAAGTCGGTATAAGCATCTACCTTATCAACTTTCTGACTAGGGTCTACCTGAATTTCCTTATCTGCAATAAGTTTACTAAGATACTTCTTGTTCTGCTGAGAATGCCAAGCAAGCGTATGACCATAGATGGTCAAACCTGCATCCTGTGCATTTGTAACGAAATCCTTAACAGTATTAAAGTCAAAGGTTCCATCATTTTTTACACAAGAAGCATACTTCATGGCGTTGCCTGCTGTCATCTCCTCGAAGTTGCTACCAGCCAAGCAATATACAAGCTCCTGTTTATTGAAGTCGGGCGCAGCCAGTGCAATACCCAACTTAAAGTCGGGATTGCACTTGCCAGAAGCCTTCATGTCTTCGACATATTTCTTCAAAGGCTCATAGTTGTTAAGATACTGATATTCCTTCAAGTTCTTGGTCATATCAGTTCTGTACTCCGAGAACTTGTCATCAGCACATGATGACAAAGCCAAGAGAGCTACCAAGCCTAAACCAAAATTAATATTTTTCAATTTCATAATAATCTACCTATTATTAGATGATACTTAATTGATAATTACCGCAGCTTACTTTACGATATACTGAGTATCGAAAGTTACCACGCCATTGGTATTACCACGAGTTTGAGCTACAAACTGGTCGGTTGTCACTACCTTGACAGCACCGAAGTCTACGGTATACTGGAGAGTCAGGATGTCACGATCCTTGTTGCCCCAAGCCAGCTTAGCGCCCTTCTCCACAAACTTACCTGTACCAGTAGCAGTTACGCCCTCAGTCTCGGAAGAAACAGTGCAAGTACCATCGTTAGCAAAGGTAAGCTTCAAGTTGCAAGTATAAGACTTGAGGATATCCTTACCCTCAGCATCCTTGCCCACAACTCTCTTGACTGTGAGAGGATAGATAGCCTCTGTAAGGCTCTTGGTAGTAATCTGGCAAACCTCGTCCTTCTCAATAGTTGCACCCTCACGCTTCTCTTCTGTGGTCTGACCATTCTCAGTAATCTTATCTGTACCACGGCGCAGATAGAATCCAGCCCAAGGGTTCATGTATTTCACACAATAGAGCACATAGTTCTGAGGCAATATCTTCCACGCATCGCTATTGGTCAGCGCAGGAGTTTCCCCCTCCTGGAAAGGAGTACCCGTCAAGATCTTGCCAGCACCCTTCTGATCTTTGATGACCAGAGGGATGACATAAGTATTCTTTACAGAGGCAGGATCAGCGAAGAAAGCATCGTTGAGCTTCACCTGTAATCTTCCCTGCAAGTTGCCACCATAAGAGATGGTGTTACCTGCCAAGGTGTAATACTCTGCAGGCATAGGCTTTACAGGAGATACGCCATCAGAGAAATAGAGGTTGTCACAAAGCGAATTATCTACAGCCACATCCAGTGTGATGTCCTTACCATTGTAAGCACCACCCATGGTAGACACGATGTTGAAAATATGCTCGTTGTCCTTGGTATTGTCACGAGTCTCGTCATTGCCCAACACCAATATACGCTCCACGTTTTGGCGGGCGAAGTAGACTGATGTGCCACCCTCGTAGTCGTCAAACTCAGGCGTGCCGTTCTCACAAGAGCCGAAAGTCAGAGCCAAGGCTCCGAGTGCAGCCATTGAGAAATATTTATTCATCTTCATAGTTTTCATCATTATAAAATGTTAGTCGTTTGTAATTTTCCATCCTGCATTCTGCTTCAGCTGATCCCACTTGAGGATTTCAGTCTGTGGCACAGGACCGTAATACATATAGTCGTCGTATTTTCTTTCCTCTACTGTGATATCCTTGAACTGTGGAATACCAGCCTCTGTAGAAATCTCCACGCCATGAACAGCCTCATTGATAGGAGCCTTCCAGCGGCGGAGGTCATTGAAGCGCTTGTTCTCGAAGCAGAGCTCAATACGACGCTCGTTGCGAATCAACTCACGCATCTTAACCTGGTCGTTAGCGCACTCATCAAGATAAGAATCATCTGTGATACCTGCACGATGACGGATAGCCTTGATCACATCGTATGCAGAATAAGCATGTGTGCCATTGCCCTTAGGTCCCCAAGCCTCATTGGCAGCCTCAGCATAATCCAAGAAGATCTCGGTATAGCGGATATACACAGGATAGTGATACTGTGCGTTCTTGGCATTTGGATTAGGATTACAATCCTCACGAAGAAGCTTCTTCATATAGTAACCAGTACGTGTAGAGTTACCAATCTTATTCAGTCCATTGTCATTGTTGGCAGTGGTGATGTCGGTATTGATGGTTGCACCCTTATACTTGCAGCCATTATAGATAATGTAGAGATCCAAGCGTGGATCACGATTACTGTAAGGATCCAAGTCATCATACTCACTGCGCTCATCTGTGATAGGATAACCATTGGCAGCAGGGAAAGCATCCACCAAATTCTGAGTAGGATTGATACGTCCCTTACCATAGAGTGATGGAGGGAAGTTATCAGCCTCCTGGTTCAAACCGAGGTCCCAATCATCTGCACCATTAGTCTTATTACCACGCCAGATGATTTCCTTAGGACATTCACCAGACTGCAAATTATTAATCTCATTAGTCTGAGCATACCAAGAATTACCTGTTTCAGACAAGCCGCTTACACCACCAATCAAGTCGAGCAAGCTGGCTGCATCATCAGCAGCACGCTTATAATCCACATTGGTACCTTTATTAAAAGCAGGGCTGGCAGCAAGGAGAGAAACCTGTGCACGGATAGCCTTGGCGATACGACCGCTCACACGACCACGCATCAGAGAACCCAATACACGGTTATAGTCCTGATAGTTGTCCACACCCATAGCAGTGTATTTTTCTGGCACAGGATCTGACTTAGTCAAATCATTGTAGTCCAAAGGCAGCAACCGCTCAGCCTGGTCCAAGTCGCTATAGATTTGATCCAAGCAAGCTTGGAATGTGGCACGTGGCTGATTGAAATCAGAAGAAGTATCCTCTGGCTTTGTCAAGTTTGGCACACCCAGGAGCTGACCATCCTCAGTCCAACCACCATGGTTCATCAAGAGATAATACATATTGAGAGCTCTCAAGGCATAAGCCTCACCCTTACGGCTCTCACAGAACATCTGCTGCGCACCCTTGTCCTTAGCCCAGTCTACCTTGTCCACTTCCTGAAGGAAGATGTTCAAGTACTGGATGCTAGCACGACAGCTAGTCCACTTGTTCATAGGGTCATTATTGGCAGCCCAAGAACCAGTAGCCATTTTCAGGTAGCTGTTAGACAAATCATTGCTTACAGCATCATCGGTTGCCACATCAGTTACACTTTTGGTATTATAAGGAAGCACGGCATAAGCATAGCCGAGAAGTCCCTGAGCATAAGTAGGCTCTTCGTAAATCTCGTCCAAGCTACGGTTGTTTTCCTGTGCAGGCTCAAAGAGATCTGAGCAAGACACCAACGAGAGTGACAATGCAGCTAATATAAATAACTTATTAATTTTCATTTCTGTATACATTTAATAATGATTAGAATGTAGCCTTCACACCTATATTATAATAGCGTGTCTGAGGAGCACTACCTATGTTCATCTCCAATACCTCACGGTTCTTAGAGATAGTGAGCAAGTTGGCACCGCTTACAAAAGCAGACAAGCCCTTAACCCAAGTCTTCTGGAAGAGCGTGCTAGGCAGGTCGTATGTAATCTGTACCTTAGCCAAGCGGAAAGCGTCTGTGCTGTACATCCAGAAGTCTGATGTCTGATAGTTGTTGCTACCTGAGAGTGTGGTAAGACGTGGATAAGTAGCAGTCTCCTTGGTTGCCTTAGTCCAGCGATTGCGAACCACAGCTGAGTACTTGCCGTCACCCTTTACCCACCAGTAAGAATTGTTCTTCAAGCCATAAGCACCGAAGTTGCCAGTACCGAGGGCGAAGAATGTGAAGTTCTTCCACTTAGCAGTGAGGTTTACACCCAATGTGAATGGAGAGCCATACCAACCACCCTTGCCCAGGAACACCTGGTCGTAAGAGTCGATCTTGCCATCACCGTTTACATCCACATACTTCATATCGCCAGGCTTCACGTCACTACCCAAGCGGCTCTGGTCTGGAGAGTTCTTGATTTCTTCCTCACTCTGGAAGAAGCCAGCAAACTTATAACCCCAGATACCATCGAGAGCCTTGCCCTCACGGTTTTGGTAATCCCATGCGTTCATCTCATCACGCTTGGTAGCCTTGGTGTTATAATAAGTACCTGTTACGCCGAGCTGCAAGTCTACATCACCCACCTTCTTATTGAAGTTAGCTGCGAAGTCGAAACCGATGCGGCGATTATTGTTAAAGTTGAGCACAGGCATGAATGAAGCATCAGGATAGCCTGGCTTAAAGTGAGAAGGATAGAACGTTGGAGTAGAAATCAGATAACCCTCCATCGAGTTAACGAAGAAGCTAGCATCCAATGTTACCATCTGCTGCCACAAGGAAGTCTTGAAGTTGACAGAAAGTTCCTTACGCTTGATGAAGTCGAGATCCTTGTTGGCAGAACGCTTAGAGAATGTGTACTTGCCAGCAGAACCATCATACCAACCATAACCATCAGCTGTCTGCCAGTTGGTGTCATAGAGATAGTATCTGTTGTCATTTACTGCCAAGTCAATATCCTCGTTGATGATGCTACCAGATACACTAATCATCATGTCATCTACCACCTTGCTGTTCTTCAAGAAGTTCTCGTTCTTGAGTCTCCAACCCAATGAAAGTGAAGGAGAGAAGCCTACACGATGACCTGGAGCCAACTGTGCAGAGTGGATAGCTGCCAAGCCGAAGTCTGCATAATAAGTCTTGGCGTAATCATAAGATGCATCCAAGGCAAGATTAGCACTTGAGTTCTTATGATACTGTCCAGACTTCGACTGCTGGAAGCCAGAGGCAATCAACATCGCAGAGAGGTTATGTACCTTATTAAATGTATTGGCGTAATTGAACTGAGCAGAGAAGAGCATGGTCTGATTGTCCACACTATTAGCGATGTTCTGTACACCAGACTTCTTATCCTCACCTTCCTTCTTCAAAGCTACGATCATATCCTTGCCGTCAATGTTTGACCATGTTGGGATATAGATGGCATAGCTATTATTGAAAGATGTGGTGTAAGAGGTAGCATAGTCTACTGCGAAACGAGTCTCGAAAGACAAGCCCTGCAACAACTTGTGCAGATTGATGTTAACACCTGTATCAAACTGGAACTGGCGGCTAGTATACTTGCTCTTACCAGCAGCATAGTAATCTGCGAAGATGTTAGAAGAGTTAGCCTGTGTACCAGCCAAGAAGTACTTGCCATCCACCAGCTTAGCCACACTCATCAAGTCCCAAGCAGCCTTGGCATTAGGAGCTATCATGTCTGTAGAGATCAATGGGCTAGCATTCTGTGGGAAGTTAGGACGCCAAGTAGCAGCTGCATTCCAATAATCACCAATAGCAGAATGTGAATCATAGAATGTGGCATTGGAGTTGACCCAAGCCTTGATGTCATCTGTGATGTTGACATCTACATTACCACGTACACTGAAACGCTGAGTGTTATTGTTCTTAGCCTCACCAAACTTCAGGAAGTCGCCCTGGCGATAATAGTTGATGTTGCTATAGAAGTGAGCACGCTTACCACCACCACTAATCTCAGCAGTAGCCTCGTAGCGACTATTCATCTTGCGAAGATAGTCAGAAGAGTACATATCGAGATTAGGATAACGATATGGGTTGGCGCCCAAGCCATGATTGTAGATATCCTCAGCAGAGTAGAGAGGAGTCAAACCGTCATTGGCACGAGCCTCGTTGTAGAGAGTCATATACTCAGCAGAGCCCAGATACTCAGGGAATGACTTAGCCACATTGAGACCAGCGTTAGCCTGCACCTCAACCTTCAAGCCATCGTTCTTGCCACGCTTGGTGGTGATGAGCACAGCACCCTTAGCTGCCTTGCTACCATAGAGCACTACAGCTTGCGCACCCTTGAGGAATGTAATCTGGTCAATCTCGCTAGGCATCACGTTGGTTGCCTCACGAGGCACACCATCTACCAATACCAAGTATCCTGCATTGTCAGCATCCATACCCCAGAGAGAGTTGCCATTCCAACCACCCACGTAGCCCTGCATGTTGTCAAGGCTATAAGTGTGGTAGTTTTTCTTCATCAATCCCTCTACATCGACTACCGAAACGCCGCCCAAGATGTCACCCTTGGCTACCTTGCGATAAGCCACATTGACCATCTCCTTGTCGGCAGCAACGGTATCGGTTTCGTTCTCAGCAGCAGTTTTGGCATCGGCAGCCATAGGAGCCAATGACACAAGACCAGCCAACAGGAACTTTGAATTATATGATTTGAATTTTGAATTCATACTATCATTCTTATTTTAGTATTACTATATAATGTTATTTTACCAACCAGGATTCTGACTAAGCTCTTGATAGAGATAAACATCCTTGATAGGCAATGGGAACCAATAGTGCTTGGCTGTGAAGTGACGAGTCAAGATCGCTTCCTGGCGGAAGTTAGCCACCTGAGCATCAGCTGGGTCATTATTCTTGTAGAAATCGGCACCCTCCACACGGTCAAACTCATCAGAGTACTTTACATTGTAAGGAGCCTCGGTCAGGAGCAACCAGCGCTGCAAGTCGTTGAAACGGAAGCCCTCGAAAGCAAGTTCCACCTCACGCTCACGGCGAACCTCGTCCATGAACTTATGTGCATCAGCTACATACTCTGGAGCCACATGACCAGCGCCACAACGATCACGAAGGGTATTGATGGCATCCTCAGCAGTCTTGCTAAAGTTAGTAGCCTTGCCAGAAGCACCACCAAACGCAGCACAAGCCTCAGCATACATCAGATAGATGTCAGCCAGACGCATATATGGCAAGTAACAGTGGAATGCTGAACCCCAATCGTAGTCGCGATCCACCTCATTACATGTATGAGGCACCAACTTCTGGATGAAGTAACCTGTACGGCTGCCATTAGCCACTGGACGCATATTGCCACCTGTATACAACTGGCAGTACTGCAAGTTAGCCCACTGACCAGGAGTACCATTCAGATACTTGAAGCCATCAAACACGATGTCGTGATAGAAGCGTGGGTCACGGTTCTTATATGGATGAGTAGGATCGAAACCACCTGCTATGTTAGGAACCAACTTGCCATTCTCTACGATGTAAGCGGGCTCACCATTAGCCATACCGTAAGCAGCTATCAAGTTAGCTGTAGGCTGGTGAATCACATTGTCATGTCCAACCACTTTGTCAACCTTAGGACCAAACACCTTAGAGGTATTCCAGTTAGAGCCGTTGAAGTCTGCAGATGGACCACGGAAGATAGCCTCAATAGATCCAGGCATTTTCCAGTTCTGCTTCTTGGTATAGAAGATATCAGAGAAGCAAGAGTTAGCATCGGCTTTACGCTCATGATTGTAGATGTCCTTATATTTGAACTCAGCCAACCCATACTGTGTCTGGCCCCCCTCAACCAATGTGAGCAACTCACCGAAGACCTCAGCTGCCTTCTTGGCAAACTTCTCATCATAGTCGTATGTCTTGCCATTCTTGCTAGCTCCTACCTGTGCGCCATCCTTCATCAATGGGCTGGCAGCCCAGAGATAAGTCTTGCCCAGATAACCGAGTGCCATGATCTTGTTGATACGAAGGTCGTTCTTGCCCTGTGTGGCAGCACCATCATACTCATTGTCCCAGTTGATAGGCAACAGATCGGCAGCCTTGCGATAATCAGCAGCAGCCTTCTCTGCACACTCCTGATAAGAGAGACGAGGCAAATTGAGCTCTGAATTGAGATCCAAATAGGTATCAATGTATGGCAAACCACCAAAGTACTGCATCAACTCAGTGTGCCACCATGCACGGAAGAAGTAAAGCTGACCAGCAATGAGGTCTTTCTCTGCCTTGCTAGCTACCAACTTATCGAGATTAGCCAAGCCCTGGTTAGCCTTACGAATGCAATACCAAGCATGTGGCCAAAGTGAGTGGTTGAACTTATCTGTAGATGTAGGGTTGCTGCCATCCTTGTAAAGCCAGTTACCAGTGGTCTGCCAAGCACGGAAGTTGCCCAAGTCTACCTGGTGTGTCATACGGCCATCAGCCTCTGGGTTGAAGATTTCATCATCACCCCAGTTCCAAGAAGGACACCAGTTACATTTTTCCTTATCAGGGATACAGTTGTAAATCTCCTCTACGTAACCCTGAAAGTTACGGAAGTTTACAAATGCGTCATTTTCTGAGACTGTAGAATCGGCCTCCTTGTCAAGATAGTCCTGGCAAGAGTTGAGCGAGGTACCGAGAGCCAGCGAGACGCATCCCATCAACAAAAAATTCTTTATCTTATTTTTCATTTGAATGTTCATTTTAATATTACAATGAGAATTTAACACCTAAGTTGAAGCGGCGTACTGTAGGATATGCTCCAAGGAAACCGCCACCACCGAGGTTAGCCTCACGGTCATCAGGCATACGAGTCCAAAGCCAGAGGTTGTTACCATTCAAGTATACCTTGAGGTAGTTCATACCGAGAGCCTTGATCCATCCCTTGGTCCAAGTATAAGCAATCTCTACGTTCTTCAGACGGATGTATGAACCATCATAGAGGAACTGAGTACCATTGCTGTAATCAGACTGGGTAGCACCCCAGCGAGGAATGATAGATTCTGGAGAAGACTCATTCTTGTCCCACCAAGTACCAGTGTCATAAACATTGTCCAACTTATTGCCAAAGCTTGTCAAGGTTACGTCACGAGTTACATTGGTTACACCATAGAACTGAGCGAAAGCAGAGAAGCCCTTATACTCGATACCGATAGTGGCATTGTATGTATTCTGAGGGCTTGAGCTATAACCTACTGGAGCTGAGTCCTTGCTATCTACCACACCATCACCATTGAAGTCTACGATGTAGTAATCGCCTACCAAGCGGTGGTTGTCGTTAGACTCATGAGCTGGAGAACCTATCAAGTCATCGATGTCGTTGATAAAGCCACGATCAATGTATGAGTGATACTGACCCATAGAGTAGCCTGCCTCCTTCTGATAGTTAGGAGTGAGCTGAGCGTCATCCTTCAAAATTACCTTATTTTTGGCATGGGTCATATTGATGTTACCCCAGAGGCGGATGCCATTGGCAAATTTCTTGTTGAGTTTCAACTCCAACTCGTAACCACTGGTACGAACCTTACCCTTATTGATAGTAGGAGCAGTAGTACCAAAGTAAGATGGGATGGAGCGGTTATCACCAAAGATCAAAATGTCGTTACGACGGTCGCAGAAGAAATCGAGCGAACCGGTAATCAAACCACCCAAGAAACCATAATCAATACCGAAGTTGGTCTTCTTCACAGTCTCCCACTTCACATCTTTATTACCCAATGTATTCTGGCGATACCATGTGTAGATACTGTTGGTATGGTCAAGATCCATCACTGTGTTGCCTCCGTATGCCCACTGGTTCATGTAGAGCCAACGACGAGAAGAGTCGAATGGATCGCCCAGGTTATCATCACCAATCTCACCGTAAGATGCACGGAACTTCAACATATCAATGATGTGCTTGTCACGAAGATTCTTCATAAAGTTCTCCTCAGTGATGGTCCAACCGATAGCTCCAGAATTGAAGAAGGCGAAGCGATTGTCCTTGCTAAACTTTTCTGATCCGTTGTAAGCACCGTTATACTCGATGTTGTAACGACCAGCATAGCTATAAGTAGCACGGAACGCCCAGTCCTCACGGTAAGTAGGCATCACACTACCACGTGCATTCTCCTGACGAGAGAACAAGCCCATGGCTGTAACATCATGCTGTCCGAACTTGCGAGCCCAGTTGAGCTGCAACTGATAGTAAAGATTGCGAACAGTCTGGTTGTTATCAACCGAACCACCTGAAGTACTCCAGTTAACGCCCTGTTTCCAGTCGAACTTATTGTTTGACTCATATACCTGACCATATGTTATATTGCCAGTCTCTGGATCAACATACTTGGTCTGAGCTGTATTGTTCAAGTCATTGATACCACGGCTCGTCTCAACAAACACGTTGTCCCAAGAAACGGTACCACGCAAGTTCAAACCCTTGGTGATGAAGTCGAGTTTCTGCTCCAAGGTAAAGTCGGTATTGATACGAGTAGTAGTAGCCTGCGCTGTACCACCGATGGCGAGATTCTGAGCAGAGTTACTTACGTTAGACGCATTTGGATAATAACCCCAAGAGCCATCGCTATACTGAGGCAAGAATACATCTGGAGCGATGTTATAAGCACCAGCCCACTGCTGACCAATCTGCCACTCGCTATTGCTCATGTTGCTCCAAGGAGCCTTGCGCACACCATTAGAACCAGATACATTTACCTTTAATGTAGTAGTTTTAGTGATAGAGAAGTCCAAGTTACTGCGCACATTGATACGATTGTATCCATAGCCAGAGTTATAGTTACGTCCGTTATCATACTCACGGAAGAGGTCACCCTCGTGTACAAAGTCGGCAGAAGCAAAATACTTCACGAAGCTTGTACCACCGCTCACATTGACATTGGCATTATATGACATGGCGCTCTTCTTGAAGAGGGCATCCTGCCAATCCACGTTAGCATAACGCTCACGCTGCTCATCCGTAGTCTGGTTACGATAGTTCTCAATAAATGATTGAGGACGGATGTAAGACCAAGATTCAGGAGAAACACCCAACTCATGCTCCACTGCCCTGTTGCGGAACATCAAGGCATCGTATGAATCATACTTGTTAGGCAACTTAGAAGGAGCCTTCAATGTAGCGTTGAAGCCTACATCAATCTTAGCCTTGCCTTCCTTACCACGCTTGGTGGTAATCAAGATGACACCATTGGCACCCTTCACACCATAGACTGCTGTAGCGGAAGCATCCTTCAATACGGAGATACTCTCCACTGAAGAGATATCCACGCTGCTCATCGGACGCTCGATACCATCGACGAGGACGAGAGGGTCACTGTTGTTCCAAGAACTAGCACCACGAATGATGATCTGTGGCTCCTCCTCACCAGGCATACCATTGCCCTGAACAGTTACCACACCAGGAAGGTTACCAGTTAAGGCAGCACCAATGTCGCTGACACCGGCAGCACGTTCCAGCACCTCACCTGTGGTCTGTGCAATAGAACCTACGACAGAAGCCTTCTTCTGCTGACCATAACCAACGACTACAACTTCGCCGATGGCATTGTCGTCTTCCATTGAGAGTTTGAAATCTCTCTTCTTACCAATCTTTACTTCCTTGGTCTTCATACCTACGTATGTAAATACGAGGATAGAATTCTCTGAAGGAACACTGATACTGAAATTACCATCTAAGTCGGTGACCGCACCGACGCTGGCATTACCTTTCACTTTTACAGTGGCACCTATCAGAGGCTCACCTGTACCGTCAACAAGATTACCCTTGACCTGGATCTTCTGTGCCTGAGCATTCAGGCTGCAGAAAGCTCCCACCAAGCATAAGGCTGCTGTCCGTTTCATTGTTAACACTTGTTCAATCATGTTCTATTCATTTTTGATTTATGCTTTAAAAATTTAGGCGTGCACAAAAACTGTTTATTCACGGCGGCAAAGGTATGGATTTCTTTCGAAACATACTTTGCGTGGTGTAACAGAAAGTTTATCATTTTAGAAAAACCTTGCGAGAACGTATTTTTCCATTACTTAACAGTTGTTTTATTATATAAACACCTGCAGTTGGCTTTTCAACTTCTTTTCCTTCTATATTATAATATAAGGTGGAAACCACGTCTGCCTGGGTTTCTAATTGTTTAATTCCTGTTGTATTTTGTTTCAAATACCACTCTTTATACCAGTTCATACAGGCATAGCCGCAACATTCTTCGAACAATCCGTGTTTCTTGGCATTCTGGAAACCAGGAATCACCTTGCCCGATTTAAGATATTCATCAATATCGTAATATTCCTGTGGATGGGTAAGGGTCATACCGATATTGCCAAAGTGGTCGTGAACTGCTTTCCATGCCAATCCCCATTTCGAGGTAGATGCTGTTGCCCAGCTTCCCAAGTTAGGTTGTGTCCACTGTCCCCACTCATTCCAGTGACCTTCGCTCGCCTTGTCTGGATCTTCCGGACTCCAGTCTATCTCCGTTACCATGATAGGTTTCGTCTCTACCATCGGCACCTGACTTTTGAAGTTGCGGATGAAAGTATCGTGATCGTAATTCTTATCGGTCATATTTCCATACCATCCGGAATAAACATGTACTGCATAAGAGAAGTTGTCCTCGCTATCGGTGATAGGATACTTGACGTAATTCTGATATTGGCTCTGATAACCTGCACCCGGAACCCAGATAATACCCTTGAAGCCAGTGGCACGAATCTCATCTACCACAGGCTGGAAGAAATCATGGAGAGCCTTGTCTGATTTAGAGCCATTTGCCAGCAACACATTAATAGGCTCATTGGCTAGCTCGATGCTCACCTGTCCGGCATTCTTCTGGATGGTGGCATTGGAAGCGAAGAGTTTCCACACCTTCTTAAGATATGCCTGATATTCATCTCCCACCTTGATATTCTGTGGACAAACGCCAGGAGGGCGAACGATTACATATAGTCCATGAGCCAAGGCTTTCTTCACAAGCTTGATATAAAGTCTGCTCAAGAATGTCTCGTATCGAGTCTCATTAAAATACTGGATATTGTTTTCACCCGTTCCTACTGGCGCATTATAGTTAGTCCAGCATGGGTCCATATGAAGACGGAACACCGTACAATAAGCACCTTGGTTCTTGTCGGTGATAGCGGTGAACATCTTCTCGAAATAATTCAAGCAAGGAGTCACATCACCTACTTCATAACCACCCATACCCCAACGGTTACCGTTGAAGTAGCGGTTCGGCGTATCCATCACACCATGCAAGACAACAATCTTACCATTGGCATCCACCAGATTCTTACCCTGCACACGGAGTGCCGGCAGATTATCGGCAGCCAGTCCCGCCATTGACAGCATAGCCATAGCGAGTGATATTAACAATTTCTTTCTTTTCATTGTTACAATTATTTTTAGATTTATCATTTATTGTCAGTCACCTTATTATATTATAAAGGATTGCCAGGTTCCAGTTTACAGAAAAGGATGCTGGTCTTTTAAAATAGAATGGCGCGTAATCACTACGCACCATTCCCGAAAACCAATTAATCATGATTCTATATAAAAACCATAATATCAAAATCTTTTAGAAATTCTAAACCTATTCTACAAACTATTATGTATAAACCTAACTAACCTAAATATTCTAAATATATACAACTTAAAAACCGATGCAAAGATACTCCTAATCTATCATATATACTTTATAATAAGTAACCAATAGTTTTTCTCTCGTACCACATGTAACATTATCTTTACTTTACGTAACATTTTAACATCTTTTTAGCACAAATCTATAAAAAACATACATTTCCGTGCACTATTCTCCCATAAATTTTGTATTTTTGCAAACGAATATAAAAAAGCCAAAAGACAATGAAACCAAGAATCATGATGATTTCCATGAAATCAAACCTCAGAACAATGAGATACATCGGTCTTTTACTGATGTTTATCTTCTGTCTCACTGCGCAGAACATGATGGCGCAGCGAGGAAAACTTTTCAATTCAGACAACCAGCTTTCGAGCAACCTTGCCACGCAGGTGTTCCAGGATTCAAATGGTTTCATTTGGATTGCCACCCGTAACGGCTTGAATATCTATGATGGCTATAACTTTATGGTCATCAGAAAAGCCTACAACAACTGTAACGGGCTCAACAGCAACTATATCAACTGTATAACACAGGATGAAAAGGGGCGAATTGTGCTGGGAACTAACAAGTCGCTGCTTATACTTAATGGTAAAAGGTTTTGCAACGTACCTATGCTCGATTCAAGAAATAAGCCTATAAACACTTACGTTAACCAGGTAAGCCGTTTGCACAATGGCGATATTGCTGTCGTTACCTCCGGTTACGGCATCATGACCAAGAAAATAGATGCAAACGCCTGTTACACCATGAAAGGAGAAGTGGAGAACCTGAAATACATACATAAGATTCTGGAAGACAAACAAGAAAGGCTCTGGATTATCCTGGAAAACGGAAAGCTGTTACGGAAAGAAAAGAACGGCAAGCTTGTTTCACGCATCATGGGAACAGAGCAACTTAACACACAAGATATCAGGCAAGACGACAAGGGCAACATTTATCTTGCTACCAAGAATGATGGTGTTTACCTTCTCAAGGCAGGTTCAACCGCCTTCACCAAGATAGCCAGCATAGGCAATCTTCCTATTGACAACATCTATATCAGCCGCGACCAGCGCTTGTTTATCGGTTGCGATGGTATGGGTATCTTCGTGTATAATCCTGTAACAGGATTCTTGCAAAATAATCCTCTGTTCTGCCATGAAGTAAATCTTGCCAAGAGCAAGATTACCAGCATTATAGAAGATTCTACGGGAAACATCTGGGTGAGTATGCTCCAGAAGGGCGTATTCATGCAGTCGCAGGCTCAATGCGATTTCAACTATATGGGCTACCGTTTGGACAGCCGCAACGTGATAGGCGAAAACAGCATCACAAGTCTGTGTGCCAACCAAGGCGATCAAGTCTGGGTGGGCACCGACAAGGATGGTCTTTACCTCTTTGACATAAAAACCGGTAGCATCAAGAGCCATTTATTAAGCAACACCACGGTACTGGCACTCTGCAAAGACAAGAAAGGCAGGACATGGGCAGGAACCTATACTGACGGCATCGGACTGATAGATGCGGGGGGATCTTTCCATCCATTCAGCCTAGGCATTGGCAACCAGGCGGGCATCTTCGATATCAAGGAAGACCCGCAGGGCAATGTATGGTTTGCTACCATGGGCAAAGGACTTTTCCGCCTTTCTCCAGATGGAAGCATCAAGCAATGGAAAGCACAAGATGATGCCGACAACAACCTGAAAAAGAACAGTATTCCTAATGATTACCTCATAAAACTTAGCATCTCAAAAGATGGTAAGCGGGTTTTCGTAGCCACTTCTGTGGGTCTGGCTTGCTATGACCAGCAAAAAAACAGCTGGACTTCCACTTTCGGTGGCGTCAACTGTCTGAGCAAGGGCAGTTTCTCTCATTGCGTTTATTCTGACAGCAAGAACCGCGTATGGTTTGGCACTGAAGACGGCGCAATCTGCTATGACCCGAAGAAGGGATATGCTCATCCGAAGATTTACAACACAGAACTTGGACTTTCTGACAACTGCGTAACCAGCATCATAGAAGATTACAAGGGCAGAATCTGGATAGGAACTACCTGTGGTTTAAACCAGATAGATACAGAAAAAGGTACCATCAACAAGTACTACTCAGACAATGGCTTGCAGAGTAATGAGTTCAGCGATGCAGCTGCCTGCACGCTCTGGGGAGGAAAGATGCTGGTGATGGGCGGAACCGGCGGTATCAACTGGTTTGATACGGACAAGGTGAAACAGCATCCTTGGCAGGCAAAAGTTACCATATCAGGACTTTTTTTGGGCAACAAACCTATATACCAGGATATGGAATCGGGCATCTATACTATCACCGACAAAAGTGCCTACAACAGCGACAAGTTCTCCTTATCTCATGAAGACAACACCTTCACCATCCACCTGTCTACTCTTACATATAATAATGTAGAGCAGATCAGTTACGCCTACAGCATCAATGGTGAGGATTGGCGAACCATACAGTCTGGCATGAACGAGCTGTCATTCTCACACATGCCAGCAGGTACCTATAAGTTCCGTGTCAAGGCCATCTGCAACGGATACGAAACCCCAGTCAAGGAGTTCTCCATCATCGTTCACCCAGCCTGGTACGCCAGCATCTGGGCAAGAATCTGCTATCTGCTTGCCTTCCTGGGGCTCTGTCTGCTCTATATCAAGCACCGCAAACGCAAGATGGAAGACCAGCTCATATTGCAGCAGCATATCCATGCGGAAGAGATGGGCGAAGCAAAACTGAAGTTCTTCATGAACATCAGCCACGAAATACGTACCCCATTGACTCTTATCCTCACTCCGCTGTTCACGCTGATTAAGGAAGATAAAGACGCTCACCGACAGGGTATCTACGATATGATGCGCAAGAACTCGGAACGAATCCTGCACCTGATTAACCAGATGATGGACCTGAGAAAGATTGACAAGGGACAGATGGTGATGCACATGAGCGAAACCGATATGGTTGCCTTTATTGGCGATGAATACAAACTCTTCTGCCAGCAGGCGATAGCCAAGAGCATCCACTTCACCTTTGAGCACGAAGATGAAACCCTCCCGGTATGGATAGACCGCGACAACTTTGACAAGGTATTGATGAATGTCCTGTCAAACGCCTTCAAGTTTACTCCTGCAGGTGGCAGAATCCGTATCACCCTCTCCCACTCGCCTCATCATGTCCGCATCGCCATCAAGGACAGCGGCAAGGGCATTCAGGAGGAAAAGCTCGAAACGATTTTCCAGCGCTTCTATCAGAGTACCACCACTTCTAATGACCGGAATGTAGGTACGGGAATCGGTCTCGACCTGACCCGCTCGCTCGTGGAACTGCACTACGGAACCATTACAGCCGCCAACAACAAGACACTTGATGAAGCCGACTGGAAGGAAGGAAGCCAGTTCCTCATCACGCTGCCTCTGGGCAACGAGCATCTGAAACCGGAAGAAATGATAGATGCACCGGAGCCACAGACTGCTGAAGACATCAAGGAACTGGAAGAAAACATGGAGGAAGGAAACGAAGAGAATGCTGCCGATACAGCCAATGACGCCGAAGAAGATTTCAAGAGCAAGGCAAAGAGCACCATCGCTGTGGTAGAAGACGATGAGGCAATACGTAATTTCCTGAAGACCCAACTACAGGAAACCTACAATATCCTTACCTTCTGCAACGGAAAGGAGGCGCTGCCGGAGATTATCAAGCAGAAGCCAAGCCTCGTTATCTCAGACATCATGATGCCAGAGATGGACGGCAATACGCTCTGTACCAAGATTAAGAACAATGTGAACACCAACCACATTCCGGTGATTCTGCTTACAGCGATGAGCAGAGAGGAAGACCAGCTGACCGGTTTGCAGTCGGGTGCCGATGCCTATGTGGTGAAGCCGTTCAATATGGACATTCTGCGCCGCACCATCATCAACCTGCTCAACGTGCGCCGTACTTTGAGAAACAAGTTTATGGGCAACGAGAGACAGAGCGACAGGCAGATCGCGATAGAAAAAGTCCTGTCGCCAAAAGACCAGCTGATGGAACAGGTGATGAAGGTAATCAATGATAACATGGATAATGAGGACCTGAGTGTGGATATGATTGCCCGCGAAGTAGGACTGAGCCGTGTGCATCTGCACCGGCGAATGAAGGAACTGACCAACCAAACACCACATGCCTTCATCCGAAATACCCGTCTGCAATATGCCGAAAAGTTGCTGAGCCACTCTAACAAGACGATAACAGACATCATGTTTAGCTGCGGTTTCTCCAACCCAGCCAGCTTCAGCACCATGTTCAAGAACTTTTATGGCTCTTCGCCTCGCGATTACATGCAGGCACACCGGAAAATCTAGCCTTTTCACTGCAGAAAAGGCCAGATGTTTCCCAAAATAAAGTATTTGTTACAAATAGAGCTGTTTATGATACGCCTCGCAAAGTGTTGGTAACATTCTGTGGGGGTATATTTAAAAGGAAAGCGGTAACTTTGCAGCAGAATTCTGAATACATGTTTCAGCCATGAGTTCAGATACTCATTCTGTAATTTTAAACCCAATAATAAAATGAAAAAAATTGCAATCTTATCGCTTTCCCTGACGCTTGCAGCCGCTGCACAGGCGCAGACAGCTGAGTTTGACTATTTCAAGTATGCGGGCAATGACGCTCGCTTCAATGTTGAAATCGACAAGACTCACCAGTATTACAACCCGGTACTGGCTGGTTTCTATCCAGACCCATCACTCTGTCGCGTAGGCGACACCTACTATCTGGTAAACTCTTCGTTTACCTTCTTCCCAGGTGTGCCTCTCTCAACCAGTAAAGACCTGGTCAACTGGCAGCCTGCCGGTCATGTTCTCGACCGCACATCACAGGTTCCATTGAAGGGCCAGCAGGTATCAGCCGGTATCTTCGCACCAGCCATCAGCTATAACAAGAAGAACAAGACCTTCTATATGATTACCACCAATGTGGGAGCCGGCAACTTCTTTGTGAAATCAAAAGATCCTTCCAAAGGCTGGAGCGAGCCTATCTATCTGAAGAAGATTGACGGCATCGACCCTAGCTTCTTCTTCGATGACAACGGAAAGGGATATATCGTGCATAACGGTCCGGTAGTTGGCGGTGCCGACTATGAGGGTCAGCGTGCTATCCGCTGCTTCGAATTCGACGTGAAGGGCGACAGCATCAAGGGCGACTTCAAGGAGATTCTGCGTGGCGGAACCCATGTAGAGGCACGTCCTATCTGGATTGAGGGTCCTCACCTCTTCAAGAAGGGCAAGTTCTATTATCTGATGTGCGCAGAAGGTGGTACAGGCGGATGGCACAGCGAGGTTATCCTGCGTGCCAAGAATCCGATGGGACCATGGGTGGAATGCCCAAACAACCCTATTCTTACCCAGCGTACCGGTCTCGACCCTAACCGCAAGGACCCTGTATCAAGTGCCGGTCATGCCGACATCGTAGAAGATGGCAAGGGTAACTGGTGGGCTGTATTCCTGGCTTGCCGTCCTTATGAAGAGGATATGTACAACACAGGTCGCGATACTTATCTTCTGCCTGTAACCTGGAAGAATGGATGGCCAGAGATTCTTGCCAAGAATACTCCTATCTCTACCGTTGGAGAGAAGGCTGG
>OICC01000057.1_pt1 | contig 39037 bp, 33 predicted proteins | sample 1581191 | NCBI WGS metagenome assembly OICC01 (sample SAMEA3882535, study PRJEB24775) | human gut metagenome | biome: human-associated habitat; feature: intestine environment; material: feces | place: Netherlands | collected 2009/2010 | reverse complement strand
AAAGTTCTGTCATAAAGCTCTGGCAGAATGCCATAACTTCTCTGTCAGATTTTCCTTTAGGATCAAAGTTTGAACCACCTTTACCGCCACCGATCGGAAGACCTGTAAGGGAGTTCTTGAAAATCTGTTCGAAACCTAAAAATTTAAGGATTCCCTGGTTTACTGACGGATGGAATCTTAAACCACCTTTGTATGGTCCGATCGCACTGTTGAACTGTACACGATAACCTTTGTTTACCTGTACAACACCTTTATCGTCTACCCACGGAACTCGGAAAGAGATGATTCTTTCAGGCTCAACAAGACGTTCCAGAATGGAAAGCTTGCGGTATTTCTCTTCATTTTTGTCGATTACGACTTTAAGGGAGTCTAAAACTTCCTTTACTGCCTGATGGAATTCAGGCTCATTTGGATTCTGTGCTACGACTCTTTCGTATACTTCTTCAGTATAAGACATTATGATTTCCTCCTCGTCCATCGTATAATTATTTTTTAAATCGACGTTATTATACACTAAAGTGTTACAAATGGAAAGAGCCAAATGAAAATTTTTTTATGAAAATTTTTTGAACAAAATTTGTACTTGCGAAATGGCGCCAAGTATGAGAAAATGTTAAAAATCATCCATACAATTTATAGCAATTTCTAAAAAATACAGTATATTTATAAAAACTGCGTAAATTCGCACTGTACGTTTCGGTTCTTATATTGACATGTATCCGTAAGAAACTGCAAATGGAAGTTAAAAAACGCTCGCAGGACAGTAGTGCGTGAACAGTAAGCGGTAATCTGATTTTTTCTATTCAGAAACAGAATATATAAGATGTAGACCGAAAGAGAAAAAAATGCTATAATATTTACAGAGATGTGCATCTACAAATTGTTGCGATGACAGAAACGAGGAGGGAATCATTATCGAGAGAATTGTGAAGAAAGGAGATTTATTACATGGCGGGATTTAAAACCAAAGTAACACCTGAAATTGAAAATCTGACGGAGGTTTGCAAGGAACATACAAGTCTGGATCTTTCTCTGTATGCAAAATATGATGTGAAGAGAGGTCTTCGTGATATTAATGGAAAAGGGGTTCTTGCAGGCCTGACTCAGGTTTCTAATGTGAAAGCCACAAAGATTGTTGATGGCAAAGAAGTTCCATGTGCTGGAAGTCTTTCCTACAGAGGATATGATATCAAAGATCTTACCAGGGGATTTATCGAAGATGACAGATATGGATTTGAAGAAGTTACCTATCTTTTATTATTTGGCAGTCTTCCGGATAAGAAACAGCTTGCAGATTTTACACAGCTTCTGGCAAATCAGCGGTCACTTCCTACAAATTTTGTGCGTGATGTTATAATGAAGGCTCCGAGCAAGGATATCATGAACGGGCTTTCCAGAAGTGTGCTTACTTTATATTCTTATGATACCAACCCTGACGATACATCATTGCCGAATGTGCTCAGACAGTGTCTGAATCTGATCAGTGTATTTCCGCTTTTATCTGTTTATGGATATCAGGCTTATAACCATTATATTAAAGATAAGAGTCTCTATATCCATAATCCGAAGAAAGAACTTACCACAGCAGAGAACATTCTGAGAATGCTTCGTCCGGATAAGAAGTATTCACATCTGGAGGCAAAGATCTTGGATATTGCGCTTATCCTTCATATGGAACATGGCGGAGGTAATAACTCTACATTCACAACTCATGTGGTTTCCTCATCAGGAACTGATACATATTCTGCGATTGCCGCAGCACTTGGCTCATTAAAGGGACCAAAGCATGGCGGTGCCAACATTAAAGTTGTCAGGATGTTTGATGATATGAAGAAGGAAGTTAAGGACTGGAAGGATGAAGACGAGGTCCGGACATATCTGAAGAGACTTCTTCATAAAGAGGCATTTGACCGGAAGGGACTGATCTATGGAATGGGACACGCAGTCTACACAATCTCCGATCCAAGAGAAAAGATTTTGAAGAGCTATGCACAGAAGCTTGCTTCTGAAAAGGGACTTGACGATGAATTCGCACTTTATGACCGCGTAGAAAGAATCGCCGGTGAAGAGATCATGACACACAGAAAGATGCTGAAACCTGTCTGTGCTAACGTTGACTTCTACAGCGGATTTGTTTATACAATGCTGAATATTCCGGAAGAGCTTTTCACACCACTCTTCGCGATTGCGCGTATCACCGGGTGGAGTGCACATCGTCTGGAAGAACTGTTAAATGCCGGTAAGATCATCCGTCCGGCATACAAATATGTTGGGCAGCATACAGAATTCCATGAACGTGATGACAGAAATTAATTATTTGATACCTGATTATTATTCTAAGTTCACCTGCATCGCCGACCGCTGTCCGATCACCTGCTGCCAGGAATGGAAGATTGGCGTCGATGCAGATACGAACCGTAAATGGAAGAAACTCCAGGCTCCGGAAACCGTACCTGAACAAAAGAAAAATTTAAGCGCTTATACGATTAAAAAAGATGGACAGCGTGTGATAGGCCTGGACAGTGATCATCGCTGTCCATTCCTTAACTCTGAGAAGCTCTGCCGCCTTGTTGTTGCTTACGGCGACAAAGTCCTATCAGAAACATGCACTACATTTCCACGAGAGGAACATCGCTTTCCGACACATAACGAGAAAATGCTGATGCCTTGCTGCCCTGCAGTGATTGACCTGTGGAACAAACAGAAGTCCCTGCATTTCCCAAATGTATCAGACACTTTGTCCGATACTGGCGATACAGATACTTCTGTCCTTTTCCTCTTGCGTGAAAAACTACTCAATCTTTTAGATGATTCTTCCAGAACAATTGAAGAGGAACTTTTGGAAAGCTTCTATATTCTTCAGGAATTATACCAGCATCAACCATTAACAAAAGAACTGTTAGAAGATTATTTTTCTGATAGCACAGTGAGAGAACTTGGAAATGCGATCTCAGATATAGACCTTCCGCCTTTGGATCTGATCAGTGAATGTAACGAACTGTTACAAGATCTTTCCGTAAACTATCAAAAAGAAGGGCTCTATCAGGATACTCTGAATCCAATTCTTGCTTTGGCTGAAGAAATATCAGAAGCCCTTTCAAAAAGTTCTGAAAATCCTGAGAATAATGAAACATACGAATCCTCTTTGTTGGAACAATGGGAACGCTTTTCTCAACACTTGAAGCCTTATGAGCCGCTGCTTCGCAATTTCCTGCGCAACGAGATTTTCTCCGATCTTCTGCTTCCTGACAGTGACCTGGAAAATGTACTGGTACAGATGCAATGGATTGCCCTTGAATATGCATCAATCCGCCACAGCATTTTCTTAAGATGGATGCTGGATGGCACAGACGCAAACGTTTCTGAAATTTCTTACGAAACATTGAGACAATATCTTGTGATCATTACACGAATGACCGGATATGAAACAGCGGATATTTATGAATATCTGGAAAACAGTTTCGAATCCCTCTTATGGGACTGGGGCTACTTTGCATTGATTATAGGATAACTTGAGAAACACGCTCTGCGAGTTTCTCAAGTTATCGCGGCAGTCGCCAAGGTCTCGTGCAAGCACGGACTTTGGCTCGTTGCTCGCGTAAATAAAAAAGGATTATGTGATTGGCACAAGTACTTTTGCCTTTTACATAATCCTTTTTTCAGAGTTATCACAAACTATCTCATGCAAATGTACACAACATACACTGCATAAAGAAGTAACATGATAATACCTTCTTTTCTATTAAGTTCTCTTTTCGTCCATGCCATGATCCATCCAATAACACTGAACACGATCAGCACTGCAATATCAATGATATTTTCTGTCAAAAATGCGACCGGTGAAATTGCTGCCGCAATACCAAGCACCATGAGAATATTAAAGATATTGGAACCGATTACATTTCCAAGTGCCATATCCACCTCACCTTTTTTTGCTGCTACAATCGATGTAACCAGCTCCGGAAGGCTTGTTCCAAATGCAACTACAGTAAGACCGATCAGAGTCTGACTGATTCCAATTGCCGCCGCAACTGTACAGGCACCGTCTACTACCCAGTCACTTCCGACCGCAATCGCTACTGCGCCGAGAAGAATGTAAATCACACTCTTTCCCATAGACATTTCCTGAATCTCCTCTGCTTCCAGAAGATACTCTTCCTCTTCCACTCCCGGCTCCACATTTTTCTCACGAGATGTCTGTGCTGAGCGGATCATGTAGAGGATAAACGCCAGGAATAAGATAATAAATACAACTCCATCTATATGTCCCAGTGACATTCCGGCTGCACCAAGAATCAGAAGCAATACCGCACACAGAATAGATATCGGAAAATCAATCTTTAACGTATTAATCTGAACTGCCACGGAAGTAAAAAGCGTGCAGGCTCCGACTACAACCATGAGATTGAAAATATTAGATCCTACCGCATTACTGACTGCAAGTGCATTGTTTCCCGTAACTGCTGCTGTCACACTGACCGCAGTCTCCGGAAGGCTCGTCCCCATCGCCACAATCGTCATTCCGATGATCAGTGACGGAACATGATACCGTCTTGCGATACTGCTACACCCCTCAACAAATGCATCTGCACCTTTTACAAGAAACACAAATCCAATAATTAAAAGTACCACTGCAAATGGCACACTTTGAAACAAATCACTCATCTTTTATTTCCTTTCTGCTATACTATATTCAACCTCATTTTATGCTAATCCAGACAGATGCTGGATCAAAATCCTAACACCTAAAAGCACCAGGATGATTCCACCAACCAGTTCTGCCTTATGTTTATATTTCCCACCAAAATAATTTCCAATCACTACACCAACAATAGAAATAATCATTGTCGTAATTCCGATGATCGTAATTGCCTCAAGAATCGGTGTGTCCAGAAATGCAAATGTGATTCCGACTGCCAGCGCATCGATACTCGTCGCAACGGCAAGTACAAACATATTTCTATGATCCAACGGCTGATCTTTTACTTCAACAATATCTTCTTCGTTCCATTCTTTTACTGCCTCCAGAATCATTTTCCCACCGATAAAGCCAAGCAGAATAAATGCGATCCAGTGATCAATACTTGTAATATACTTTTGGAACTGAATTCCAAGAATCCATCCCACAAGCGGCATTAATGCCTGGAACCCTCCAAAATACAATCCGATCACTACCGCCTGTTTTTTATTCAGCTTCTTCATTCCAAGGCCCTTACAGACGGACACTGCGAATGCATCCATCGCAAGCCCGCCCCCCATCAACAAAAGCTCGATAAATAGTGCCATGTTTCTCCTCTTTTCTTTTTTCTTCTGTATCTGTTCCGCTACAATTGCAGTGCGCATCCTGAGCGGAGCGTTTTTTATATATTAGGAAAGGACTTTCCTAATATATAAAAAATAGGCTGTACCTATTCAGCTCCCCTGCCCATCAATTGAGGGCACCGAAAAACCTACCGCTTTAAATTTCAAATTTCAATGCACATATAAAATCCACCGGAAGGATTGACATCAGAGGACATCTGCCATATAAGTGGGGACGACCTTCTGGATATGGATTATTTTCTGAATGAAGACAACCCTTTTGACGATTTATTTGGAGAAGAAGGTTTTTATATCTTCTAAATCGAACTATCGTCCTATTGTCATGTCCATTTCCCTCTTATCCAAAATCGGAATTTTCTATAAAGCAAAAAGAGGGCAGAAAAACGAGAATCATCTCTATTTTTCCGTCCTCTGATTTAATTCAAATACTTACTTATATATTAATTATCTCTCTTTTACCTGTTCACCATTTGCAATGATTACATCTAGTTCTGCATATCCCCCATTCTCAATTCAATTGTTCACCTTCCGGCAACACTCCACCTTCTTCTACAATGTTTGCCAGATCAATAATATTCTGCACAGAAGATTCAACCGGCTCCATAATAAAGAGTTCTGTATCACCACTGGAGTAACATGTACCTTTTGTATTCGTACCTTCCGCTGCTACAGACTGAATCGTCCATGCCGGATTATTACTTAACTGATATTTAATCAACGCATTAATCTCTTCCTGAGACATATTAGTCTCTATATCTTTACTCACCTGTTCCATAATAGCATTCGCTTTCAAGAGCATAGTCGGTGACAAACACTTCTTCAACATAGCAGTAATAACTGCCTGCTGATCTTTTCCTCTCTGGTTGTCTCCGCCTGGAACATTATGTCTCTCTCTACAGAAAGCAAGTGCTTCTTCACCATTGAAGTGATTATATCCTTCCTGCACATCCATTACATGTTCAGAATCTTCACTTGTTGTAAACGCATACTCTGAATATACATCAATTCCTCCAAGTGTATCTACAATGTCAATCATGGATGTAAAATTCAATCTCGCATAATAATTAATATCCGTTTCATATAATTCACCCAACGTTCTCATAGATGCATCTATCCCGTAGATTCCCGCATGTGTCAACTTATCTCTCTGTCCTCCTGAAATCCCCGGAATAGGAACATAATAATCACGTGGTGTTGTTACAAGTAATATCTGATGTGTCTGCGGGTTCACAACTGCAATAATATTCACATCACTTCGGCTTGTTTCTGATACATCACCATAAACATCAATACCACTGATATAAACTGTAAATGGTTCTTTTATAATACTGTCATCTGTTGCCATAGTATCCTTGTTTCCCAACTTCAATTCCACACGGATATTAAATGTGTATAATACCTTTGCTTTTTCGCTATAACCGTCTACTGTTTCTTCCATCAGACTTGTATATGCACTGTTATAAATGATTGCATCACAATCTCCATCAATCAAAGCCTGTGCCTGATCCTGAACAGAATCGTATTCTTTCACTTCGATCGTATCAACGCCGATCTGCTTTTCAATATCAGTTACAGCTGTCTGTATATTGTCAGCACCTTTCTCAAACTGTACACCATACGTATAGTTTGCCGCATCTTCTATTGTCTCTGCCGAATCATCCGCTCGCACTGCAACAACCATCTTATCCACTTTATAGTTGCTGCCTGTGATCTTCCCAATCATATTATTAGCCTGAGCGACATAATAACTTCCAGTAAACATCACAACTGCCATAAGTAAACTGAACACTTTTCCCAAAGTACCCCGTTTTCTCCTTGCCGCCTGTGAATTCAGTGTCACACACCATAAGAAAAACAGTATTGCTGCTACCAGTATCAGATACTTATCCGGAATCATTCCCAACAAATACAATACCGCCATTAAGGCTATACTGGCAATCGTCTGAAGAATGATACACAAAGTCCCTAGCTTATTACTTCCCGATCTGCGGGAATACTTATTTGTACTTTTCTTTCTGCGTGCAGAATTGCCAGCAGATTTTTTTCGTTTTGCCATCTTACATCCCTTTTCTTAAATTAGAACAATTTTGACGGGTAAACTCCTTCTTCAATCAATCCACGAAGGGCTGCTGTTACAGATTCTTTGTCTTCTTTGTATGTCACACCAAACCACTGGTCATGTGACTGCAATACTTTTACTTCCAGTTTTCCATCACTTAACAGATCTCCAATCATCGTCGGAAGCAGGTATTCTGCTTTCAGATCTGTACTCTCTGTTTTCTCAAGGAACTCATCAAATCCTGTCTTAAGAATCTCAAAAAATTCAGGTGTAATTCCCCACATATTCATAGATACCGGTGAATCAATGTCAAGAAATACATCTCCATCCTCTTTGTGGATTACGGCTTTTCCGTCTTCTTTTTCGATGTTATGTGTCTCTTCAATGTCCGCAAGCATACCATGTCCGTCTACTTTGCACACGCCTCTGGTTACACCGCCGTTATCACTTAATGTATTTTTCAATACAAAGCTGACCATACAAATCTGCATTATATCAGTAGATGGAAGGTTTGTCAAATAAGCGTATGCTTCTTTAAATGCTTCTTTTCCATAATAATCATCTGCATTGATTACAAGGAATGGAGCATCCACCACATCTTTACAGCAAAGAATTGCCTGACCTGTTCCCCAAGGTTTTGTTCTTCCTGTGAATTTTCCGCTGAATTTTTCCGGAATATCATCAAGCTCTTGAAACGCATATGCTACTTCTACTTCTTTTTCAATACGGTTGCCAATGATCTCTTTGAAATCTTTCTCGAGATCTTTGCGGATAACGAATACAACTTTGTCAAACCCTGCTTCTAATGCATCATAGATGGAGTAGTCCATGATAATCTCTCCATTTGGTCCAATCGGAGCCAGCTGCTTGATTCCACCTCCAAAACGACTTCCAATACCTGCCGCCATGATTACTAATGTTGCTTTGCTCATTTCTTTTTCCTCCTAATGTCTCTTCACTGTTACAATATACCAGTTTATAAACACCACTTATTCTCCCAATCCATCTTTCACAAGTTGAACCATGTCTGAAAGTGCTGTTTCTTCGTCTTCTCCTTCACAAATAATTGTAATCTCATCTCCGCTTTTTATACATGCTCCCAGTACGCTTAATACACTTTTAGCATTTGCATTCACTTCTTCATTTTTCATCTTCTTGTATACTGTGATCTTGCTCTTGTACTGCATTGCAGTTTTACAAAACAATCCTGCCGGTCTTAGATGAAGTCCTGTCGGATTTTTGATCACTACTTTATCGCTTACCATGTTATTCTCCTATTCTATCTCTCTGATAGTTGGAAGTTTTAACTCCAATATCATATAATATGCATCGAAAACTGTCAATGCCAGCCTTCTTAATTCTTTTTTAATTTAGACCTGTATTTTTTTAATTAATATGAAGTATCATTAATTTGTCTCAGCGTCATTTTCCGGTTGTTCATCCTCTGTTGATTCTTTTTCAGTCAATGTAAGCTGCACTGTCACTGGTTTTGTCAACGTTACTCCATCCGGAAGGTCTACTTCTACCGGTATGTCAAAAGTGCCTTCCTTCGTGTAATTCTGGAGGTTTACCGATACTGCATTACTGATATCCAGGCTATCCAGCGTATCTTTCTCTCCCTGAAATACAAGTGTCACCTCAGCATCTGGCTCATAACTTACCTGAAGATTTTTTGCCAGATAATTCTGTTTGATGGATGCAACCATAAACTCAATTGTACGATTTCCCAACTGTTCGATCATTGCAGTTGCGGTAACCTTTCCCGAAGCGCCTTCAATCAGTTCTACACCTTCCGGCAGATAATCTGTAATGTCAAATGCTTTCTCTATCTTTTCTGTTGCCCCATCAATAGACAATTCAGATGCTGGAATATTGATACTTTCAATCTTTGATAAGGCCTCTTCTTTTCCGCAGATCTGCACGCTCGCCGGTTCGCTCGAACAACCGAGATATTCATATCCATCTGCCGGTGTTCCAGATGCTTCAAATTTTAACGGAACCGTCTTGATCCTCATTACTGTCACATCTACAGTGATTCCATCTTCTCCAAGATTATTACTTAGCTGTCCCTGATTGATTACATTTCCCGATGCATCATATAAAACAAGTTCTGCTGTAAGTTCTTCATCTTTTGAAATTCCATCTACATTAATCTTCGCTACGGCTTTATCAATTGATTTTACTGTTGATTCTGCTCCTGTAATCGTTATTTTTTCAGGATTAACTTTCATCTCTCCAATCTGATAACCGTCACGCTGCGTTCCTGTTGTGCTAACAGTCAGTGTAAATACAGTCTTACCTGTTGGTTCTGTCTTAATCTGTATATTTCTCGGAGCAGCCTCTGCCGACTGATAAGATCCACTATACTTTGGAATTGATACTGAAATTGGTATCAACCCTGTCCTGGAATCCATTTCTTTGATATCCGCAGTAGCCACAATATCATCCGACTTAATCTGTTGAATCACTGAACGTTTTGCGTAAACAACTACGTTTACATTCTGTTCATCTAAAACCGTATAAACTTCTCCGCCCTGTGTAATCACATCATCATTCGCTATCGTAACTTTGATGTTTGTATAAGTTGATTTCGTAACCGGATTAGCAACATTCGCAACAATCAGCCAAAGAAATGCTGCAAAAACAAATGCAATAATCTTAAGCGGAAGATTCGTTGTCAATTTGTATTTTTTCATGATCTGTGCCATCCTTTCCGTATAGAAAACTTGTTCTTTGTCTCTGTCTTTCTATACTGAATCTGGCTTAACTGACTCCGAAGTTCTTCTGCGTTAATAGCTCGAAGCAATCGTCCTCCGGAAGCCACAGAAACAAGTCCCGTTTCTTCTGAAACAACAATCACAAGAGCATCGCAAACCTCGCTCATTCCCAATGCCGCACGATGCCTTGTTCCCAGATCTTTACTGATTGTCATGTTATCTGAAAGTGGCAGATAACATGTTGCTGATGTAATTCTGTCCCCTCTGATAATAACCGCGCCGTCATGAAGTGGGGTATTGTGTTCAAAAATATTGATCAGCACCTGAGAAGACACTTTACAATCAAGCTCTATACCTGTCATTTCATACTCTGTTAACTGAATCACCTGTTCTACTACGATCAGTGCTCCTGTACATACACTTCCCATAGCATAACAAGCTCTTACAATACTATCCAGTGTTTCATCCGAAAACCTCTGATTTTCTTTATTTTTATCGAACGGATTAATGTTACTAAATAAATTCTTCTCTCCCAGCTTCTCCAATGCCCGTCTAAGTTCTGGCTGAAAAACAACAATTGCTGCAATCGCTAATACATTAATTGACTCTTTTGCCAGATACAGGATCGTATTCATTTGAAAAAGCCATGCCAGAAGAATAAATCCCCCCAGCATAAGCATTCCTCGCAGAAGCATCCAGGCTTTTGTGTTCTTGATCCAGAGCATGATTTCATAGACAATAATCGTCACAATCAGAATCTCTATGATATCTTTTATCTGTATATGTGGAAAATACATTCCATTTGAATAATTTCTTATAAAATTCTGAATCCACTCTATCATCTCAAGTCTCACCACCTTATGTAATCACTCGTTGTTATGCACTCTTGCATCTTTTGCTCTGTCGATCACTCTTTTTTCTCTTCATTCTGATCCAGACCCAGTTCCTTGCTCAGACTTCTTGTTAAAAGAATATCTTCCGTCATGTTTGAATCATTAAAAATTGCTGTCTGTGTAAAATCAGGCTCCTTTTTCAGTTGTTCTGACTGATCTTCTTCCTCTTTCTGTTCAACTTCCTTCAAATCAGAAACTTCTGACACAGCAGTATTGTTTTCTGTCTCTGACACATTCGGCATCTCTGCGTCCTGCCCCTGATGTTCTGTAATATGTTTTACCTGCTTCTCAGGCATCTGAACCCCTACTTTCGGAACTGCCTTTACATAATAATAGTATTCGTCATCTTCAAACTGAACATTCTCTGTTCTTGAATAATCCACAGAGAAAAAAATAACTTCAAGGAACAATCCTATTACAACACCAAGAATCCCACTGAAAATCATCATCGTATAAGACATGTGAAGTCCAAGAGAAATATTTCCCGATGCACCTACGATCACACAAACTGCTGCTCCTGTTGCTGATGCTATCTTCCAGGAATGATCGACTGCCCGATTTTTAATTCCGTTCACTACCAGTATTCCGATCACTACTGCAAACAACATAACCCACATTTCTTGATAGCCTACAAACTGTTTTGTAAAATTGGTTAAAGTGCTGATCATTGTTGTTCCATCTGTACCTTTCAATGCTGTTGCAGAAGCTTTGATCAGGTAAAGCAGATAATAAACAAGGATTCCGCAGGATGCAGGAACAATCCATACTGTGGTACCTAACAGCCCAAATATAACCGGAATCACCAGTGGTATTTTCATGCCGAAAGCTACTACTGTCAGCAGAATCAGCCAGCTCTTCTCTGGGGTAAATCGAAAGTAGAAAATATACATTAACAAAAACAGTATCACCGTAACTCCGGCTATTGGCATAGATAATGTATATAAATGCGCCACTATTAACACAGTTGCTGCTGCCGTCATTACTGCCAGAGGGAGAAATGTACAGACTACTGCTAAGCCAACAGTACAAAGAACAGATGATGCCATCTTCATAAATCCAATATTAGAATTGATCAGGTTAAACACCAAAAGTGCAAGCAAAAACTGTGCTCCCTTTCGAACTAAGAGAGAGTGAGAAACATAAATCTGCTTAAATCTTTCTCTAAGAACCAATAAATTGTTCATTGTTCATTCTTCTCCTTTTTACACATCTTCTCTAAACGGGACAAATTACGATAATAACGTTTTACATTCTGTTTGGCAACTGCATGTTTTCTCTTATAAAAACTATTTGCGCAAACCCCATATATAACCAAAAGAACTATATAGCCTGCAATTGCTGCAATCAAGAGAACGAATAGTTTTAAAATTGTCAGATCAGCAGATAAACTATCACTTGAATAAATGCAGAAACTAACGAACAAAATTGCATAACCTATTGTTACCCATATCAATGTAATCCATCTCTTAAGACTTGCATAATCTTTTCTGTAATAATCGGCAATTTTAAAATCATCTTTGTGATTCTTCTCATATATCGACATTTTTGTCATTAAACGAATCCTGTCTTTATCTAACATATCCGACATTCACCTTTCAAGATTTCTCTCCTAAGTATACCATATGTTCAGATGCCTTGTCCAATGCTTAGAGTCAAAAAGTAGACATTTTCAACACCTGCTTTTTTCAGGATTCCTGCAGCACGTTCTATTGTACTTCCGGTTGTGTAAATATCATCAATCAGAAGAATGTTCTGGCATGGATTCCACGATTTTGAAACCGCAAATGCCCCCTTCAGATTTCTGTGTCTCTGCTCCCCGTTCATTTCCTTTAAAGGCCGGGTTTTCTTAATCCGATATAAAACATCTTTCTCCATAGGAATTCCCATGCATTCTGATAACTGCTTTGCTAAAAGTTCTGCCTGATTATATCCTCGTTTTCTCATTTTCGATCTATGTAATGGAATTGGAATAATTGCCTGGATTCCCCATCTTCGAATCTGAAATTCAAACTCATCTGCCAGCTCTTTCCCAAAGATTTCCGCATAATATCGCTTGTTGTGATATTTCAACCGATATACTGAATTTGAAACCGGCGAAATGTGAACCCAGAGGCTGCGTCCTTGTTCATAATTACTTTTTCTTCTTTCACAATCCCTACAATACTCTTTCGTTTCATCCTCCAATGGCTTTCCACAATGGATACATTTTATTTTTCCCACCTTAACAACCTGTTTTCTACAGTCATCGCAAATACCTTTTGAGCTGATTTCCTGACAAAACGGGCATCTTTTTGGATACATTTTTTCTAAAATTCTTTGATTCGCTCGTCTAAGCTTGTAAATCTTCCCTGTTCGCTTTTGTTTTCGATCATTTCCTGAAATGTTAGTTCACTCCCTACTATTGTTAAACATTTTTTTGCCCGCGTCACTGCTGTATAAAGCAGATTCCTGTTATATAGTAACTTTGGTCCTGGAAGAAGTGGGATAATGACCGCCGGATACTCGCTTCCCTGAGATTTATGAACCGTAATCGCATAGGCAAGTTCTAACTCATCTGTCATATCGTATCCATATTTTACCTTTCTCCCCTCATCATATTCCACGATAACAGTTTCTGTATATTCATTGATTTCATCAATGACTCCCATATCACCGTTAAAAACTCCAATTCCTTTGTCAACTGTTAATCCAAATCTGGTAGAAACTTCCCACTCTAATTGATAATTATTTTTAATCTGCATTACTTTGTCACCTTCACGGAACAATCTACCATTAATTTCTTTCTCCGTTTTTTGGGAATCTGAAGGATTCAGATATTGCTGTAGAATCACATTCAATCGTTCTACACCCAGCAATCCCTTACGTGTTGGTGTCATTACCTGGATTTCATTTGGATCGGCCTGCACATATCTGGGTAATTTCTTCTGTATTAAAGTAATAACGACGCTAATGATCGTATTCGCATCCTGGCGTTTTAAGAAGAAGAAATCCCGGCTTTTATTATCAATTGTAACCGGTTCTCCTGCATTGATCTTATGAGCATTTACTACAATATCACTCTCTCCTGCCTGACGAAAAATCTTTGTAAGCGTCACTACGTGAAATTTTTCTGAGCGTATGATATCTTTTAACACACTTCCCGGTCCCACGGACGGAAGCTGATCCACATCTCCCACAAGAATAAGTCTTGTTCCCGGAATAACTGCTGATAAAAGCGCATGCATCAGATTCAGATCGACCATGGACATCTCATCTATAATGATAACATCTGTCTCAAGTGGATTCTCTCTGTTTCTCAAAAATCCACCTACACTGTTCTCTTCCTCAGGATTTCCACTTACTTCAAGTAATCTGTGAATCGTCTGGGCTTCATATCCTGTAGCCTCTGTCATTCGCTTTGCCGCGCGTCCTGTTGGCGCTGCAAGAAGGATACTCATTCCTTCGCTTTCAAAAAATTGAATCATCGTATTGATCGTTGTCGTCTTACCTGTACCCGGTCCTCCTGTTAATATGAGCAAACCATGTTTAATAGCTTCTATAACAGCTCTGTGCTGCATTGGATCCAATTCTATCTTTTCTTTCTGTTCTACTCTTTTCAAACGTTTCTCCATCATGTCTTCCGGCATCTGACAGTCAATATCAAGATCATTAAGCATTTTCGCAGTATTCAATTCCAAGTAATAATAATGTGCTGGATAAATGCGAATTTCCTCATCCACTTCTTTCATAACTGTTTTCCGCTCTATACACAGATCCATGATGTACTTCTCAATATCTTCAAGATCAACTCCTAAAAGTGCATTTGCCCTTCGAAGCAATATATTCTGTGGTAAATACACATGCCCCTCACCTACTGCCTGTTGCAATGTATAAAATAAACCACTTCGTATACGATAGTCTGAATCTGTATGTATGCCAATCTTGGATGCAATTTCATCCGCAGTCTTAAATCCGATTCCTTCAATATTATCTGCAAGCTGATACGGATTTTCTTCTAGCACTTTATACACTTTCATTCCGTAATACTGATAAATCTTGGCTGCCAGCTTTGTTGAAATACCATATTTCTGCAGATAAATCATGGCTTTTCGCATATCTTTCTTTTCTTCAAGCTGAGATGCAATCTCCTGTGCTTTTCTCTCACTGATTCCTTTGATCTCCGCAAGTCTTTCCGGCTCTTCTTCAATAATGCGGAAAGTATCCTCTTTAAACTTTTTCACGATTCGGCCAGCCAGTGCCGCACCCACACCTTTCACTGCTCCGGAGCCAAGATATCGTTCAATAGAAACAATATCCTCCGGCTCTTTTACTTTATAATGAGAAATCTTCAACTGCTTACCGTAAACATTATGATTCACATATTCTCCTTGAATTTCAAGAAGTTCTCCTTCATTAATATAGTTCAGACTTCCCACGCATGTCACTTCACCATCATCATGTTCAATATGGAATACTGTATACCCATTATCAGAATTTCTATATACAATATGACTCACATACCCTGTAACTGTTTCCACACTTTTTCCTCTCTCTTCTTGTATCTTTTCCTATTTATATGCAGAAAAAGGGTGTGTTCCTATTATACACACCCCTTGTAATTGAATCTTCTTCCCTAAGAACCTGACACTTCAAATTCTTTTTCAGAATTCTTTCTCTTAAAACTCTTTTCTTCCACTCATAAATTCCACAAACTGTCCGGTACCAATTGCAACGACTTTCATCGGATCCTCCGCTGTCATCGTATTAATTCCTGTTCTCTCTTCGATCAATTCTTCCAATCCGCGAAGAAGTGATCCTCCTCCGGTAAGAACAATTCCACGATCAAGGATATCTGCCGACAACTCTGGCGGAGTCTGCTCAAGTACTCCGATTACAGCTTCTACAATCTGTCCGGTAGATTCTCTCAAAGCTTCTTCTGTCTCAGATGAAGTCACCGTAACTGTCTTCGGAAGCCCCGTTACCAGATTACGCCCTCTGACTTCCATCTTCTCTTCTTCTACAAGTGGATAAGTCGTTCCAATCTTAATCTTGATATCTTCTGCCGTTCTTTCTCCAATCAGAAGATTGTGTTTCTTTCTCATATAGCGTACGATTGCTTCATCGAAATCATCACCCGCTATCTTAATTGATGTATTCACAACTGTTCCACCCAACGAAATAACTGCAATATCTGCTGTACCGCCACCGATATCAACAATCATATTTCCACAAGGCTTTGAAATATCTATCCCTGCTCCTATTGCTGCTGCCACAGGTTCTTCAATCAGATGAACTTCTCTTGCTCCGGCTGCAAATGTAGCCTCTTCCACTGCTTTTTTTTCTACTTCTGTAACACCACTTGGTACACAGATACTGATTCTCGGCTTCTTAAATGTACGTTTTCCCAGAGCTTTCTGAACAAAATACTTAATCATCTTCTCCGTCACGGTATAATCAGAGATTACTCCTTGTCTGAGTGGTCTTACCGCAATAATATTTCCCGGTGTTCTTCCAAGCATCAAACGCGCTTCTTCACCAATTGCCTTGATCACATTCGTATCACGATCAAATGCGACAACTGATGGTTCTTTCAGAACAACCCCTTTTCCTTTCACATATACCAGTACACTGGCTGTCCCCAAATCTATTCCAAGATCTACTGACATCATAATTTCTATATCTCCCTTCTAAAACGCTCTTTTACTGTTCTCAGCAATCTACTGCAAATAAACAACTTTGTCTGTTACTGATTCCAGCATTCTCTTTCCTCAATCAAGTGTCTTTTGTCCCTTGAAGGGGTTTATCGTTACTGTTTTTTCACTCTTGCTGTTGTCAATATTATGTAACCAAAACAGTAATGTTTTATCATCCGCATACTTTAGTATAATAGACTTCGCTTAAAATAGAAAGGCATTTTTTGCATATATTTTACGACTTTTTTCGACTTTTTTTCGTCTTTATTTCTCCAATATAGACGCAATATATTTCCCTGTATAAGAATCTGGATTCTTTGCGACCTCTTCCGGAGTACCACTTGCCACAACAGTTCCTCCGCGGTCTCCTCCTTCTGGTCCAATGTCAATAATATAGTCTGCCGTCTTAATCACATCCAGATTATGTTCGATTACAATTACTGTATTTCCATCCCCGGAAAGTCTGCGGAGAATCTCTGTTAATTTATGCACGTCTGCAAAATGAAGTCCTGTCGTAGGTTCATCCAGAATATATACCGTTTTTCCGGTACTGCGTTTGCTAAGTTCTGTCGCAAGTTTAATTCTCTGTGCCTCGCCACCTGAAAGCTCTGTAGAAGGCTGTCCCAAACGAATATACGACAATCCGACATCTCTCAACGTCTCCATCTTTCTTCGAATACTTGGCACGTTTTCGAAGAAATCTACCGCTTCTTCCACTGTCATATTCAATACATCATAAATATTTTTCCCTTTATAGCGTACTTCCAGAGTCTCACGATTGTAACGCTTTCCACCACAGACCTCACATGGAACATAAACATCCGGAAGAAAATGCATCTCGATTTTCAGGATTCCGTCTCCTGCACATGCTTCGCAACGTCCCCCTTTAACATTAAAGCTAAACCGTCCTTTCTTGTATCCACGTGCTTTTGCATCCGGCGTTCCTGCAAACAAATCTCGGATCAAATCAAACACGCCTGTATAAGTGGCAGGATTTGACCGTGGCGTCCTTCCGATTGGTGACTGGTCGATATTAATCACTTTGTCAACCTGCTCCAGCCCTTCTATTCTCTTATGTTTTCCGGGGATTGTTCTTGCCCGGTTCAAGTCTCTTGCAAGTCTTTTATATAAAATCTGATTCACAAGAGAACTTTTCCCCGATCCAGACACTCCCGTTACACAAGTCATAACTCCCAAAGGGAATTTTACATCAATGTTCTTGAGATTATTCTCTTGTGCACCGACTACTTTCAGATAACCTGTCGGCTTCTTTCTTTCTGTCGGAACCGGAATCCTGATTTTTCCACTCAAATACGCTCCTGTGACAGAATTTGGATTTTTCATAATTTCCTGTGCATTTCCCACAGCAACAACCTGACCGCCATGTTCTCCTGCCCCCGGACCGATATCTACTATATAATCCGCTGCCAGCATCGTATCTTCATCATGTTCTACTACAATCAATGAATTTCCAAGATCACGCAAATGTTTCAGCGTCGCAAGAAGTTTATCATTATCTCTTTGATGAAGTCCGATACTCGGCTCATCCAGAATATATGCAACTCCGACCAGACCTGATCCAATCTGTGTTGCAAGTCGAATTCTCTGTGCTTCTCCACCGGAAAGTGTTCCTGTCGCACGCGCAAGCGTCAGATAATCCAGACCGACATCCATCAAAAAACTGATTCTTGCTTTGATCTCTTTCAGAATCTGATTACCAATCAACTGCTGTGTCTCTGTCAATTGAAGTTCATCTAAAAATTTCTGAAGCCGTTCTATAGAAAGTGTTGTCACTTCTGAAATATTCTTATCTCCAACTGTTACAGCTAAAGCCCCCGGCTTCAAGCGCTGTCCTTTACAGGCTGAACATGGTGTAATATTCATAAATGTCTCATATTCTGCTTTCATCGTCTGAGAACCTGTCTCACGGTAACGACGTTCCACATTCTTGATCAATCCTTCAAACGCAACCGGATAAATCCCTTCGCCTCTCTGACCTTTATAATAAACCTTCACTTCTTTTCCATCTGTTCCATAAATCAAAATATCATGGATTTTTTTCGGATAGTCCTCAAAAGGGGTGTCCAGATCAAAATGATATTCTTTACAAAGTGCATCCAGAATTGCACGTGTGAAGCTGCTCTTGTCTGTACAGGACTGCCATCCTAAAACTGCAATCGCACCTTGATTAATAGACAACGACGGATCCGGAATCATCAGTTCTTCTGAAAATTCCATTTTGTATCCAAGTCCAAAACATTCCGGGCAAGCACCAAATGGATTATTAAAAGAAAAACTGCGTGGTTCAATCTCATCAATACTGATCTCACAGACAGGACAGGAAAAACTCTGACTGAAATTCATTGGCTCTCCATCGATCACATCTACAAGAAGCAGTCCCTCTGCCAGCTGAAGTACATTTTCCACGGAATCTGTCAGTCGCTTTTCAATTCCAGGTTTTACTACAAGACGATCTACTATAATCTCAATATTATGTTTAACATTCTTATCCAGTGCAATCTCTTCCGAAAGCTCATACATATTGCCATCCACACGAACACGAACATAACCACTCTTTTTCGCACGCTCGAAAAGCTTTGCATGTGTTCCTTTTCTTCCACGTACAACAGGTGCCAAAAGCTGTATCTTCGTTCTCTCCGGAAGCGCCATGATCTGATCCACCATCTGATCTACCGACTGTTTTGCAATCTCACGACCACATTTCGGGCAATGCGGAATTCCAACTCTCGCATATAATAATCGAAAATAATCATAAATCTCCGTAACAGTTCCAACTGTGGAACGTGGATTGTGGTTCGTTGATTTCTGATCGATAGAAATTGCAGGTGAAAGCCCTTCGATACTTTCTACATCCGGTTTCTCCATCTGACCAAGAAACTGTCTTGCATAGGAAGACAGTGATTCCATATAACGTCTCTGACCCTCTGCATAAATTGTATCAAATGCAAGGGAAGATTTTCCAGAACCGCTAAGTCCCGTCAAAACAACCAGTTCATTTCTTGGGATATCTACATCTATATTCTTCAGGTTATTCTCATTCGCGCCTCGTATCTTAATGTACTGTCTGGCGTCCATTTTCTTACCCATTTTGTAATCTCCTATTCCATATCATTGAGCATCTTTTTTAATTCAACAAGCTTATCACGAAGCTCTGCCGCTGCCTCAAAGTTCAATTCCGCTGCTGCCTTCTTCATCTGTTTCGTCAGATCCGCGATCAGTTTCTCCAGTTCTTTCTGGCTCATGGACTCCGGATCTTTTTCAAGTCGCATCTCTTCTGCCGCAACCTTTTTAGAGATACTGATCAGATCACGCACTGACTTCTGAATCGTCTTCGGCGTAATTCCATGCTCTTCATTGTATCTCATCTGAATCTCACGACGACGCTGTGTCTCATCGATCGCCAGCTGCATTGATTCTGTAATCTTATCTGCATACATGATTACATGTCCTTCTGCATTACGCGCTGCACGACCGATTGTCTGAATCAGCGAAGTCTCTGAACGAAGGAATCCTTCTTTATCTGCATCAAGGATTGCAACAAGAGTGATTTCCGGAATATCAAGTCCTTCTCTCAAGAGGTTGATCCCAACCAACACATCAAACACATCCAGACGCATATCTCGGATGATCTCCGTACGTTCAAGCGTATCAATATCCGAATGAAGATATTTTACACGGATTCCTACTTCACGCATATAATCTGTCAAATCTTCTGCCATACGCTTTGTCAGCGTTGTGACAAGGACTTTATTCTTCTTACTGATCTCTTTGTTCACTTCACCGATCAGATCATCAATCTGTCCTTCTACCGGTCGCACTTCAACTTCCGGATCCAGAAGACCTGTCGGGCGGATTACCTGTTCTGCTCGAAGAAGTTCATGATCCTTCTCATATTCTCCCGGTGTCGCAGATACAAACATCACCTGATTGATCTTACTTTCAAACTCATCAAAGTTAAGTGGACGGTTATCCTTCGCAGATGACAGACGGAATCCATAATCTACCAATGTCTGCTTTCTCGACTGGTCTCCGTGATACATTCCACCAATCTGCGGGATCGTCTTATGTGACTCATCAATCATCATAATAAAATCATCCGGGAAATAATCGATCAATGTATATGGTGCCTGTCCCGGTCGAAGCCCTGCCAGATGTCTGGAATAATTCTCAATTCCGGAACAAAATCCAGTCTCCTTAAGCATCTCAATATCAAAATTCGTTCGCTCTGCAATACGCTGCGCTTCTAGAAGTTTGTCATTTCTCTTAAACTCTTTGACACGTTCTTCCAGTTCTTCCTCGATATCTGCCACCGCACGCTTGATATTCTCACGGTCAACAACATAATGAGATGCCGGAAAGATTGCTACATGCTTCAGTTCGTCCTTCACTTCTCCTGTCAAAATATCAATCTCTGAGATCCTGTCTATCTCGTCTCCAAAGAATTCCACACGAATCGCTGTGTCACTCTCATAAGCAGGAATAATTTCCAAAACATCTCCACGCACACGAAATGTACCGCGATGGAAATCCATATCATTACGATCATACTGGATCTCAATCAGCTTCGCCATTACTTCATCACGATCTTTGATCATACCCGGACGCAGAGAGACTACCATGTTCTGGTAATCTACCGGGTTACCCAGCCCATAGATACAAGATACACTTGCAACAATGATCACATCTCTTCGCTCCATCAGTGACATAGTTGCGGAGAGTCGAAGCTTATCAATCTCGTCATTGATGGATGAATCCTTGGCAATGTATGTGTCCGAAGATGGAACATATGCTTCCGGCTGATAATAGTCGTAGTAGGAGACAAAATATTCCACTGCGTTATTCGGAAAGAACTCTTTGAATTCCCCATACAGCTGCGCAGCCAGCGTCTTATTATGTGCAATAATCAATGTCGGCTTGTTCATCTGTTGAATGACATTCGCCATGGTAAATGTCTTACCAGATCCAGTAACGCCAAGCAACGTCTGACACTGGTTTCCTTCTTTGAAGCCTTCGACCAGCTCTTTAATTGCCTGCGGCTGGTCGCCAGTTGGGTTGTATTGTGATACTAATTCAAAATAATCCATGTAATTTCTCCTGAGCGCTCTAATTTAGCGGTGATATTTTAGAAATAGTAGTTGTTTTCTTAGTATTGTTACTTGTATAGTATATCATTCAGGAGAAAAAAAGTACAGAACTAAATCGAATGTTTGTTCTATACTTTTACATCTTAGCTCGATTCTACATACCTTTAAAATGTATCTGGATTTAAAGTCAAATTTTTTATTTCGTTGACAGAATAAACTTTTAAGATATATAATATTTTTATTACATTTGTAAGATTTGGAGGGATATCACATGAGCAATCTGCCTCAAATTTCAGAAGCTGAATTTGAAGTTATGAAAATCGTTTGGAAATACGCACCAATCAGCACCAATGAAATTACTGAAAAATTAACACAAATTTCCAGTTGGAGTCCTAAAACAATTCAGACATTGATTAAACGTCTCGTTTCTAAAAAAGCACTAACCTATGAAAAACAAAGCCGGGTTTTTGTCTATACTCCATTGGTCAAGGAAGACGAATATATTCGGCAGGAAAGTAATTCTTTTTTAAAGCGATATTATAATGGTAATATCACTTCTATGCTTGCCTCTTACATTGAGGATGATAAATTGTCTGAAGAAGACATTGCCAGCTTACGGAATCTTCTTTCCAATCATTAACCATGGGAGGAGCATATTTTGATATATTTTAGTTTTCGATTTTTACTCTGTAATGCCATCATTTGTATTTTTTTAGGTAGTTTACTGGGATTAAAAAATTTATTGCAAAGGCAATTATCCGCACGTATGCAATATAATCTTTCAATTATATTTCTTGCCGTTCTAATTGTTCCCTTTTTACCGATAAACTCTGCCCCATCTTCTATATCGTGGAGACATTTGCTGACAGCCAGTTCAAGTACCAATGGTGACATTCAAACCACTTTTCTTTCTAGTAATGGTTATAATTTGGATAAAATAAATGATTTTGCTGTCTCTGTCAGCACCCAAATACCAACTTTTGTTCACACATTACTTGTATTTTTCTGGAGTATCGGTATATTCATAATGTTTTTTCTTCTCTACCGCTCAGTAAAACAAGTAAAAGCCTTACATAGTTCTGCTTTACCTCTTCAAAATGAAGAACTAAACGCTCTTTATATAGAATGTTTAAACGAAGTGAACAGCAAGCATACCATTCCGATTTATAGTACAGCATTTTTGAAATCTCCTGTTTTGGCTAGTTTCCTGCATCCTCGCATTTATCTTCCAATTCGCTTGATTTCAGATTTTAACGCTGGAACTATAAGCGCAACTGATATTCGATATATGCTTCTTCATGAACTGCAGCACTACAAGCATAAAGATATTCTAATTGGATATTTGATAAATACAGTAAATGTTTTCTACTGGTTCAATCCCCTAATCTGGTATTTTCTAAAAAGAATACGTCAGGAACGGGAACTTGCCTGCGACAGTGCTGTATTACAATTATTGAAAGAAACAGAATACAAGTCATATGGAAATACACTGATTAACTTTGCCGAAACAATAGCTCTGTCTCCATTCCCTTTTACTATGGGAATCAGTGGAAATATAAAACAGTTAAAAGGACGCATTTTAAATATTGCATCATTCCACCAACCTACTTTTAAACAAAAAATTCGTGGATATCTTATATGCATATTCGTCTCTACTATCATCATTGGATGCATTCCCATACTTTCTGTTTATGCTTCTGATCAGACTGGCTATCATTTTGACACAACCGAAAAGAATATTACTCAGCTAAATCTTTCTTCCAATTTTGGGGACTACACCGGAAGTTTTGTTTTATATAATCAGTCTGCTGATAAATGGAATATTTATAATATGGATCATGCTTCCACACGTGTATCACCGAATTCGACTTATAAAATATATGATGCATTACTTGGCTTGGAATCTGGAATTATTACACCAGAACATTCCACTTTCACATGGAATGGAGAACCATATCCTTTTAATTCATGGGAAGCCGATCAAGATTTAACCTCGGCTATACATAATTCCGTAAACTGGTATTTTCAGGCAATTGATTCACAGGCAGGTTTTGAAGCCGTAAGAACATTTTTACAGACAATAAACTATGGGAATCAGAATACTGGAACAAATCTAAATCTCTATTGGACAGATTTCTCTCTGAAGATATCACCCATAGAACAGGTGGAATTGTTACAGGATTTCTATCAAAATAATTTTCATTTTGACAGTAAAAATATCCAGGCAGTAAAAAAAGCCCTGCTGCTTTCCACTACTTCTTCCGGTTCTCTTTACGGGAAAACAGGAACCGGGCGTGTCAATGGTAAAGATGTCAATGGCTGGTTTATCGGATACATTGAAACAGCGAATAATACTTACTACTTCGCAACAAATATTCAATCCTCTTCTGATGCAACTGGAAGTCAGGCTACCGAAATAACAGAATCTGTACTTTCTAATCTTGGTATTTGGAAATAAATAAAGAGAACTGATAGCATAATTTCCCGTTATCAGTTCTCTTTATTTATTTCTTCTCTACTGATCAATTCTGCAAATTACCTAACCGGTACTGATACCTCGGTATATTATCAATACCATTATCTAAAATCCTGTTTCCAACATACTGAATCGTTCCATCATCCTGAATTTTCATCGTAAGTTCATGTGTAATAACAACATCATTACATACAACAGAATCACATACTGCATGAATTGTCAAAACAATGGTTCCATCTTCATTGTTCCTGACTTCTGTTACTTCCGGTAAAGACAAGCCAAAATGTGTTGGTGAATAATTACCACATCCCAATCGTTCCCAGATAAACATATTACTTTGTTCATCGTAGACCGCCCATTCTTTCAATTCTTCTTTTGTAACAGGAAGATATGTCATAATTACATTTTCGAACTCTTCTGCTGGAATTCCCACAACCTCTTTTTCTGCAGTAAATTTTTCTCCATATTTCATTTGATAAAAATATTCATAAAGTCCATTATAATCCAGCCCCTGCATATCCTCCGCATTCCAGTTTGAACATAACAGATTGTTTCCCTGATAGCCGAACGTACTCACATATTTTTTTGAATATTCCCGACACTCCTCACTCAAAGGCTTTACCCGGATAATACAACTTCCATCTACAATCTCTGTCACTTCCGGTGGTTCAGGTACGCATAATTCATAACAAAAATTCCCATTTTCAGTATATGCCCATTCTTTTATTTTTGATAGCGATATGTATGTAAGTACAGGCTCTGTATCCTCATTCCAGATCATTTTTGCGGACATCACACTCATTTCTTTTCCATCATAACTATATTCTTTTCTGGTAATTCCACCATCTGTATCTGCTTCATATAAAATTACACTTCCTTTTTCTTCTTGTTCTGCAGATTTTAAAAATTGTTCCATCTTCTGGTAATTATCCATAACAGAATAATGATCGGAACCAATGACCGGATTCCCATTTTGTTTGATAATTTCTTTCATCCGATTCATCATTTGCTCAGCAGTGTTCTGATCTGCTTCTTGTATTCCATTATATTCAGAATAAATGTCTCGGACAATGCCCATAATTTCTTCACAATCGTTCACAACTTCCTTTTTCTTGTCTTCATCGATTGGTAGATTATATCCCTTATCCGGATTTTCCATGGTAGTGTTTTTCTGATTCTTCTCATTTTTTACATCTGTGCTGTTTAACGATATCTTACTTTCACAGGAAGTCAGAATCATTCCTATACAAAGTACTAACAAAATACTTTTTCTTTTCATATTGCCCCCTAATTATTACTGTAATTCTCTTCCCACTCTTCTTCTGTTAACCTTGGCTTATACCACCCTGCATTTGCATTTTGATCTGAACTGATTACCTTATTTGATAAATACTGGAAACTTCCGTCTTCCATAGGTTTTATCATCAATTCACTGGTGATTGCCTGATCTAACATTCTGATTTCCCATACTGCTTCTATCGTAAGTTTTAATGTTCCATCTTGTAATTTTTCATATGAGATAACTTCCGGATATGGCTCATATGGGAATTCACAATCATATAACCCTCGCGGTCTGTATCTAAAAGTTTTATTATCAGAGTTATAAAAAGTTCCCTTTTCAATCTCAGTATTACTAAATGGTAAATAGGTCTTTATAACCTCTTCAAACTCATCTTCTGGAACTTCATATTCTACTCCACCATAATTTGCTTCATATGGAACTTGCTTTCCATATTTCATATAATACATTTTTTCATAAAGATCATAAAAATCAAGTTCCGTATAATTCTGGTTATCCCAATTTGTAATCAACAGATTATTAAGTGCATACCCCAACGGCATAACATATTTTCGATTCAATTCCCGGCATGTTTTATCTAATGGCTGCACTCTGAATCCAGTTTCACCCGGTGCTCCATCAAATCCCGGTGGGTGATATTCCTCCAGAAACAAGTATCCTTTTTCTGTATATTTCCACTCATATGCTTCATATTCATCATAATAATTAGCCTGTGGACTATTATCTTTCCATTTAACCTGACATAATCGAACATTTATCTTTCCATTCATTGACTCTAAATGATATTGTATAATTTCCCCTTCATCAAATACAACAACAATATCAACTGCTGCCTGTTCTTCTTTCTCCGCTGCTTTGCAAAATTCTTCTACTTTTTCACGATTGACCATATCAATCTGATTATCACAATCTACTGCCGCATATCCTTTCTCTTCCAGACAATTGATAATTTTTCTTTTCGCCTTTAATGTATTTAACTCCGACTTCTCCTTCATATAAACAGACCGAAAAGTTTGCGCTGTTTTTTTTACTTCTGCATTCATTTCAGATTCTACGGTTTCTTTCTTTTCTTCTTTTTCCGTAATTCGATTTTGGCCGCATCCTGTAAAAACAATAAGAACTATCAATATCATCGCAATTTTCTTACATATGTAATAATTCCCCGTAAAAATTTTTTTATTTTTCAAAATATTCCTCCAATACGGTTGCATCCTTTTTAACAACATAACCACTTCCACCGATTCCTTTCACATTCTCAACCATACTGATAAGAAGAATTGGTTTGTCCACGCTTTTATCTGCCGTAAACACCGAAAACCACCCGATTTCTTTGCCAGAAGTATCTTCTTTCGTTGCCTTCAACTCGGCTGTCCCTGTTTTTCCAGCCAGCAAAATATCGTCACGATGTGCAGCATATCCGGTTCCTTCCGGATCATTTACAACACCTTCCACCCCTTGCATAATTTCTTCTACATTTTCTTTGCTAAACGCATTTTCTATCCATGTTTCACCAGATGCTTCTTCTTTGTATTTCAAATACGGTTTTATCATATTCCCTTCATTTAAAAATGAAGTATAAATACTTGCCAGATGTAATGGATTTACAAGAATCTGCCCTTGCCCATAACCACTATCTGCCAATTGTATTTCTGTTTCTATTTTATCTGTATTGGAATATGTTGATTCCTGCATCGCAATCTCAAACGGCATATTCTGATTAAATCCTATTTCATTTAAAGTATTCATAAAATTCTCACTACCAATTTTAAGAGCTGCCTTTGCAAAATAAATATTATCAGAATAGATAATTGCATTTTTCATAATAACCGGTTCATATTCATGAAGTGTTGTCACTTGATAAGATCCCCAAGACGAATCTTTCTGCCATGCCAAACCTTCATTTCCAAAATCTTCTTTTGGATCTATGCTTTCCGTTTTTAACCCAATTCCTGCCACAACTGGTTTAAATGTTGAGCCAGGACACCATACTTGACGAAAACGATTATATAATGGCTTCTTTTCATCTTCGTTTAATGATGTCCATTTCTCTGATGATAAGCCCCGTATAAATTCATTATTATCATAAGATGGGGTACTTACCAAAGCCAATACTTCTCCCGTATAAGGATTCATTGCGACAGAACACCCCGGATCTTCTTTAAACTGCTCGTATAATGATTTTTGCAAATCGGAATCTATCGTTAATCTTATATCCATACCATCTTCTTTAAAAATACTTGCAAGAACCTCTTTTACTTCCCCATCACTATCCAAAATCTTTATATCACAACCATCTTTTCCTTTTAATTGCTTTTCGTATAACTTTTCCACCCCAGATCTTCCGATTACACTTTCAGCTGAATATCCTTCCCCTGGATGATTTTCCAAATCTTCTGCTGTTACAGACTGTACATAACCAATTAAATGAGCTGCTGCTTCCCCTAACTCATAGGTTCTAACTTCCACATCTGATAGCATAACCCCTGGAATTTCCAAAAGTTTATTCTGACAATCCTGCTCTTCAAGTGTCTTTTCTTCTGGCTGTATTTTCATTAAATCTATTTCTTCTACTTTCGGAATAGTTTCAATTGGTACAAAAGAATCTTCTTTTACCCACTTTGCTGTGAGTTTGTTATTTATTGTTTCTACATCTATCTCTAATAACTCCGCTATTTTTTCAATAGATACATTCCTGTCTTCCAGCTTTCCCGGTATAATGCCAACTGATGTTGCTACTCCTTTTCCTGCAAGCATTTTACCATCTCGGTCTAATATTTCTCCTCTCTCCGCTTTTGATGTAGTAACACTTATTTTATCATCACTCTCTAAATCTGGAAAAATCAGGCTATCCTGCCATACTAATTTATATCCCTGTTTCGTCTTCTTCAGTTCCGCCATATTGTCAAATTGTATTGTTCCGGCAATTGTATTACATGATGTTTCATACGAAAGCGTAACTGTATCTGCTTTTTTCTCTTTCACAGCTATATGACTGATTTTAATGTCACTGACCTCTATTCCTTCGTATATCTTAGAATTTCGTTGTATGTATTCTTCTTTTGTCAGATAAACTTTTTCATCTGAATCTATCATAGTATACATTACTTCATATTCCTTTTTTTCAATATGGTTCATATATTCCATAAGTGTGTCTTCTGGTGATTCCGTTATCGTCCTTTTTAATAAAACACCTCCTGAAACAGCAATTACTGTTATAGCTACTATCAGCCCAAAAATCTTACAAATGTAAGATTTTTGGATATTTTGCTTTTTTCGTCTTCTTTTCATAGATACCCCTTTCTTCTAATTATTTTATTTTTCAAAATCTTACACCTGTAATATTTAAAAGTCAAGTAAAATATTATGTTTCTTTTAAAATTTTGTTTAATACATTCATCCAAAAGACTCTCCAATAAAAAACTGACGAAATTTCTTTAGGGCAATAATAATTAGCTTTTGTTCTTCCGTTACCTAACCATTTTGAAATTTGTTTTCCCACCAATTCTAATGCTAAGATAACAAATCAATGACTGACTCAAACAGATGCACCGTATCATTGGATTTCTCTGTAAAAATGGAAAAAGAATAGTTCTTATCACTTCCATTTGCTTCTCCGATAAAACTGGTTCCGATTCCCCTAATAGCTGCATATTTCGGATTTCCTTTCTCATCCATCCCTACAAACACCGTATTGTGATGAAATTCACTTTCATAAACTCTTCCAGACTCTAAGCAAAACTGAATGATTTCTTTATCAATCCCATGTCCTGAAAGATACGCAATCACTTTTTGATTATCTTGATTTTTCTTTGGCAACAGTAGCTGTTTCTCCATCGGAACACTCTTAGATACAGAAAGAGGCGGTTGAATATTTGCCCGTTCTGCAAGCAATTCAACCGCCTCTAAAAAACTGTATCCTTTTACTTTAATCAGATAATCCAGTGCTGATCTGCCACCGGTTCTCTGACTCCACCACATCCATTTCCCATTTGATATTTTCAAACCATCGTGTGTTCTGGTAGTGTAGGTGTTACCAGAAAAGGGAACTAATTCGTATGGTTCATAATTTTCCAGGTATGTGAGCAAGTCCATCCGCTTGACCTCCTGCACGACTGATGGTGGTATATATGGCATAATTTTCATCTCCTTTCCTACCTTGGATTGATATTATTCGGGATAATACCCGGGCATGAAAATAGCCAGGTGATTCCTTGGGGTAGAACCAACTGGCTATGTATTCATAGATTATTTATCCTCTTTCCCACCATCTCTTTTCTTTTTTCACCTTATACTTTTCTCCATATTTTTCATAATACATTCTTCGCAATTGCTTGTCTTTCATAACATCTTTTGCTAATTTCCATGTCAACATAGATTGTATTCCTTTATTATTTTTATCTATTTCTGGAAAACACTTCTTGATTGTCTCGACATCGCAACTCCAAATCGCTGTATTAATTTTTTTGTACAGCTGATCCTCTTCCCCATCTTCTTCATATACATCAATCAATTCTGGATGTTCATCATAATATTGCGCTCTACTTTCCATTTCCTTCATACAACGTTCTACATACTCTTCAGAATTTACATATACTTCATGATACCAGATGTCATCTAAATAATTCTTTATCCTTTCATTATCTATTTTTGCGCTTTTAACAATCTGATCAAATATCCTCATCATTCGATTTATAAATATCGTCATTCCATGCATTAGTTGAATTTTTGTGCGATATTCATCTTGTCTTTCCATTTGTCCTCTACTAACCAACTCAAAAAGTCTGGCGCATTCATTTACTATATCAAAATGTTTCATTGCCTCATATTCTTCTTGCGATATAATATTATCCAAAACCAAACTTTCAAATGGAATACCTTTATATTGGCTTAGTATTTCATTATAATAAATCATCGGAATATCCATCAAATTCTTGAAATTTTTATCCTTCTTCTCATCTTCTATTTTCTCAAAATCAATATTTCGTAACGAATCAAAAAATTCAGATATTTCTTTTGTTTCCTTAATCGGCAAAAAATAATATCCCACATATTCTTCTCTAACTCGATATTCATTAATATTCAATATTAAACGCTTATATAATCTGTCTATAGACATATACAATGGATTTAATAACATTTGTTTATATCGTACTTTTCGCTTCTTATCCATTCTTGCATTTATATTTTCTATATATACTGTAACTAATGCCGAAGTAATAATTCCTGTAGACAACCCTACAACTATATTTTTTACATCATTGTAACTTTCGGGCATCCAACAAGATCCAATTAATGCTCCTATAGCTACTACTACAAGAATGCTTATTGCAACATACAACATATTAACTTTTTCCTGAAGTATATTCAGTTTTTTACTCAAAAATTTTATTACCTTTCTTATTTTTTTCATATGTCTATTTTCCATCATCTTTCCGAATTTCATCAATTATCCGACCTATATTACAAGTAATCTGTCCTTTACACTGATGAATATCTTCATTGATTTTCTTTTCCTGCTCAATAGCAATCTCTACTTTCTCTGCCAACTCTCCAATTGCAGAATTCTTCTTCGGATTGATTCCTGTTCTGGCAAGTAACAACTTATAGATAAATGTCTGATGTCCATCTTTTTCATTCTGGATAATCTGTTCAGCATTCGGCTCAATATCATCTTCATATGAATTTTCATAATGTAACAGCAAGAACAATTCAAATGCTGGATTGCTAACCGCTAATATGTTGTTCTTTTCACCTTCTGCTACTAATTCATCATAATCAAGCACCTTCTCTTCAAAAATATCTCCATCAAAAACAATGATCATCTTATCCCGTTCTTTATCAAATGCTATTTCCGGATTTTCTTTCTGGTCTTCCGTAAATTTAATCAAGCGTCTTGGAAATGAAATATCTCTGTCTCCCTCTGTTTTTTCAAGCAAACGGATATCAATCAACGGATGAATATTTAATTCTTTTCGTATATCAATTAACTTTTTGAAATACCATGTTTCTGTATTAGCACCTTCACATATGAAGAAATATTTACGATAAGGCTCAATTTGTTCTTCTTCATCCGTAGTTCTGCTATTCCAATTCGTATAACTTCTTACTGGAGCCAAGGCTACTCCTCCTCTCTCGATACAGAAATTCTTTCTGCATTGTCGCGGCAGTCGTTAGGTGTCTGTGTCAGCCCATCCGTCTGACTCGTTGCCCGCGCAAAATCGAATGTTGAAAATACAGGTATAGCACCATATCTTCCTTCCAGATATGCCTTGCTCAACACTTTATCATACCTCTCCTTGAAACGATCTAAGGAATAAATAGAGCTTGCATTTTCTGCGTTACGTTCTACAAACCAGATTTCATCCCTTCTAAAAATAGCCTGATCCATAATGGATGATTCATGTGTAGTGAACAATAGTTGCATACGCTGCTCATCATGTAGCTGCATAAACAATTGCAAAAATCGTTCTGTCAGCTTCGGATGTAAGCTTCTCTCCAATTCATCCACAACATAAAGAACATCTTCTCGTTTATTCAACAGCATATCCATCAAATCGAATAATCTTCTTGTTCCATCAGACTCTTCATCAAAACCGAACTCATAAAATGACTTATTATGATGCAACCGGATTGTTGTGACCTTCGGTTCAGAATGTCCTTCAACTTCGATATTAAAGAAAGTTTCCTTCGACCTCATCGTCATTCTGAATGATGGTTCTTCCTGCTCTTCCATTCTATTTTTTACATGCTGCATCATCTTATCAAATACTGATTTTGGCAATGCATTTGATAACTCATCCAATGTAATTTCTTCTATTTTCACCTGGCTGATACCCGTATCAAATGTTTTGATTAATTTGTTAATCAGCTTCAGTGAATTATCATCATAATAATATTCCAGATCAATCAATGGCGTATCCGGTGTAATGATTGAAATATGATTCTGAATCCAGTCATACACATCCCGGAAGAACAATAATTTAGATCGTGTGCTATATTTTTTCCCACGATTCATTTCTGTCAGGAACAAAGATGTTTCATTTCCTTCAAAATCATCTGCATAGGTTTCAAATTTATTTTTTTCTGTGTTTGTCAGCGTAATGCCATCATTTAACACCGGACGTTTGCTTCCTTCTCGTTCAAAGAGACATTTTGCTGAACCATTCTGATATAATTCATATAACCATTCTCCGGTTACTTTTCGTCTGCTTAAAACTGCAGAAAAACCATAGGCATAAAATTTGTCACCTACAGTAATCTGAATTTCAAAACTACTTTCTCGTTCCTTATTCTCCTGCCGATTCTTACAAAACATCTGTGTAGCTTCTATCGGAATACCATTGCAGACACTATCTTTAAAAAATTTAAAGAACAATGCCAAATTGGTCTTTCCAGATGCATTTGCTCCATAAACTACTGCATATTTTAATAACTGGGTACTTTTTATCTTTAACCTGTGATTTGCATTTGTTCGTATTTTATTTGAGGAAATCATTGTCAGCTCTGCTGCTTTATCAAAAGATTTAAAATTTTCAACACTTACTTTTACTAACATTCTTATACACCTCCACCTTTATTATATGTTTTACTCTTCTCTCAGTCAATGTAAATTTTCTTATTTAGAGATTTTTTCGTTATATATTGTTTCTTTTTCTATTTTTAACAATTTTATTTTGAGTTATGCATATAATATCAATGTATAAGTCAGCTTTTTGTAGCGACACTATTTTACTAATGCCGCTACATGAAATATTACAATAAATAAAAACTTCTAATTCTTTTTTCTTCTATCTCTCCCAATCCATCCTTCCTGTCACATTCAACATCTTTTCTTCTCGGAAGCTGAGCATCTTTCCATTGGTTCCACCGACAATGATATGATCCAGCAATTCTATCCCCAGTAGCTGTCCGCACTTCTGCAGCTTTCTCGTAACAACCATATCCTCTTTTGACGGTTTCACATTGCCACTGGGATGATTATGAAGTCCAATGATTGCAGAAGCATTTGCCAGAATACTGCTCTTAAAAACTTCTCTGGGAATTACCAAAGATGCATTGATTGTTCCAACACTGACCAGATTCATATTGATTACCTGTCCATTATTTTTCATATTCAGGATACAAAATACTTCTCTGTCATATTGGGATAACTCCTTCGCCATCAATTCTACAACAGCCTGTGGACTGTCCAACGTCTGCTCACTATAAAGAGACGGCTCTTTTACCAGACGGATATTCACAACTTCCAATTCATTCTCCATCCTTCTGATCTCCTTTTGGAAATTCTACAACCAAAAAAATATTACTCTCTGAAGATTCCACATATGATTTCAATTGTGATAATGTCATTTCCAAATATTTAGGTTGTTCCACCATAATCTGCTCCTTTCGTTTCTTCCTTTACTTCTTTTTTCCCTGACAAATAGCTTATCACTTTGTTTGCCTTAATGCTTTTCTGCAGCTCACTGATAATGCACAGATCTGCTACATTCACTCCCGGCAAAGCAAGCATTTCATCCATCGCCATATTGACAATCTCTTTTTCCGTTCCGTATCCGGCATCAAATAAACGCTGTAATACTTTTATTGCTTTCTGATTTTTCCCATTTCATCATCAAAGGGCAGCTTATCGCGCCCTCTGTTTTACTCCTCCTCTTCTTTCTTTTCTTCAATTCCTAATCTCTTAACCCGTTTCTTTTTATTCCAGATACGAACTCCTGTGATTCCGGCTGCTGATAATACCAGAATGGCTATCCATAAAATTGCATTTGCAGTGTCTCCTGTTTTCGGAGGGTTACTGGTTTTTGTAGTAGTACCCGGTGTCCCTGGGGTTGGTGTTCCCAGTACTTCTTTGATGGTTACAGTCTGACCTTCATCGTTGATGTCCTTATGCTCTGTTACCTTTTTCGGTTCTTCCGAATTTGTCATATCATACAGTTCTTCAAAGGTTACAAGCTGCTTTCCTCCAAGCGTGCTGCCGTTGAAAGTAAACTCAATCTGCACTTCCATATTTTCCTTGTCCGCTGTAAATTCATAATCATTGGTAACCTCTTTGCCATCAATGAGCAACTTGGCATTTTCTGCCTTAACCATCTGCCAACCGGACAACTTATAGTTCGTACCAATTTCCAGTCCTTCTAAAATAACCGTATCCACGATCGTCAGATCTTTTCCGGCTTCCATCTCTTTCTTTCCATTCTTATCCCTTGCTGTAGTATGAATCGAAATCTTTCGCTCCGTAATCAGGACTGTCTGCCCTTCATCATCAATGTCCTTGTGCTCTGCAACTTTTATAGGTTCTTCCGGATTCTTCAAATGTAACCAGATTCTGTCCGCCAAGTTCTGATGCATCAAACATATAAGAAATCTCTACTTTCATTTTTTCACTGTCAGCAACAAAAGTATAATCTCCTCAAATTTAATAGCCACTCCTTTGCGGGGAATGGTTATGTATGGAAATTTAGGCATAAAAAATCCCAGTTGATTCTTGTAAAACCAACTGGATATGTAATATCTTGCTGTAAATATTTCCTTATGAATCAGTAAAATACTTTTTATTACCGATTCCTCTTTTGTAAACATACATCTTCCTTTTTACCGCTATTCAATAAATTATAAAATTCTTTAATTTCATCAAAATTGGATGTTCTATTCTTTATAGGTAGTGCTTCCCAAATATTCCTTTTGTATTTTGCTTTAGATTTTTCACCTACTCTTGAATCAATAATTGAAACAATTCCAAAATCCTTCTCACTTCTTATTAACCTACCAATTCCTTGTTTCAATTTTATAATCATCTCAGGTACTAACACTTCCATTAAACCATCTTGGCAAATACTTGTTTTATAATCAATAATCGGTTCTGGAACTGGGAATGGTAATTTAAAGACAATTAAGTTTGATAATGCTATTCCTTCAACACTAATACCTTCCCAATATGTACCTGTTCCTAACAATACCGAATTAACATCCTTTTTAAATTCAGCAATTGTATCACTTTGTGATGCACTTCCATTTTGCATTAAAACTCTATATGGTACCCTATCTTTTAGTCCTTCATATACTTCAACCATGTCACTTTTAGCTGTAAAAAGAATCAATGCCTTTCCTTTGGATATTTCCAATATCCGTACAATCTCGTCAATCCCTCTTTCAATAAATCTCTTCCGTTCATGACTTGGATGAGGCATATTCTCTGTGTAATAAATCATTGCATGTTCATCATAATTAAAAGGAGAATATTTAGGTTCAGCAATAAAACCTTTCTCCATCGGGAAATTTGTGTTTGCAATAAAATATTTGTAACCTTCTTCATAATCTTCCCCGACACCACTTGTTATCGTTGCTGATGTCAGTATTGTTGTAAAATCCTCATCCGAAAAAAAGAGACGTTCAGTTAATTTATTAACATCCTTTGGACAATTTGCTAATACTATTCCCTTTTTCCCTTTTCCATTTAAAGTCATCCAAAATATATCTTCACACTCTTCTTTCAGCATAGCTGTCCAAAACTCTTCCTGTAACTCCAATGCTTCTAATTCTGCATCATAATCTTTATTTCTATAAGAATCATCTACTCCAAACTGCATAGATACTTCCAAAAATATATCATGAACACAGTCTTTTAATCCTTGCAATGCCGGAATGTTTCGGTCAAGATAATATCTCTCAATTTCACGATTTTCTTTTTTTGCTATTCTATCCTGATCTTTTACTTGTAAGTTTAAAGAATCAAAAACGCTGTCCAAATGTTTATAATACCTTTTAAGTTTCTTATCAATTGTATTTCCTAATCCTCTGGCAATTTTTCTTGCTTGCTCAACGGTCCTTTGCAGTGAAACATAACTTACCTCTGTTGTATATGAATTTCTAACTTTACCTTCCAAGTTATGTACTTCATCTATTACAACGAATTGAAATCTATCTGTAATAATCTCTTTTGAAAAATTATGACGCTTTCTTAAATTTATTGTCAATAAATCCTGATTACATAAAATAATTCCACTTGTAGTCAATAATTCATGTCTCAACCCGTAATAAAAACAATAGTCTTTATGAACGCAATTCTGCCTACAAAATATAGGATTAAACTCTTTCACATTTATCTGGTTCCAAATATTATCTGGTATATAAATATCCCAATCTGCCTTCTGACATCCACCTTTATCAATTTCCTCATATATTTTTCTAATTGCTTCATCTTTTTCACAAAGGAAATATGCGTCACATCTATATTTACATAGAAAATGATTCTGCCCTTTTGCAAGAACTATATCCGGATGATATCCCATTATATCTTCAATTATTTTAATATCCGCTGCCAATTGTTCCTGCAATGCAATAGTGGAAGTCGCTATTACTATCGGCTTATTATATCTTTTATGATAATATAAGAGAGGTACAATATAAGCAAATGTCTTTCCAATTCCAACGCCTGCTTCGACTACAATATGCTGTCGGTTCTTCATCGCATCTGTTATTTCAAAAGACATCTCCCATTGTCCCTCTCTATTTTCATATCCTTTTTCAATCGCAGTATCTATAAAAAAGGAATACACATCTTCTCCAATATTTTTAAAATCTTGCTTCCATTTTTTATCTCGTTCTTTTTTTTCAGCTTCATTGTACCAAAAATCTAATGCCATGTATCCTCCCAATCAATTTTCCCTATTATAAAACCAAAAGTCAAAAATTCCATCCAATTACCTCATATCATCCCGTCCGTTTAGTCCTCTTTCATCCTCAAATTCCGTACAAAACAGCTCTGAATATTGCCAAATATTAAACTTTTTAATACCTAAACAGTTCCCCTCCCAATATTTCCTTGATGTATTCGTGAACAGGTCGAAACAATTCACAAAGCTCCCCCTATATAAGCAGAAATAACTACACCCTCTCTGAATGTCATTATCAACACCTCCGCTTTTATTTTATAGTAATAGAAATGATGCTTTGAATTTTCAAAAGTGCAAAAAATCTTTTAGATATATAAAGCTCATTATTGTCCTTGTTGCATATCTATATCAGAAACTTCAGCATAAAAGTTATTTATGTAATTATTGATAACTTGAGTGTTATGAGCTATTTTCTTTTCTATATCGGTAAATGTCATTCCTTCGCCCACTATTCCATTTTCTTCAAGAAGTAATGCCCAATCCAAAATCTTATTTCTCACCGTGCTCATAATTCTATACAATTCACTTTTCGTAGAAAAGAATTGATACTTGGTGGGTATAAAATCCATATTAGAATTAAACCATTCGGTTAAGGTTCCATTTACAGATAAACATACTGTACCTTCACTTGAGTTATACACATCTTGTAATTCTGAAATTGAAGTAGGTATCGGCATTTTAGAAACCAAATCTGATATGTCAGCAGATAAGACCATTGGGATCCAGCCATGATAAGGATTCCATGCTTTAATTTCACCTGCTATATTCCGATATTCCGGAACTTCTTGTTTGTACCCATTTTGCTCTTGGCTTATCCATTCTTCAAACTCTTTCAGATTAAGCTTTCTGGCTACTAAGTAAGCCTTTCTCATCAAAGATTCAATAGATATTTTTTCATCTAACGCCTCTCTTTGTAATTCAATTACTATTCCCACTTTTGTTCACCACCTATAATATCGGAGCAATAGTTGCAAGGATACCCGAAGCAATTAAACTGCTTGCTATACCAATAGATAAATTTTTAATTTCAGTCAATACCATTTTTATTTTACTCGGATTTTCTCTCTTCTGTAATAAAACTTCTATTTCTTCAATCATATTTCTTAGCTCCGGTGCTTTTTCTCCATACTCTTCATCAAACATGCTATCATACTTTTTAATTTGCTCTAAAACTTCTTTCACTTTAGCATAATTAAACTCTTGGGTTATTGTCTGCTCTTGTAAAGAATTGTTTGTTCCTTGCTGAATTTGTATTCCTGTTGCCTCTCCATAAAAATTATTTGTGTTATTTACTATTCTCTCCCTCTCCTCCATGATCTTCTCTCCTCTATTTTTAGTTAAATCTGTAACCTTCTCAATATCCATGTTAATCACATTTGTAGAATAATTTATTTTTAAAATTATGTATTTTTCTTTTATACCATTCTTCAATTCCCGTTCAATAAAATCACCTTCTTCAAAAGGTATATCAAAAGCTTGCGTTAATAGTTTATTTACCGAACTTTGCAGATTCACTCTTATCCCATGATAAAGGTCACCGTTTACTTTCATTAATGTTACTGGTTTCAAATCTCTTGCAAGTAATCTCATTCTTTTCCTCCACACTACACCACTTTTTTTATGCATGTACTATTCTCATTACGAATTTTCTCCACAAAAAGTCATAAATTCCATCCATTCGGCTCGTATCATCCTGTCCATTTAGATCTTCTATATCCGCAAATTCCGTACAAAACAGCACTAAATACTGCCAAATATCACGCTTTTTAAGGCTCCGACACACTAGGAGACAAAATATTCCACTGCGTTATTCGGAAA